>Ga0207952_1000735_pt1 | contig 20467 bp, 22 predicted proteins | sample SubbioR12Aug_8Ca_FD_184831 | JGI IMG/M metagenome (GOLD analysis project Ga0207952, IMG submission 184831) | Serpentinite rock and fluid subsurface biosphere microbial communities from McLaughlin Reserve, California, USA - CR12Aug_8Ca (SPAdes) | ecosystem: Environmental > Terrestrial > Deep...
TTTTCAATAGCAGAACTATGCGATAGCTACGCTCAAACCGTTGCTATTTAACATGTGTATGGCGTGAGGAGCCATCCTATTGAGTGCATTTTCCCTAGAGAAAAGTGTATAAAAATATAACTTTCATTCTAGTTCTTTTAGTAAGCTTAAGCAAGAAATCGCTGTTTTATTATCCATATCGTGTTCTTCATGCCAGGCTGAGACCGATATGGCCATCAGCTTGTATTGACTCAGATAACGGAAAAGCGACAATATGTCCTGCCTGGAAGGTCCGTGTTCTACATGATACTTTAATGCAGGCAACTCTACCCTGTCATCAATCACATCTGTATCAAAATGCAGATGGATGTTTTCGTCGTATGATAGATATTTATGAATATCATCGATTTTGCAGGCGACAATTTTTGAGCTTTCCAGCAACTCTTTTTCCCCAGGGTCAAGATCACGGGCGTCTGAAAGAATGATGTTTTCTTCCGGGTAGGCAGTAAGACCGACCATATTTATAAAGGCATTGACTGAATCGCGCTCACCAATACGCCGGTCTCGCCGACCTGTCATCATGGCCAAAGGCATGCCACCAAGGTATTTGCTTATTGTCGTGCCCCAGGTATGGAAGTCCCCATGTGCATCTAGCCATAAAATACGGTCAGGCGGTTTTCTGGCTTTCTGCAATCCAGCCAATACGCCCAGCGCAGAGAAACAATCCCCAGCTATACAAACTGGACGGTTTCCAAGCGCAACACTTTGCTGCACCTTGTCTGCCAGCGATGCATAAATGTGGGCCATCCTGTACAATTTTTCATTTGCATCACTGATTAATGTTTCTTTGAATTCCGGGATATCCACTATCTCCCAGGGATGCACGCTGACATTATTGACGCGTCCCAGGCCGGCCCGTCTTTGCCCTGTCAAAAATGGAATGAGCAGATGCGTGTTCATAGCCAGGTGTCTGGACTCATTTGATAAGCCAGGTTGCCCATCATTTTTTTCACTTCACTTCGCTCTCCCAAGCGCAGCAAACTATCTTCACGCTTTTGCCAGCGCCTTATTTTGGGTGTTTCGGTCGCCATTGTTACTGGAAACGCAGGTAAACCAGACATTTCGCGCAACCCCAGATAGGAGGTTATTTTTTTTATGACTGCTGCTGGTTTTGATAGAAAATCTTCAAAAGAAACAGTCAGCGTACCAATGCGACTGGACAGGATGGCATGATGGGCGGACAACCATTGGTTCAGGCAAACTTCTTCCAGGCTGGCATTGGTATATTCTCTCCAGTTAGGTGGTAAATCAAATTTCCACCAGCGTTTACCAAATCCAACAAGATTCGAATAGCCCTTGATGGACAGATTCACGCCAGCACTTTCCATATCGCGTGAAAAAAAAGCGACTGGTGATAACCAGCCATCCATCAGACCATTGACCGATTGCGCATAACCTCTGGTCAGATGCAAATACCTGATTTGTGCGTTCGGAAATAATTGTTCGTATATTCCCAGCCTATAAACATCTGGCGGTGTTTTGAAGAGCAAGGTCTTATCTTCTGTATCGCCAGATTTGAATTGCCGCCGGTAATGACGTGGGAGCACGAAGGGAGGCTCCTCTAACTTCATAGCCTCATTGAAACAATGGCTTGCCAAAGGATTTTTCTTGCCATCGTAGTAATCCAGTCGCCAGGTTTGACTCTTGAAAACCTTGGCAAGTATCAGATCCTGTAGCATCGCCTCCCCCTGGATTTGCTGCTCTTTGGCTTGATCGAAAATAGCATCCAGGTCCAGCAGAAGTTGGCCATATACACCAGCATCAGAAAACAAGGTCGGAAATTGCAGTAGCAAACGCTTTTTCCATCGACTCTTTAGAAAACCGTAATCGGGATTGCCATCAGCAGGCAAAGTCATATCATCGAAGATATTGTCCAGTAGTGCATCGCGGTTACTTAGTTGACTGAAGGCATCGCTATCTGCATTATTTCCAAAACCATTTCTGGTCAAGGCAAGAAATGGTTCCATCTCACCATCCAGGGAAGCAATATCAGGATGAACAGATAAAACACTTTTCAACAGACTGGATCCTGATCTGGGTGCAGTCAGAATGACCGCTACCTGTTTAATCTGCGAGGCAATATCCGTATGCCCTATCTGGCGCAGATCGTTAACCGTGTCTATGATGTCCATCTTTACACCGTGGGCTGTGCACGCCTCATCACGAAGGCATAAAACTTCCTGGTTTCCGCCTTGTCTGCAGCGGCACTTGCCAGTGTTCTGACGCTAAATCCAGCCGCTTTGGCCAATGCCTTGATTTCGGCAATGGCACCAAAATTGGATTGTGCAAAATAAATGCGTCCGCCAGGTTTTAAATGTTTACCCACATCTGCAAAAAACTGGGTATTCGTTTTGAAATCGGTATCCCATTGCGAGCTGGCCACCACATCTGGTGCTGGTTTGTTGCGAAATGGCAGGTTAGCCGTGATCACATCAAATTGTTCATCCTTGAGAGCTTGAAAGAGATTAGATTTTTTGACCGTCATCAGCTTGTCAAAACCATGCAACTTGGCATTGTGTTTGGCACTTTTAATCGCAGCTGGATTGATATCGACCGCGGTGACTTTGCTGGCGCCGCCATAGCAAGCAAAAATGGCGATAACGCCAGAACCAGTGCCCACGTCAAGGACACTATCCCCTTTGTTGATTTTAAAACTTTGAACCAATGGCTGGCTGTCCGTGAATGGCCAGAATGTTTCGGGAAACACCAGGAACTCTTTCCCCAGATATTTCACTGTTTTGCCTGCAAGCGGGATTGCCTTGAATGCTTTTTGCCGATTTTTTTGCCAACGATCTATGTGTGCAAGACTAGGTGCTGATGTTTGGTCCATGGCAATCCCTTTTAAAAAAGATGACAAAAATGCCGACAAAAACACTTCTAAACATAGGCGCTCCGACAATTTTCGAAGCGCTAATTCAATTTTCTATTTGCAGCAAACTCCAGGGCTCTGTCTATCACGCTGCCAAATTGCTCAATATCGATGGGCTTGGTGACATAAGAAAAAAAGCCAGCAACATTCCCTTTTTCAAGGTCAGCAGGCATCGCATTTGCTGTCACGGCAATGACGGGGATATGTGTAGTTCTCGGGTCGTCGTACAAAAACCGACGAGTCTCAATACCGTCAATGCCGGGTAAATTAATATCCATCAAAATGACGTCTGGCAAATGAAGACGTGCTTGCTCTATACCCAGTAAGCCGTCCGTTGCTGTCAGTAATACCAAGTCAGCGCGCAGGCGTATCAATTCAGCGACCAATCTCAAATTGGTAGGATTATCTTCAACATACAGCAGAGATTTTTGTTTTTTTGTTTTTTCAGGCACAGCGCTTTCATAAACTACTTCTCTCGGACGTCGTTGCCTGTCAGTAGTAGCCGAGGTAGTGCCATGGAATTTAACCCAGAATGTACTACCCACGCCTACCTGACTGTGTATGCCGATACTGCCGTGCATTGCCTCCACCAAATGCTTGACTAAAGACAAACCTATACCAGTGCCCTCTTCATTGAAAACCTCTCTCCCCAACCGGTTAAAAGGCTGAAAAATAGTTTCCAGTTGCATGGCACTCAAACCTATGCCTGTGTCTATCACCTGAATGCAAACAATATTATCTGCTTCGACATGCGCAACAACATTAACCTGCCCGTTGTCACGGTTATATTTGATTGCATTGGACAAAAGATTGATCAATACCTGCTTGATGCGAATACGGTCTGCATGCACGAGCAAATGCGTATCGTCTTCAAAATGAACACTGACTCCACGTTTTTGCGCCAGTGGCTCTATCATCGTACGGCATTCTGCAAAAATATCATCTAATGCAATTGCCTCGACAGCCAGTTTCATCGAGCCAGACTCCACTTTGGCCAGATCAAGAATTTCATTGATCAGCGTCAGTAAGTGACTGCCGGCTTCTTCTATATGCTGGGCAAATTCCTTCTTTTCCTCCAGACTGGTTTGCAAGCTGGGGGATGCCAGAATTTGAGCAAATCCCAATATCGCATTGAGTGGTGTGCGCAATTCATGGCTCATATTGGAAAGGAAAGTCGATTTCGCGCGATTGGCTATATCGGCTTGCATCCTGGCTTGCTCCAGATCCTTATTGAGCGCCACCAGCTCTATCGTATGTTCGCGCAATTGGAGTTCGAGCTTTGCATTTGCCATGCGTAACTGCCGTGTTTCCATGGCGCGCGCAAGGACAGGCAAAATTGAAGAGATTTTAAAAGGCTTGATAATGTAGTCTAGCGCGCCTACCTTCATCGCCTTGACTGCAGAGGTGATACTGCCCTCGCCAGTCATGACTATGCATGCGAGGTCAGGATCAATATTGCGCGCGGCTTCGACCATGGCAATGCCATCTATGCCGGGCATCATCAAATCTGTCAGCAGTAAATCAAACCTGTTGCTACGCATGCAGGAGAGCGCTTCAATGCCATTGGCAAAGCCGGTCGTCACATAATTATGGTCACGCAACAGTTCACATAAGGCTTGCAAATGTGCTGTTTCATCGTCAATGATCAAAATGCGTGCCTGCATTTGGGACAATGTCATTTAAACTCCTGGCATAGGCTTAGAGCTCAATATCTACTCCCTGACCAGTGGACGACTATTCTGGCAATATGGTTTCGACAACGCTTAAAGTCACCTTTGTTTACTGAGCTTACATTACTCTATAAGCATATTAACATTTTTTATAGACAATAATAAAGATTAAGCAATGGTCGCGCAAATACAGAAAATTTGCCAAAAAATCATGGTTAACTTGGGGGAACAGAAATTAATTCCGTTGTCAGTTCTGCGCTTGATTCAGATGCGGGAACCTTGATTGATCAACAATACTGGACCGATGCAACATGATGATGGCCTCATGCGTCTTGCCGCCAACGGCATCTTCCAATGTATATTCATCTAGTGCACTGTAAAACACCGACATGGCACGGTCAAGCACGGACTTGAGCTGACAGTTACCGCGTAACACACAAGGTGGGGCGGCGCAATCGATGAGTGTATCGCCCCCCTCCAGTTCCCTGACAATGCTGCCAAGGCGATAAGTTTTTACATCACGGGCCAGGGCCATACCTCCCCCCTTCCCTCTTGTCGTGATAATCCAGTTTTTTTTCGAAAGAAAATGCACCACCTTGACAAGATGATTGCGGGAAATAGAAAATTTGCTGGCAATCTCACTTATTGTGACGGGCTCCTGTCTGTCTTTGTGACTCAGATACATGAGTACACGCAAGCCTAAATCGGTAAAGTGGGTTAATTGCATAAATAATTTTCTGATGTTTCCCTGTAGCTTGTCCATGTTAATACAATTAATACAGAAATGCAGCAAAGCAATGCCACAAGTCTTCTGACCCATGGCGCAGGAGTAATCTGTTCAATGAGCAAATCCGCCGCTGCCAAAAGCTTCTTTATGTATACGTGCTGGCGCAACCCCAAGACTTTGAAGGCTGCTGACTTGCGCCTGCATGAATGAGCGTGGTCCACAGACATAATAGTCAGCGTCGGGAAGTATGAAGTCATTAGCTACTGCTTGCAAATCCAGTCTGCCTTGCAGATCATAATCGACTGACTCCCGGTCTTCTGCACGCGGCACCTCGTAATATGTAAGGGATTTTACCTGCGCATATTGCTCGCTCATTTCCCGCACGTGCTGCTTGAAGGCATGTACCCCTCCATGACGGCAGGCATGTACAAAACGTACCTTGCGTGCCGTATTTTGCTTCAACAAATGTTCCAGCATAGCCAACTTGGGAGTTACACCAACGCCTGCACTGATCAGTACTACTGGCGTATCCCGGTCCTCATGCAAGACATAGTCCCCCATGGGAGGTGCGACATCAAGTATTGCCCCCTCATGACAATCTCTGTGCAGCACATTTGACACCAGGCCTGCAGGTTTGTCTGCCATTTCTGATTCACGCTTGACTGAGATACGCAAATATTGCTGGCCTGGGGCACACGAAAGACTGTACTGGCGTGGCTGCATCATGCCCAGTTCGGACACAAATACTTTAACCGAAATGTATTGACCAGGTTTGTAGTCGGGTACTGAGCCACCATCCGCAGGCCGTAAATAGAAAGAAGTGATCTCTTCGCTTTCAATGACTTTTTTGCTGACAATGAAACTGCGCCAGCCTGTCCAGCCTCCCGGTGTCATGGCTGCCTTTGCATAAATTGCAGCCTCCTGCGCAATCAGTACATCTGCCAGTTGCCCATACGCTGCGGCCCAGGCTGCCAGCAGCTCATCACTGGCGGCATCCCCTAATACTTCCTTGATCGATGCCAGCAAATGCATGCCTACAATAGGGTAATGCTCTGCCCTGATCCCTACACTGACATGCTTGTTGGCGACCAGCGTCAATACCGGCATCAGCACCATAGGGTTATCTATGTGCTCTGCATAAGCCAGTACAGCCATTGCCAGTGCTTGCTGCTGGCTACCTGATTGCTGGTTGCCCTGGTTGAAAACAGGTTTCAACTCCGGGTTATGAGAAAACATGCGTGCATAAAAATGGCATGTCAATGTAACGCCATGTTCTTTTAATACAGGGACTGTGGCTTTAACTAGATTTCTTGTATGAATGTCTAACATATTCAATTTTATAGATATATATTAAATACATGTTTAAAGTCAAATGAATGAGCGAAGAGCTTTAAACAAACCGGGAATTTCAACGCGATGTACAGCATCATAAGGCTTATAACATGCATTGTAAATACATTTTTAAAATTAAAGTATGAGATTGAGTGTCTATACATGAATGCTCACATGAAAAAAGCATGAATCCCGCAAAGTGCTGCAGGATTCATGCTCTTGCCTTTACAATATTTTTACAATAAGCGACTATGTCTGGGTAATTTTGCTGAAAGATATTCCAGTTGATCGGCAATCACATTCCTGCCACTCAAAATGAAATGCTCAAAACGGCAAGGCGCATATGGCACATAAACTAAAGGCTTGAAATCATGCACGAACTTGTTACCCTTCGCGTGATTACAATCTTTACAGGCAGTCACGCAATTTTCCCAGACATCTTTTCCACCACGGGAACTAGGCAGAATATGATCACGTGACAATTCCTGATATGGAAATGTCTCACCGCAATAGGCGCAGATATGTCTGTCCCTCGCATATAGCAGACGATTGCCGTCACCCAAAGGAATCTGATGGCGGCTATTCCTGGACATGCGTTCACTATTGCGTATAGAGATGATGGGTTTAATCAAGATTTTTGATTGCTCACCATCCTTGTTGTAACCGCCACGCAGCATGAATACTTGATCACCAATATCCCATGCCACTTTTTTTGCGGCGTACTGAGTCGCAGCATCGTTCTGACTTATCCAGTCATAAGGTACTCCTGCTATATCCAAAACCAATATTTGTTGCATACATCACCTGTTTATATGGGATGTTTTTCCAATTTGGGAAGAAGGACTGATAAAACTTACTGGGCCAGTCACAGAAACGGTGACCAGCTCTTTCATTGTAGACACGAATTGCTGATGCTGTAAGGCATGATTGCTTAAATTCGCCCAATTCGTCTGAATGGAATTGGATTTGCGTAATTGCCTTGTTGCGTCTAGCGACGCTTTTTCCAAGAATATTCAGGCCCGGGATCTGCAACACCGGCATGGCCAACTGAATCCGGGTTTTCACTGGACATGGTGATATGGCGAATTGCGACCCCCTGTCGCTGCTCCGCACGCAAAGACTCGGTGAACTTCAATGCGTCCACCATCCGGTCATTGGCAAACTCTCTGGAGCATGCGTGCTCCTGCCCATCAATTGTGATGGACCAATAAATCATAAACATAATTTCTATTTTTCTTGTTTTTATAGGATGACAAATTACATGCTGCAATCTGACATGGATATTTTCCCCGATAACTTATCCATATTCAAAAGTATAGGCTTCATCACAAAATGAAGCGCAACAGCATGTTAAAAATAACCTGATCTCAAGTCATTTTTAACATGCTGTGAATATCAGAGGATATTCACAGCACACCCCTTGTCACTGCATGCAATACGCATAAGTAACAAGGTCTATCAATACATCTTCCCGAATTGTTAAAGAATCCCGTGTTATCCGGCGTTTTCCGGCACGACCGCCAAACGGCGGGTTTTACTACTGGGCCTGTAAAACACATCTTTCCAAGCATGAATTTTAAAAACCATAAAAGGCAAAAAGCCCGGAGCTTTGCAGGCATCCGGGCTTTTCAGCTCTCGATTCAGTAAGCAGCTTCTTGTCTGCTTTTCTGATTTCAAGGGTTGGCACCCCGAATGTCCATCATGATCGTCCTGTGAAATGCCAGCTCCCAGCCACCATCCTGATCCTGGTCGCAAAAATCTACTGCTGTCGTACTGGCCGTAAAGGACGCAGAGTTAGTTACATTAGCTACGACATCAATCGGCTCATTCACTTCACTTATCTCCATCCACTTGCCGAGCAAACGCCCAGCCCGCGCCGCGAGGCTCAAGCTTGTTTGATTCAGCGGTTGATAAGTGGTCTGGGTATTCATATATTTGTTACTTTTGAAATCTTTTTTATTTTTCACCATGCCATCTTGTCATAGCTTTCTGCAATTAACAAGTCTTTATAAGATTAAATTCTTCATTTAAAGAGGAAATTATATTGTGTGTAGCGTTTATATTAGATTTTTGACGAATATTGCGCCAATAAATGATGCGCAACTCTCCTGAGCTCGACCTGCAATTTTGCAGGTTTGCGAATTTCAAAATCAAAGGGCAAGGACGCCAGCTGTCTTGCAAACCAGCTTAAATCTTCGGACTGGTTGTATAGCAGCACTCCCTCATTCGTTTGCTCCAGTACGGCAATGGCATCAGACAGATATTTGCGCGCGCTTTGCATATCTGTTTTCAACAACACTTCCACACTATAAGTTCGTGGAATAGTCGCGACTGCAGTGCGCAAATAACTGAGCACACTGAAATTGGCGGGAGTGTCAAAGTGGCGCTTAATCAAGTCAATATGCCCTAGCCTGTCCAGCCTGAAGCTGCGTATATCTTGTCGCAAATGACAAAAACCGACGAAATACCAGCAGGCGGCATGGAAAGCCATGCCGTAAACATCGACTGCTCTCTCGCTTTCCACCTCATTTGCTCCACGATATCGAACATGGACGGTCTGCTTATGAGCGATGGCATGGCTTAGCATCGCCAACATTTCCTTGTCAGCCGGAATAACTGCTGACTGGAGATTGAACTCTATCGCCACATCTGCTGCCAGCAGTCTGTGCCTGATTTTCTCAGGCAAGATTCTTTGCAATTTTGCCTGCGCACTCTCTATCGATGACGCAACGTCCAGCAACTTCATCTGACGTGCGGCAGACAGTGCAATGGAGATAGCAAATCCTTCTTCTTCATTAAACATCATGGGCGGCAACTTAAAACCAGGCATGATGGAATAGCCACCGTGACGCCCTCGAGAAGTCATGATGGGAATGCCCATTTCTTCCAGCGTGACGATGTAGCGACGCAGGCTGCGCCGGTCAATATCCAGCATCTGCGCCAGGTCACTGCCGCTAAGCTGCCCATGGTTTTGCAAGAGTTCCAGCAAAGCCAGTACACGTGTGGTTGGACGATAGCTTTGAGACATGGGCCAAGTTTATTCATTTAATAGGATAAATTATGCCCTATATATTCATTATCCTCACAGACATTGCTTCAACCGGAGCAAATCTATTCAGGAGAAAACATGAATTCAACAAGCAATGCGCCCAAAGTTTCTGGCGCTGGCGATTTTGATTTTTTCATCGGTAACTGGCAGGTAAGGCATCGTCGTCTCAAGGAAAGGCTTGCCAACTGCCATGAGTGGCTGGAGTTTGGTGGCAACACATCGGTCATTAGCATCCTGGGCGGCGCAGGCAATATGGATGACAACCTGCTTGAAATGCCAGGTGGAGCCTATCGTGCAGCCACAATACGCTCATATGATGCGGATAAAGGTCTATGGTCAATCTGGTGGCTGGATGGTCGCTACCCCACGCATCTGGATGTACCTATGCAAGGACGGTTTGTGAATGGCACTGGTCAGTTTTATGCTGACGACACCTTCGCTGGTCAAGCAATACGTGTGCGCTTTTTGTGGAGCATCCCAACCGCGGATCAACCACGCTGGGAGCAGGCTTTTTCAGTAGATGGCGGCACTACATGGGAAACCAATTGGATCATGGATTTTACAAGGACAGAATAGGCAGGCTAACATATATCGCTACCCTGTTATTCAATGCCCATGCCTGGCGACAGAATAAATGGATGTGGGCGGGAGAATTTTTGCTCTATGACCTCTTCCCCCCATTGCCTGCCAGTCCGCTCTTCAATCAAATCAAAACCAGCTTCCTCATACAAACGTCGCGCTGCATCCAGCCCTTTAAACGTCCACAATTGAATTTCACTGAATTGCTGTTCATCACAGAATGACAGAGCCTCTTTAAGCAAGCGCCTGCCCATACCGTTACCACGCAATTCTTTATCAACAATAAACCAGCGCAGGTGTGCAATATTGTTGCCCAGATCTTCACCGTCGATCGTAATGGTAGCCAGAATCCTGTCTGCCTTGATTGCATACCAAATTTGATTGCGCGGAGTATCCAGGCGCCCGATAAAATCTGCCATGCCACCTGCCACTTTGGCTTCAAAGAAATGGCCGAATCCAGCATTGCGCGAATAATAGTGTGCATGCATTTCTACAGTACGTCCAAGTATCCCCGGGTGATAAGCGCATTGAATATTTACGCCATTAAATAACGCAGGGACAGGAGATGACTCATTCTTGCGAACAGCTGTCAGTGCTTCTGCATACAGTTCCAGGCCCTCTTTTACTTTTTCATGCGCTGACGAGGGAATATTTTCCAGAGCTCGACAGACTTGTATCCGGGCAAACTGATTAATGGCCACCAGGGTTTGTTTGCCTTTTGCAGTCAGCGCAAGCTGCTTCTCCCTCGCATCTTGTTGACTGCTGGTTTCCATTGCTTCACCGCCCTCTATCAACTTGCGCACCATCCGGCTGACACTGGATTTCTCAAGCTGCAGCACATCACAAAGGGCACTGGCGCTGTGTATGCCATGTTGGCCAATCTCAATTAATGCATGCACTGCGGATGCAGGAAGACTGGTGCCAGCCAATGTCGGCTTCATGAAGCCAAGTTCACGTACCAGCCTGCGCGACGCATCGCGAATTGCTTCAACAGGCAATGAAGATATAGAAGTCTGCATGGTCAATAAATATATAGTTGCATATTGCAACTATATTCTTTTTAGCAGCATTTACGCAAGCACTGATTTGAGCACTCCTCCATAGAGAAAAATTGATAAAAAAATAAATTTGTTACTTAAAGAAAAATAATTGAATTTAAGTATGAGTAAGCGCAAAGCAGCCCCTTTCAGCCGCCTATTGCGATTGAAACATAATCGCTATTGATATATATTCTCATTATCATTTAGAGTTTCATGTTTTTCTTGCCACGGGAATTTAGCAATGAGCAGTTTGCCATTACAGCAAGCAATTTCTACCACATTGAATCTGATGAAAGTCGGAGATTCTGGTGTCGTTGAAGATGTGCAGGAACAAGGCGATGCGAAGGATGAAAGCATGTTCAATATTACCCGTCGTCTGAAAGAATTAGGTTTTGTCAAAGGCGAATCCGTAAAGATATTGCACAAAGGTTATTTTGGTGGGGAACCACTGGCAGTCCGGATTGGACAATCAACCTTTGCATTACGAAATTTTGAAGCAGCTTTGATTGGGGTCACTCCCAGCGTTGCTCCCATTAGCGTTACTCATTCAGGAAAAGTAGGAACACAGTGAAAGAATTGTTTTCTCCGCTCATTGCTCTTGTCGGTAACCCTAACTGCGGAAAAACTGCACTCTTCAATCGATTGACAGGTGCGCGGCAAAAAGTAGCAAACTATGCAGGTGTCACAATAGAACGAAAAGAAGGTAAGTTTCGTTCGGACGCAGGGCGTCAATGGCAAGTACTGGATTTGCCTGGCACTTATAGCTTGCATGCCATCACTCCCGATGAAAAAATCACTCAGGAAGTAGTCACTGGCCAGCGCACGGATGAACCCATGCCTGATGCCGTAGTTTGCGTGGTGGACGCCACCAATTTGAAACGTGGCCTGCGGGTAGTCTTTGAATTACTGGCACTTGGTCAGCCCTTGATACTGGCAGTGAACATGATGGATATCGCTAAAAAGCGTCATATCCATATTGACATTGCCGCACTGAGCCGCGCGCTGAACATCCCTGTCGTCGAAACAATTGCCGTTGATCCCAAAGGGGTTGATGCCTTATTGAGCGAACTGGAAATCCTGGCACAAACACTGCAGCCAAATGGTAATGTCGCGCCCCATGCGCTTTCACAACAGAGTCCTGAAAGTTTGCAACAACAAGCCAATGCAGTACTTGCGGCTTGCGTTACCCAACATTCTGATGCAGCCAGCGACAGGGCAGCCAGCCTGAGTTATCGTCTGGATAGCTGGATTCTGCATCCCGCGATTGGCCCTATCATTTTTGCTACCCTGATGTTCCTGGTATTCCAGGCTGTGTTTGCCTGGGCGCAGGCACCGATGGATTTGATCAAATCCACGATGGAAGCGATTGGCACTGCCGTCGAATCTTCACTTGATCCCGGAGCCCTGCAAGGTTTGCTGGTCAAAGGCGTGATTGGTGGTGCCGGTAGCGTGCTGGTATTTTTGCCGCAGATCGTTATCTTGTTCTTCTTCATTTTGGTGATGGAAGACTCTGGCTATTTACCCCGCGCTGCCTTTTTGCTGGATAGAGTTATGGGTAAAGTCGGCCTTTCTGGCCGCGCATTTATCCCCTTGTTATCCAGTTTTGCCTGCGCCATCCCCGGCATCATGGCCACCAGGACCATACAAAACCCGCGCGATCGTCTGGTGACGATCATGATTGCACCTTTGATGACCTGCTCTGCACGTCTGCCCGTATACGCACTCATCATCGCTGCCTTCATCCCCGATCAATCTGTGTTGGGTATATTGAATTTACAGGGCCTGGTATTGTTCCTACTGTATCTGGGCGGCATAGCATCTGCCATGCTGGTCGCTTATTTCTTTAAAAAGAAATGGGGTAGCGAGGTGCATCAACAGGCTTTAATGCTGGAGTTGCCTGACTATCGCTGGCCAAATGTGCGCAACCTGTTTTTGGGCCTGTGGGAAAGAATCAAGATTTTCATCAGTCGGGTAGGCACCATTATCCTGGCCCTGATGATATTGCTGTGGTTCCTCAGCAGCTTTCCAGGCGCGCCTGAGAATGCAAGCCAGCCACCAATTTACTACAGCATTGCCGGTTACCTGGGCAGAATGCTGGAAGTGATATTTGCCCCCATAGGCTTCAACTGGCAAATCTGCATTGCGCTGGTGCCAGGACTTGCCGCCCGTGAAGTTGCCGTTGCAGCCCTGGGGACAGTATATGCGCTGTCACAGTCAGGCGAAGAACTCAATAGCGCTCTGGAGCCACTGATTGCGCATTCCTGGAGCATACCAACTGCCCTGTCCCTGTTGGCTTGGTATGTCTTTGCGCCTCAATGCGTGGCAACCCTGAGCGTCGTCAAACGTGAAACCAATACCTGGCGCTACCCTACCATCATGGCAGCCTATTTATTTGCACTGGCGTATTGTGCGTCTTTCCTGACTTACCATATTTCCAGTTATTTCCTGGGGAGCTAAGACATGCAAAACCTGATCGCAGTTTTATTACTGACCCTGGCCTCGGCTTATCTCTTGTTGAAATGGATGCCTGCAGCTGCCGGGGAAAAGATCAGGGCATTCATCCTTACTCATTTTCCTGCACTTACTCCCCTGCTCTCCAAAGTAATCAAGCAAACAGCGGGCTGTGGATCTGGCTGCAGCAGTTGTTCATCTTCGTCGAATGACACCTGCACTACTTCCTCCGAATTAAAACCTGTAAAACTGGTGCGTAACGCCTCCAATCAAGGATAAGAGCCAGCATATGCCTGCATTTCATTGGCAGTCAGGCTGAATTGCTGTATCCTAAAAAAAATGCAGAAACAATTTCTGACATATTGAGACAAGCAAAGGCCGTAGCAGGATATGAACGCAAGCGTCTACGACAAAACCGAAAAAGGTCGCGAAGAAATTACCACCAGAAAGTATCAACTGGCATCCAGATTGCGTACTTTACTGGTCATGATAGACGGCAAACAAACTGCCGCTGAGATCATGAAAAAAGTGGCGGCCCTGGGTTTGACAGAACAAAATCTGCAGGAACTTCTGGAGCAGGAATTCATTATTGAAATTGCGACTCAAGTTGACATTGACCTGGACATCACAGAACCAAGTACGCCAGTAAACAGTAGTGAACCCGGTCCGATTACTAGGGCAAAATCCCAAGAACCTGAAATACCAGCAATGACAGATGCCGAACGCTTTCAGGCACTGTACAACTTCTACAATGAGACTATCAAGAGTGCCATAGGCTTGCGTGGATATGGACTACAACTTAAAGTAGAGCGTGCTGGAAATATTGATGATTTTCGCGCCCTGCGCCAGGCCTATGTTGAAGCGGTGCAAAAAGCCAAGGGGCCAGAAATGGCACGCAGCCTGAGTGACAGGCTTGATTTGTTACTGGGTAAATAGTAGCGTAATAATTGAATAAACGCTGACTATATAAATAGTAAACTGTCACCAAAAGCCACCCAAATTCACGCATGTAAAAAAAGCCAGGTCACCCTGGCTTTTTCTTTACGCTGCATTCTTTTATTCAATACCCTGGCTGCTCAGGTATTCTTCATACGTACCCTGGAAATCGATGATTTTGTTTTCCTTGATTTCCAACACGCGTGTCGCCAGAGATGAAACAAATTCGCGGTCATGTGACACGAAAATCAGAGTACCCGCATATTTTTCCAGCGCGATATTCAGCGACTCGATAGATTCCATATCCATGTGATTGGTTGGTTCATCCATCAACAAGACATTATGGCGGCCCAGCATCAGCTTGCCATACATCATGCGGCCTTTTTCACCACCAGACAAAACCTTGACTGATTTTTTGACATCATCACCACCGAACAGCAAGCGACCGAGAATGGAGCGTACCGCCTGGTCATCATCACCTTCCTGTGTCCACTGGCCTATCCAGTCAGTCAGGTTTTTATCAGATGCAAATTCTTCAGTAGGATCTTGCGGCATATAGCCGACATTGGCATTTTCTGCCCATTTGACGGTACCATAATCAGCATGCAAACCTGCGATATCATCACCACCTATGCAGCGCAATAACGTGGTTTTACCAATACCATTCGCACCAATAATCGCAATTCTTTCACCGGCTTCCACCATCAGATCGACATTCTTGAACAATGGCTTGTCGTAAGCCTTGCTCAGGGATTGTACCTCCACGGCCAGACGATGCAATTTCTTCTCGCCATCGAAACGCACGAAAGGATTCTGGCGACTGGAGGGTTTGAAATCCTCAATCTTGATTTTATCAATCTGCTTGGCACGTGATGTGGCCTGGCGCGCCTTGGATTTATTGGCAGAGAAGCGGCGAACGAAATCTTGCAGCTCAGCGACTTTTTCCTTGGCCTTGGCATTGTTCGCCAATTGCTGCGCACGCGCCTGCGAGGAAGCCAGCATGTAGTCATCATAATTACCTGGGTACACTTTCAGCGTACCGTAATCCATATCAGCCATGTGCGTACATACCTGATTCAGGAAATGGCGATCATGCGAAATGATGATCATGGTGGAATTACGCTCATTCAGAATATCTTCCAGCCAGCGGATGGTATTGATGTCCAGGTTATTTGTTGGTTCATCGAGCAGCAAAATATCTGGATTGGAGAACAAAGCCTGTGCCAGCAAGACACGCAGCTTCCAGCCTGGCGCAACCGCACTCATAACACCCTGATGCTGATCAGTTGGTATACCAACACCCAGCAATAATTCACCAGCACGTGCCTCAGCTGTGTAACCATCATACTCAGCGAACTTGGCTTCCAGGTCTGCTGCTTTCATGTAATCGTCATCAGTCGCTTCAGGATTAGCGTAAATCGCATCCCGTTCCGACATTGCCGCCCACATTTCTATATGACCCATCATGACTACGTCCAGCACACGCATGTCTTCAAAAGCGAACTGATCCTGGCGCAATTTACCCAGACGCTCATTCTGATCCAGCATGACCGTACCTGAAGATTGCTCAAGGTCACCGCCAAGAATCTTCATGAAGGTGGATTTGCCGCAACCATTGGCACCAATCAGGCCATAGCGGTTACCTTCGCCAAATTTGACAGAGATATTTTCAAACAGCGGCTTGGGGCCGAACTGCATGGTGATATTAGCGGTAGAAAGCATGAATCTTTACGTCTTTATTTAATTAAATCAATGGTTTAAGTGGAGTTCGGGCATTATACACCAACCACCATTAACCACTGTATAACATGCTGAAAATCAATGACTTACTACTGTATTTTTAACGATTGTTTGCCGTCACAATTGAGAAAAGGAGATGAAATTTATGACTTAATTGATATTTTTTTATTAATTATATAGTGAGAAAAAGGCACTGACACCGCGCCCGATCTCGAGTCACATGCGGCGCATGAGCACATGCCAGAAAATCCCGCAAATACTACACTTTTGACCGTGCAAACGGCGCGCCAAATATAATGTTTTGCGCATTGCATGGCAAATTTCTACCGCCAGTTTTTGAAAGAGATCTCGCCAAAACTGACCGGATTCAAATTTTCAGTTTGGAACCCAAAGCCTATTTTGTGAACTTATTGAGGCTGGTAGAGTGCGTGCATGGGGTGCACGGGGTCGCAAGTTCGAATTTTGCCGTCCCGACCAATGAAATCAATAACTTACAGCACGTACTGTGTGTTTGTACAGCACTGTATATTATACAACTGTATAATATTTTCTTGATTTGAGATGTAAGGCGGCGCAAAACTTTGCACTAGTTTGCACGTAATTTTGCGCTTTATCCCTACCTCTACAGGCGGTTAAAAAGGTTTTTTCCTTTTCAGTGCAATTAATGGCTCTGTAACCGCAAAGTAACATCCGGTGTCAGCTTCGTTGCAGGCATTCAATCTTGCTCAAGACCAGCCGTACATGTTAATTTCACGAGATCGATTGCGCTTCGAGTCAGGGATGAATTCATTGTTCCGATTGTCGAGGAAAGCTCCAAATATACGGATTTTTGTAAAACGGGGAGCTTGGTTACCCCACTCACTCAAAATGTTCTGACCAAGATCCCATCGACCGTTGATAATCTCCGGGCTTGTGTCTTGAGGAGGGCGCAATTCGCCTTCACACTTAGAGCAAGGACGAAAACCATTCTCTGCCAACCAGGCTTTGGCCGAATTAGAAAGAAGTGACTCGCGAATGCTCTCAAGCTTGCTAGGAGTTGTACTCAAAGCAGACATTCCAATGAATTTTGGAGCTAAAGTTTGAATAAAGCACATGTTTGCATCCATTCCCTCACCAGGGCTTCGAAAATACGCTCCTCTATATCCGTGAGGCGAATTGAAGAAGATGTCGAATAGTTCTTCCGGGACACGGATACAATAGACTTCTCGGGCGAAGTCGGCATGAGCTCTACAGGGATCATTGTGACTACATAAAAATTCCATTTCGTTCGCAATTCGCCGTGAAATGGTTCCAATGGTTGACGGCATCAATAGAGCCGAAATCCTATCCTTTGATACAGAAGTTGAGAATTTCCACATGATCATCTTGGCCTCATTACCAAAGAAACAACTTTGTTAAGCATCTTGAATAGAAGAACCAGCCAGCTACCTACAAATAGGCACACGGCAGCGGCGTAGGTCGAACTCATGTCGTAACCATAAGAAGATGCCAACTTAACTAAAGGTAAATTCACGCTAACTTTGCCTACTGTTTGCTTTTAATTCCCCTGGGGGAAATTGTTTTTTGGAGAATCACTTTCCCAATAGGGATATTTGACGTGTCTGATGCAACTACACTAGAAATCCGCTCTTCTTCCTCTAACCACGACTTAACAAGATTTCGCGCATGGGCTTCGTCATTTGCCCCCACGGTAAATTGACCGGTTTCTCTCTCCCCATGATCTGCGAGAAACGGCGCTGATACGGTAACAAGATGATCCATAAAAAATCCTTTCAATTATTAAAGAAATGGACAACTTATTGATGAGCTCTCACCTCTGGCGCTTCACCACTCAAACAAGTACAAACACAAATCATGCAATTGCTCGAAATACAGAGCTATTTATGCTCAGTTTAAGTCAAATATTAATAAATAACCAATCATATTGTGGCATTAAAACAAATATCCCAATGACTCCAGAAAGCAGTGCCAACCCCAAACTAAAATCGCCAGTCGAAGTTAAAATTGGCCTTTGAGCTAATCAACGTCCTACTGGCGGAGGCGGTGGTTCTTCCAGCATGCACAAGCAGGACTGCGCATAATTCGCAACCCCTTCATGTGCCTTGCAAGTTTCAAACCCGTTGAGCATCATCCGGAACTCAATTAGCCGGAGAATTCGGCAATCCAGTAACACATCGCCCCCAATCGGCAAACTGTCCGGCAGAAAATGTGCGTATTGACATCCTATGCAGGCCTTGATCATTCGATTCGCCTAAATGCTCGTGGCAGCAGTTAATTGGAACGAATCAAAGGATGCGTGTGGGCCTGAGTTCATTGCTTGCCTGATCTAAAAAACAATGGCGGTAGACGTCAAAAACATAAAGAGGTGGATACTTTTTCGCAAGTACCAAATTACTCTATTCTCAGAGCATTATTTTTGCCATTTAATCAATATTTATTAAATGATACTTAACAAATAATCATGTATAATTATTATTATACATGCCGTGATCGTCTATTAAATAAATTAAATAGGCGTAAATATTCGATCTTCGAACAATCAGAAATTTTCTGTGGAAGAAGACCATTGTCGATCACTTTAATTTAGGCGCCAGCGAATGGCAGGATGTCTGTTAAACCCCATCGGGAGAAAATAGTATGGTAACGGTAGAAAAAATTCCAGGACGTTTTTTGACTATTCAAGCTGCTGTAAATGCAATAGGTCCGGGGAGTGAGATACTTATTCAGTTGGTTAATTCGACTCACGTTGAAAACAGAGTCCAAGTTAATGACGGTAGGAAAGTCACAATCGAAAGCGGTCGAAACGAGAGAGTTACTTGGACAGGTGACGACCCAGGTGTTTGGGGACTGCTTGAAGTACGCTCTAAAAGTTCGGTAACACTGAAAAATATTAATCTCACATCGAACCGCGTGACAAGGGGGATCTGGGCTGAAAATTGCACGCTCGCGCTCTACTCTTGTCTGATCTACGACAACAGCAGACAAAGCTATGCCGGTGTCGGTGGATTCGGCGCTGGAATGGAGTGTCGGAGATGCACTGTTACTATAGACAACTGCGAAATTAAAGACAATTTGATACATAGCGGAGGTGCACAAGTCGGTTGCTATGGTGGCGGTCTGTTTTTTAGCGATAAGTGCACGGTTACTATTACAAATAGTTCCATTCACAATAATAAAATTGTCAATGGGAGTCTACCAACGCTTGCTGGTTTCGGCGGTGGCGTATTTTTTGAAACCAGCGATATCACTCTAACTGACACTCAAATATATAACAATGTAGCGGGAGCTGGAGATGCGAAAGGGGGAGGAGTTTATCTGAGCAACATAAATTCCGCTCAGTTCACTCGTTGCTCAATCATATTGAATTCAGTTACGGGACTCCCAGCAAACAAAAAGATTAGCGTTGGCGGAGGTATTTCCTTTGATAATTCCGACTACAAGTGCAAATTCATCAGCACCACAATAAAGGACAACAAAAATGATAATGAGACAGATTTTTTTTGCATCACCTTTTAAAGAATCTTGCAATATTCCCCTCCCCTGCGGCTGACTACGCCCAGGGTCGAATCAATCTCAATGAGCATTTGCTGTTAAATGAAAATGCCAGCTTTTTGTTTAGGGTGAGCGGTGAGTCGATGCGGGATATTGGGATTTATGACGGCGATACTCTGATTGTCGATCGCTCGATTGCGCCAGCGCACAATCAGATTGTGCTGGCGATCGTCGATGAAGAATTTTGTGTGAAGCGTTTGCACAAGCGTGGCCAGCTTATCAAGCTGCTGGCAGAGAATCCTGCTTTCCCTGAAATCTTGTTTAAGGCTGGGCAGGAACTGCGGATCTGGGGCGCGGTTACTTTTAACCTCCATCGTCTCACCAACGTCTAAGTATCGATCATGAATGCCGGGTCACGCAGCATCGCCCTGATCGACTGCAATAATTTCTATGTATCCTGTGAGCGCCTGTTTCGCCCGGATCTGTTGAGCCGGCCCGTTGTCGTGCTCAGCAACAATGACGGGTGCGCGGTCAGTCGCAGCC
>Ga0207952_1000736_pt1 | contig 20452 bp, 10 predicted proteins | sample SubbioR12Aug_8Ca_FD_184831 | JGI IMG/M metagenome (GOLD analysis project Ga0207952, IMG submission 184831) | Serpentinite rock and fluid subsurface biosphere microbial communities from McLaughlin Reserve, California, USA - CR12Aug_8Ca (SPAdes) | ecosystem: Environmental > Terrestrial > Deep...
CGCCACCAGAGAAATCACCGCCTAGCCCCCCGGTTCCCCCACCTCCACCTAAAGCAGGTTGGCAAGTGCTAGACGGATAATCAACTGTGCTACCTCCTGCGGCACCGCCACCGCCTTGTCCAGCTATTGGGGAAATAGTCGGTTGCCCGGGTCCCCCATTGACCCCTTCAGTAGTTGCTGCAGTAACTACGCCCCCAGCTCCGCCATTGGCACCTCCTTGCCCCCCATTTCCACCTTGTTGGGTAGCAGGGGCATTACTGCCAGTAGTTCCATTGAGTTGGGCTGTAGTACAGCTGGGACATCCGATGTAATGGCCACCACCACCACCACCACCACCACCACCAAAACTTTGTTGGATCCCACCTACAGCTCCATTACCGACCATACCACCGCCACCGCCAGCACCATTATTGGTGTTTCCAGAACCGTCGTTGCTACCGCCATTTCCGCCGATAGCTGTATTATTGGTAAACTGCACATTGGACATAGAGGCTGTGGCCGTATTATTTACAAAAATAGCGCCACCTGCACCCAAGCCCCCTCCACCTGCACCGCTAAAGCTGTTACCGGCCCCCCCGTTACCGCCTTGTGCCTGACCATTGGTGAGAATTAAATTTTGAAAGACGACAGCGCTTCCTGAAGAGACGAAAAAAATCCGACCTGTTTGATTGGAATCAATTGTGGAAGAGCCGCTTGTATTTCCTATGGTCATGGATGCTGTGATCGGAGGGAGTTCGCCTAGGGTAAGAGTAATAGTAGGGACTGAGAATGTAATCGTGCTGCCGGGGCTGCTATTAGCTCCAGTAATAGCATTACGTAGCTCTGTTTCGGTAGCAACGGAGTAACTAGCAGAAAACAGGCAAGGAAGAGGGATTAAAAAAGAAGAGAGTGTGAGTAAGAGCCATGTTTTACTGTGCATAGACGTGCCATATCCACATGTATTGAATGCAGGCTAGATATACACTGTGCGCGTGGCTGATGCATCAAAAATAATTTGCAAAAAAAAACACCGTTGGGTTTCCCCGAACGGTGTTTCGCATGAGTACAAACTCAGCGTAAAAAGAGGATCCTAGCGTTGGTGACGGCGAGGTCTGTCGCCTCCTTGGCCCCAACGATCTCCACCTCCGCCTCCGCCAGCGTTATTGAATGAACGCTCACGACGTTCTTCTGGGCGAGCTTCGTTGACGATCAAAGTACGACCGCCGAACTGTTTGCCATTAACCCCTTCAATCGCTTTTTGGGCATCCTCTCCAGAGGCCATTTCGACAAATCCAAAACCTTTGGATTGACCGGTAAATTTGTCGGTAATGATACGTGCGGATTCAACATTTCCAAAACCTGCGAAAATGTTGCGCAGTTCTTCCTCTGTGACGCTGTATGGAAGACTTCCTACATACAGCTTCTTATTCTTTTGCATAGTTTGACTCATGAAAAAAGTTCTCTTAAAATACTTTCACTCTCGACCGTTCCATGGGGAACGTTCGATTTAATAACGCATGAGGGGGTTAACTTCCCTCATGAAATAATTGATTTGAGATCTTGGGAACGATAAGAACACTCAAGAAACACGCTCTTCAACTACCTAGACCTAATTCTAACATAAGCTGTCTTTGAGAACCTAACGAATTGTTCTAAAAGCCATCTAACGTTATGTAGTTAAATAACCTCTAAGAGATGTGCTTTTACAGGTTTTGACGCTCAAATAAGTATAGGTATCTTAAAATAAGCGGGTTGAGTGAATGCAAGGAAGTTTCTAGATAAATAGATTGGGGGTGGTATGTTCAGGGTGTTTGTTCTTTTGGTGAATCTTTTCTTTATTTCTGGACTTTCTGCATTGGAAGAGGAACTTTGGGTCTTTCAACAAGATTTCTACTCTTTTGGTAAACGGGATGTTTATGAGTCTTTGAAAAGAATATGGGTGCAGCAGATCACTGAACTTTCAAAAGAACAAGAGATTCCATTTATGTTAACGATTCAAAGTAAAGACAATCCCGAATTCATTACGCTCGTGCATATAGGAAATTGGTGCGCATTAGATAACTTTTCTGGGATCACGAAAGCTTTAGAAAAAAAAGTGGGAGTGGATGTTTGGCGTAAGCAACAAGAAGCGCGGGATAGCATATTGAATTTTCAAATAGGCAGTTTACAGCATTTTTTGCCAGAAAGCTCCTGTATACCCAAAGAAGGCTGTCCGAGTTTAATGCAGCATCCTTATGTGCATTATTTCATCTATTCTTTGCGTCCCGGACAAGATTCTTTTTTTGAAGAGTCATTACAAAAGAAAGCCAAAGAACATCTCGAAAAAAAAGATGGTGTTTCTTGGCGCGTTTGGAAAGTGCTTTTTGGTGCAGATGTTCCTAAGTACGTGATCATGGTATGTGCAAATACTGAAGAGAGTCTCTCGGACAAAGTGAGTAAACTAAATATTATTGATTCCCATCTGAGCCAAGTCATACGACAAAGGAGGGATGGGAAAGGGATTCTACGTCGTGATCTTTCCTATCTACCGACCCAAGTGCTTCCTGATAACGGGGAATTTTAAGAGAGGGCCATTCTTCTTGAGCTGTATAGTAGGAAAAATGTTGCATTATTTGTTTTGTAATAGGGCCAACAGCATGCGATACAGGAATTCCATTTACTTTTGCTACGGGCATGACTTCACGTGTGCTTGAAGTAATAAATAGCTCATCACACTCCATTAGCTCGTCTAGAGAAATCATCCGTTGTTCTATCTCAAGATAAGGATCCATAAGTCTGAGTACGAGATTGCGAGTGATACCAATGAGAATATCAGCAGTTTCTGGTGTTGTAAGAAGTTTGCGTTCCTTAACGACAAAGAGGTTACTCGTGGCAGCTTCAAGGAATTCTTTTCGATGGTTCAGATAGAGAATTTCTTCAGCATGAATAGATTTTCCTTGCTGTAGAGCAACAATTGCTGGGGCATAGTGCAACGTTTTTGCCCAAGGAAAAGAACGTTGTAACGATGTTGTAGCAACGCTAATTCCATCAATATAGCTTATTTCTGGAAATGTTTTTAAGGGATAGACAAGCACCATTAAACTAGAGGGGCCAGAGGGTAGAAATTGATCTGGACTGATACCTCCAGTAGCAATAATTTTTATTGCTGATTCTAGATAATTATTTTTCTGAAGTAAGGTGGAGATGATCTCTGCGATTTGATGAAGAGGTAGAGATAGTGTAAAGCCCAATGTCATTGCACTGTATGCTAACCTTTCTAGGTGATCTTGTAAGTGGAAGGGCTTACCTCCATAAGTGCGCAAATAATCAAACACTCCATAGCCGCGTAAAATCCCTAAATCTGTAATGGCAATTGTAGCGGATTCATCAGAGACGTAATCTCCATTGATGTAATACATAGTGGCTATCCTCAAGAGGGTTTATGCGTAATGTAACAGATATAGATTTTGAGTACATCGTCTGGATGTTAGGAACACAGAGAACATGCTTAGGGACTGTGAAATAATAAAGTAAACCATTTCACCGCGCCAAATCAACCGAAAATCGACGATCAAAAATGGAGTAGTATTCATAGTGATACAACCCCATTTTTGATCGTCGATTTTAGGCGATTTCGCGCAGGTCAAATGGTTTACTTTATTATTTCACAGTCCCTTATGCAATTGTGCAAGATTTTTCAAAAAAATCTTGCACAATATTCCACATACACCCTATGGACATAGAATGTTGAATACTTTCAACCGTGAGGATAATGAGTATGGCCTTGAAAGACACAGCCACCAATTTAATGAAGCTTCTGGAGACTTGTATGAGAGATCTCCATAAAGCTAGTGGTGGAAATAAAGCCGCTGCGCAAAGAGTGCGTACCGGAACAATTAGGTTAGAGAAAACAGCTAAAGTTTACCGCAAAGAATCGATCGCAGCGGAAAAGAAAGGGGGCTCTAAAAAGTCTAGTAAGGCTAAAGCGGCTCCTAAGAAAACAGTTAAAGCCAAAGCGAAAAAAGGCAAGAAGAGATAATTATTTTTCTAACTCATCTTGGGAACCTGGTTTAAAAGGACAACTCTTTTAAACCAGGTTCTTGCTTTTCTTGCGGGAAGATTCTTCATTCAAGTACACTTTCTGCTATGTCAAAAAATACAGAATCCATAGCTGTGATTGTTGAACGATTCGATGCTAAGGGTCAGCCGGTAGCTCATGTTGAGAAAACATTAGGTCAGCCACCTATCCGGGCTAAATTGCCTTATGGAATACCTGGAGATAAGTTTTTTGTGACGCTAGGCAAGACGCGTCGAGGTCAAGCTAAAGCGAGCATATTGAGTTTAGACACTGCTTCTATACATCGAGTCATGCCCCTGTGTGTTCACGCTGAAACCTGTGGCGGGTGCCCCTGGCAGACAGCCTCTTACGCTGCACAGTTGGCATTTAAACAGCAGCAGATTGCAACGCTTTTTGTAGGACACCTCAATAGAGGAGCACATCTCGGAACGATCATCCCTTGTGAAAATCATTGGGGGTATCGGAATAAGATGGAGTTTAGTTTTTCCCAAGACAATGCTGGGGAGCGATATTTAGGTCTCATGATGCGTTCTGGACGAGGGCGTGTATTTCATCTCAAAGAGTGTCATATTGGGAGTAGATGGATGGTGGAGGCCTTGCATTTGACAAGGTCTTGGTGGCAGGCGACGTCACTCGCAGCATATCATCCTCATCGGGATACTGGTACATTGCGCACTCTTACAGTACGCGAAGGCAAACGCACAGGGGCGAAGATGGCTATTCTTACAGTCTCCGGGCGACCCGAATTTGCTATATCTAAAAAAGAACTGGTAGACTGGACAGAAACGATGAAGAACGGATTTCCCGGCATCAGTTGTTTTTTACGGATCCAGCAAGCGTGTAAGGGAATGCCTACGCAGTTTTATGAGTGCCATCTAACAGGTCCTGAGGAACTGGAAGAAAAGATGCATATCGACCTCAATGGGCGCAGTATAGAGTTGGCTCTAAGGATCAGTCCAAGTTCATTTTTTCAGACCAATACCTACCAAGCGGAACGAGTCTATTCCGAGGCTATGAGCATGTTGGATCTAGCTCACGATGAGCATATCATAGATCTGTATGCGGGCACAGCCACCATCGGGATGGTATTGGCTCATTTTGTGAAACAGGTGACTTCGATAGAACTCAACCCCTATGCAGTTCTCGATGCTGAAGCGAATATAGCTGCCAATGGCATCACTAACTTGACATTGATGCAGGGAGATGCTGGGGAGGTTCTTACGCAGTTTTGTGCACAACCTGAGGGGAATCGTCCAGAAGTGGTCGTTGTCGATCCTCCTCGCAATGGTCTAGGTCCAAAGGCGTTAAAGCCTATTACAGAATTAAAACCATCAAAAATTCTTTACATCTCCTGCAATCCTAAGACTCAGGCTGTAGATGTAGATGAACTGGTCAAACAAGGCTATATTCTTAAGCGTCTACAGCCAATAGACCAATTTCCCCACACGCAGCATGTGGAGAATATTGCACTTTTATCAAGGAGTTAGGACAGAGTCTTTTTAAGTTTTTTTTCGGGCTTGCGTTTCATGATATTTTAGGGCATGGTAGGGGTCTTATCCTTTTTCAAGAACAGGTGAAAAATTATGAAAAAATATTTATTCCTTCCTGCAGCTTTGTTCTCTAGTGCGTCGCTGTTTGCTGACGGTGGTGCCGCAGTCCAAGGTGGTGGCAACATGCTGCAAACTGGGATGATGCTTGTCGTAGCTCTACTTTTCTTTTACTTTATCCTATGGCGTCCTGAGCAGAAACGTCGTAAGCAAATGGAAAAACAACGCAGCAGTCTAAAAAAGGGTGATCGTGTCACTGCAATGGGGATTGTAGGGACAGTATCTCGCATTAATGAGAATTCTGTTGTGTTGAAGATGGTAGAAGGCGCCAAAATCGAGGTTCTTAAGAACGCTATTACAGAAGTACAACCTTGCAGCGATGAAGATGCTAAGAAGGTTGAGGCAGCCTCAGAACAAGGTTAAAAAAACCGATCCTATCTACTCTTATTCGGGTTGTGCGACAGAAGCTACCCATTTGCGATGGAAGAGCATTTTGTCGTCAATCCGATGTAGTCTTGCCAAAACCAGTCCCCTAGTAGGATTGGTTGTGTCAGCTTCTAGACTTTCTCTTCCCATTGCTATATAGCGTCTAAGGGCCTCTACTACTGGTCGTTGCTTACCAGTGATCATTTCGATCCGAGTTTCATCGACAATATCGACGCTTTGAAGTGCAGGGAGATGCTGTACAGCGATCTGCTGGAGGGCTCTCTCGCTCTTGTTTTCTTTGGTATACACTCCGTGAATAAGAGCGACTTGTTTTAAATACCTTCGAGCGATGATTGCAGCGGCTGTAGTTGAAGCGTAAAATTGCTCAGCAAATGTTTGATGCTGTTGCAACTTTTGAACGAAGTGTTCGTGGGTATCGACATCCCCAAGCACGATAGGGGTTCTAGAAGCTGGAGTTCTTTCTCGTCGTCTTCTTAGGGCTTGGTAGCTGTCATTGGCTGTAGTGAGGTCTGTAGGGCTACGATCTGCACGGTCGTTGAATTGATAGAAAATGATTTGGTCGATTTCATGCGTTGTGTGAGAAAGACTGAAAGCACCAAAGTCTCCACCTTGTTGGTTTGTCATGTCGTATAGAAGAACATCGAGATAAGGATTCTTTTTTCCTGCTGTTTGACGTTGTTTTTCTTCTAAAAGAGCTGCTTTATCTAAAAGAACTTTACGCCCCGTAGGAGATTTATCATCAAAGATGAGCATCCATTTTTTGCCAAGATCGCCATTTGTAGAGTGGGAATCTTGATATAAGACACGGATAGGTTGTTTTTTTCTGGTCTTCAAGGCGGTTACTGTTCTAGAGACTAAAAGATCGAAGTTCTCAGAGGTAAAACGAACGTTTGGAAAGACTAATTGTAATGTTTGAGGCTCAACTTTCAATTGGCTCAAGCCCATTTTTAGACCTGTATCAAGGGCCATAGTATCGGTGTTAGAAGAAGCTGGAAATACGCTTGCAGGAGCCGTCTGATAACGAATCTTACTCAAGTGAGCATTTCTCTTGGCTGGTAAGGCAAGAGCAAATTGCTGATCTTCAGAAAGAGGAGAAGAGGCTTTTTGCGCATATTTTGTTGTTTTATTTGCATAGTATTTTGCCAATTCTCTTAAAGGATGCAGTTGTTGCGCTATCTCCAGAATCTCTCTATCTGTAGTTACCTTCGAGGAAAGAAAGAGAGGGTAGTCTGTGAGTGCTGGTTGAGGAAGGGCGTCTTCTTGTCTAGAGAAAGCAGTTTTTAGGCTTTGCAGATGCTCAATCACTATCTGGAGCTCCTGTTTTCCAGATCTCGCTTGGCTATGCACGAGGTAATCGATCGTTTCTTGAAGCGCTTCTTTGGCCCTTACAGAGATGGCAAGCGGGCCAGCCGATCCGAGTTGTCTTTGTAGAGATCCGTGGAGCTCTCCACAGATGGTATCTCGAATTGTAGCAACTAAGAACTCCGGTTTAATAGGATAGAGTTTTCTTCTTCCTCGATCCGACGCATGTAGGGTTGTATAGGTTCTTTGAAGTTCAGTAAGTAAAGGTTGGCTCTTTAGGGTATCTATGTGCTGTTGAATCGTATAGCGATGGTATCTTGTCTGGATATAAGAAAGATGCGCCTGATGAGCTTCTTCAAGGGTTTGCATTCTTTCCTGTATATGAGCAAGAGCTTCTGTATATTCACGGGATGTTGTTTGGTCAAACGTAGATTGCATAGCTTGAGGAATCGCTGGGATCACCGGTGTTGCGGTCATCTGAAGCCACTGTACGGGAATGCGGTCTTTTCCATGGCAGAGGAGGATACGTACTCGAGAATTTTCATCATCGAGATCTCTATTTTCCGGGACGAGCTTATGAGCTTCGTCGACAAGAACAATATCGTTTGCTGTAGTAGCTTCGATAGTAATATCTCCTGAAAACTTTTTGAGCTGCACGGAATGCATTCCAGGAATATCTGTAGAGAAGGGGCTGAGCCAATGGACGCTCTTGTCTATCGAGGGATAGAGACGTTTAAAGAGTTGTAAGCAGAAGTTTGCGGTCACTGTTTTTCCAGCGCCAGCTTCGTCGTAAATCACCCCGGGTTTTCCAGAAATATATAAAGAATGGAGAGTTTGAGCCCATTGTACTTGATAAGGAGCAAGAGGAGAACCGGTTAGATCGGGGTGTTGTCTAAAACTATGTGTCAGAATTAATAATAGTTTACCAAATTGTACTGGATCGATCTCTGTGCCTGGAGAAAGAGCTTCAGCTAGCCAAGCCCAAGCTTGAGGAGGTGCAAATTTTGATTGTTGCGCTTTTTCATTGGAAGGGTCAGTCCAACGGTCAAAGGCAGATTGCCAGTAGAGCAATTTCGACAGGGTAAGGAATTCTTCTTGGTGTCCCTGAAGGAGAAGAGAATGGAGTACGTTGGGGAGCTTAGAAGCAAGCGCCTGCTCAAATAAAGTTTTCGAAGCTGTTGTGGCATCTTTAGGTTGTAAACCTGTCAGAGAGGCGATTCTTCCAACGACTTCTGCTTTTAACAGGCCTACGATGACGGTCTTCTGATGGAGATGTTTAGCGATCTCTGTTGGTCCAGCTGCCTCTATAGTCTTTAGCAATTTACAAGAGGGCAGTCCTATTTTTGGAATCTCTAGATGTGAAACATCTAGGTCTAATGGGATTGTAGGATCCATATCGTCTAGACGAGCGATTTCTGCAATGGCTTGTAGAATACTTTCTTCTTGAGTTTGTGCCGAGAGTTGCCAAAGCGTACGCCCAGACTCTTTTACTGCACCAAGATAAGCCCAACGGTGGTTGCTTCCTCGATCCCACTCATTGGAGCGGATATCTTTTAGAAGCTGACTTTCTGCACCGATAGGGGTTGTTACACCTGTTAGACCCGTAGTACTGCTCTCAGGATCAACGATTGTGCCTTGTATAGCACTTAATTTTTGAGATAGACGTTTAGCTAGATAGGTTTCTAAGCGACTCTTGTTAGGTTTTGTCAGGAGAGTGTGACCCCATTGCCAGGATTGACTATGGTTTTTGCTTCGACCATCTTTAAGGAATTTAGCTAATGCTACACCCTTTAGAACAGCTTCACGAAGAACTTGTCCTGAAGCTTGATTTTCTCCTGTTAATGTAACAAGGAGTGTATTGATTTTTTCTTTTTCCTTTTCTACAGGTGCTTTCAGGCCTCTATTAACGATCCAAGATTGTAGAAGGTGGGATAGGGCTTGATCTCTAAAAGCATCAGGTCTTGCATGAGCTATAAAAATCGCCAGATGATAGATTTCATTGACTTGGTCTGGATAGGTGCTTAGGTAAGTAAATAGAGCATCTGGTGCATGCTCTAGAGTAGGTGCATCTTGCGGGCTCAGTAGCATTTCCAGATGGCCTTGTTGTACAGCTCTACTTAATTTTCCAAAAGCGGCAGCATCGATTTTGAATATAGAGGGTTCGGGCGCCAGCTCAGTGTCAGCAATGCTTACTGGAGTGATGGATCTTGTTGCTAAGCTAGAGGCGGCGGATTCTATGTCTTCTGCTCTTGTCTGTGTTGCTATTGTAGTTGTAGCAATCTCTTCTACTCTGCTTAGAGCTTCGGCCTGGAGTCTTAGTTGCTCCATATGAGAACGAGCCTCTTCCAGTTCTTTAGCCGTCGCAGCGGTCAGGGCTTCAGCTTTTCGACAACGAGCTTGTTGCTCTGCATAAGTAGATTCTGTGAGTTCTATGGCTTTTTGAAGTTGCTCGATTTCACTTGCTTTGGCTAAAAGCTCTTGTTGATGGCTGAGTTGGGCTGTTGAATATTGGTGTGCTTGCGCGTCAATACGAGCTCGTAACTCTTGAATGATGATAGAAGGATGTCTAGTATCGCCATTTGTGGCTTTAAGAATGGCTGCTGTTTGCTCCTCTAAAGAGGCTTGCAATTCAAGAAGACGTTCTTGAGCAAGCTGTGCATTGTGATCTGCTGCATCAGCATGTTCACGTAGTTGATGAAGTTCTAGAGTAGCCACTCTAAGTTCTTCTTGAGTTACTTGATGAGCTAATGTTTTTTCTTGAAGAGTAGCTTCTGAGGCATCAGCGCGCTCTTTAAGTTGCTCTGCAAGAGTGTCTTTTTCAGAAACTTGGATTTCAAGAGCTCTGATAGCGTCTATGTTGGTTTGCAAGGAAGTTTCCACATCGCGAAGCTGTTGTTTAGCAGTGTGTGCTTCTTTAGCTGTCGTTGCTTGAAGGGATCTTAGGCGTTCGAGTTCTGCTGAAGTAGATTGTTGTGTAGCTTTAGTCTTTTCAAGTTCAGAAGTTAGGTGGGCTACTAGAGTTTCTAGGTCTGCAGCGGCTCTTTCTTTTTCGGCTACTCGGCTCTCCAGGAGATGAACAGCTCGAGCTTGTTCTTCAGTTTGTTTAGATGCTAGAAGTTTAGTTCGTTCAGCATCGCTGGTTGTTGTAGCAGCAAGTTGACGTAGTTGCTCGATGTGTTTAGTAGCCTCTGCAAGTTCTTCTACAGTGGTTTGATGAGCTGAGATTTTTTCTAGAAGTGTAGCTTCCAAGGCGTCAGCACGCTCTTTAAATTGAGCTGCAAGGGCGTCCTTTTCAGAAACTTGGAGTTCAAAGGTCCTAATAGTGTCAGCCTGCTCTTTGGAAGAGGCTTGTAGTGCAAGCAATTCTTCTTTAGCTGAGAGTGCTTCTTCAGCTGCTACTGCCTGAAGAGATCTTAGTTGTTCGAGTTCTTCAGAAGTAGATTGTTGTAGAACTCTAGCCTGTGTAAGTTCAGAGGCTAGATCATCTACTTGAGTTCTTAGGCTTGCAGAGGCTTCTTCTTTTGTGGCTACCTGTGCTTGGAGAAGATGTATTGCTTGAGCATATTCACTTGTCTTCGAAGAAAGTTCTTGTTGAGCTTCTTCTGTTTGACGAGCTGCTAGATCGGCTTGATCACGGAATTGTTGCGCTTGTTGGGTTGCGAGAGTAAGTTCTTCGTGAGTTGCTTGATGAGCTGAGGTTTTTTCTAGAAGTGTAGCTTCTAGGGTGTCAGCACGCTCTTTAAATTGAGCTGCAAGGGCGTCCTTTTCAGAAACTTGGAGTTCAAGGGCTCTAATAGCATCAGCTTGTGCTTGTGAAGAGGTTTGTAGTGTAAGCAACGCTTCTTTGGCAGTGCGTGCCTCCTCAGATGTCTGTGCTTGCAGTGCTCTGAGTTCTTCAAGCTGATCTGAAGCGGTTTGGTGATTCGATTGGCTTTGTTGGAGTTCAGCTTGGCAGTCCTCTATTTGACTTTGGAGTTGCATAGCAGTTTGACGACCTTCAAAAACCTGTGCTTCTAGCTTCTTAACGGCTTGGGCGTGTTCATCAGTTCGTGTAGATAGCAGACGCTTAGCTTCTTTGGCATCGTGCGTTGCTGCATCGGCATGTTCACGTAGTTTTTTTAGTTCTGCAGAAGCGTGTTTAAGATTCTCAGCAGAGGTTTTATCAGCAGAGTGTTTTTTGCGGAGTTGTTCTTCTAAAGTGGATACCTGAGTTTTAAGTTGTTTAACCGCCTTCTCTTTATGGGCCACTTGATCATGGAGAGTCGCAATAGTAGAATCCTTAGCAGTTAAAGAAGATTTTAGCTCATGCAGTTTTCGTTGAGTAGAGGCTACTTGTTCGGTTGTTTTTTCTTGTAGAGACTGTAATCTTACAAGTTCTTCGTGAGTTGCTTGATGAGCTGAGGTTTTTTCTAGAAGTGTAGCTTCTAAGGTATCAACACGCTCTTTAAGTTGAGCAGAGAGGGTCTCTTTTTCAGAAACTTGGAGTTCAAGAGCTCTAATAGTATCAGCCTGCTCTTTGGAAGAGACTTGTAGTGCTAACAACGCTTCCTTAGCAGAGCGCGCTTCTTCAACGGTGATAGTTTGAAGAGATCTTAGTTGTTCAAGTTCAGAGATTAGATCATCTACTTGCGTTCTTAGGCTTGCAGCAGTCTCTTCTTTTTCGTCTACCTGTGCTTGGAGAAGGTGTATTGCTTGAGCATGTTCAGTTGTTTTCAAAGAAAGCTCTTGTTGAGCTTCTTCTTTTTGACGAGCCGCTAAATCGGCTTGATCACGGAATTGTTGAGCTTGTTGGGTTGCGAGATTAAGTTCTTCGTGAGTTGCTTGATGAGCTAATGTTTTTTCTTGAAGGGTAGCTTCTAGGGCGTCAGCATGCGCTTTACATTGAGCAGCGAGGGTATCCTTTTCAGAAACTTGGAGTTCAAGGGCTCTAAGAGTAATAGCTTGTCTTTCCAACGAAGCTTGTAATTTGAGAAATTCTTGTTGAGTACTATCAGACGCTGCAACTGTTGAAGCTTGCAGAGCTTCGAGCTCTTCAAGTCGAGCTGAGGTATGTTGATGAGCTGTTATGTTTTCTTGGAATTGTTTTTCGAGGGCTGTTATTTGACTTCGAAGTTGTGTAGCGGTCCCAGCTCCTTCAAGAACCTGGGCCTTTAGGGAATCAACAATTTGAGTATGCTCACGGGTCTTGGTAGATAACAACTCTTGACTTGCTTTGACCTCTTTGGTTGCTACATCTAGACGTTGCTGCAGGTTTTTAAGTTCTGCAGAAGCACGCTTAAGATTCTCTGCAGTGGTTTTATCAGCGGAGTGTTTTTTGCGGAGCTGCTCTTCTAAAGCAGATACCTGAGCTTTAAGTTGTTTAACAACGTTCTTCTTGTCGGCAACCTTATTTTGGAGAGCGTCAATAGTAGAATCCTTAGCAGTTAAAGAAGATTCCAATTTTCTTTGAGCGCTAGAAGCTTGTGCAGTCGCTGTTTCCTCTAGAGTTTGTAATCTAACAAGTTCCTCTGAGGTGGCTTGATGGGCTTGTGCTTTAGTTTGCAGTTCAGCGGTAAGAGCATCTATTTGTCCTCTAAGACCCGCAGAGCTCTGCTGGCTTTCAAGAACCTGTGCTTCGAGGCGGCGCACCGCTTCGGCATGTTCATCTTTTCCTGCAAGTAATAGGGTTTTAGCTTCTAGGGCTTCTCTAGTTGCAGCCTCAGCATGGATTCGTAGTTGTTGGAGCTCACTCTTGATACTTGCACGATCTTCTGTAAGTGCCAGTAACTGTTGTTCTAATGAGGTCGCTTTTTCCTTAGCTTGGGATTCAGCTTCTCGTGCACCCACTAACTGGTCATTAAGACTTGTATAGTGAGATTCAAGGGCGGTCAATGTTTCACGGAAAGTTTCATGATCTTGGATTAAATGGCGTTGCAGATTGCCGTGGATTTGATTCAAGCTTTCTCGAATCCAATGATTCAGAGCTTCTGCGCGTTGGAAGCTATAACGCGCTTGAATGGTAGGTGTTGAACTCTTGGGGTCTCCAAAGAAATCTAAGCGGCAAGCTCTGATCGTTTTTTGAATATCTTTGTTTTCTCGGATGGAGAGCCCTTTCACCTCTGCAAATTTGAGAAGGATTGCATTTTGATCTGTTTGAGGTAATGCCTCAAACAGTTTGCGATAAATGACTGCATTGTCCGTCGTCATGGACTGCAGACCAATAGCTAGGTGATGTACCAAAGAGAATTTAAGAGCTAGGCCGCGTAGATGATTATCGAATTCATTGCCGGCAGCTTCAAAATTATTAAACAACCATTCCCCTTCGCGATGTTGCAAGGGTCCCTTTGTAAATCGGAGTGATGGGAAAAGAGAGTGGGCATAGAAATAGGTGATGCGTTGAATCGAATCGATGCATTGTATAACGTGGGCATTCCCTTCATAAGTTGTTTTTAAAGTGTTGATGGCTTCTGAGAGCTCTCTTAAAAGGTCTGCAGGGGTCTGTTTATCGTTAGCTAGACTCATTGCATTGGCTATGGGCAGGAGAGTATTGTAGATATCAGCAAAAAGTTGTGGATCTTCTTGACTAGACGAAATAGATTTGAGAGTTTCAAGTTTTTGTGTGAGATCAATAATAAGCTCGTTTAAATCCGCGCGCGAGGGATGGTGGGCACTCATTGTTGCCACTAACTGACGCATTCCATCGATGTGTTCTGAAATATTTTCTACAAGACTGACTGCAGATTCAATGACAGGTTTGTCTTGTCGATAATCGCGAAGTACTCTGTTGGCAGCTCCCATATACTTGATAGCTTTTGAGCAAGCTTTTTCAATACGTTCGTTCTCTTTAAAGAGGGGGAGTACAGCGCTACTGGTTTTGCGCTCCATTTTGCGAGGGTCGGCTTTGGGTGTGTGTGATGCCGCGTGTTCTATATGGGGATGAGAAGCTTTATGACGTGTATGTGAGGTGTTGTGTCCTCTATAGGAATGCCGTTCACCATGTGGAATAGGGGCTGGCACGTGTTCTGGTGGGTGGCTATGAGTATGTTGAGCCCAAATATCTTGGATAGTTCTAATGATCTCCCGTGCTTCTTTTTCAAGAGAGGTGTGTTTTGCTGTATCGAGCTTTTTGGTGGTGGAGGTCCCTTGCAGTGAGGTTAAAGTAATAGTTACTTGGTCTTGAGCATTTGTATAGAGCTTAACATCGACATCTTTAGCTTTAGCAAAAGATTCCTTGACCAAACCGGAGGTTTTGAATTTTTTATAAAAAGCATTAATTTTTTGAGATAGGTGTCGATTGAGGGCGTGTTTAATATCACGACTGTGCCCTGGTTCTTTGCAGGTTAGGATATCTCCATGGGAATCGATCATTTGAAGATTACTGACGACAGTCATATTATTATCCTATTAAAAAACGAATTAATTAGATTGATTATTATTATCACATAATTATAAGCCAAATTAGCTATATATTCAATTGGTTTATCAGCGTAACTAAAAAGGTTGTTGTTTTTTGTAAAGCGTTAATGGTAAATAATTTGATCGATGCTATTTTTCAACTTATTATGTCTCAATGAGTTGTGGTTTTTTTCGCAAAGAGCGGTTTGCTTGTAAGTTGTTGATTTTTAGTCGAAAAGGAATGAATTGATAAAATTAATAGTTTTTACTAAAAAGATCTGGGCTTGATATGCTTTTTTTGTTTATGCGAGTTGTTGTTAAAGAATTTAATAGCATCTTTGGATATGCGTGGGCAATTCCAAAAAACGGGATTTTGGATGTTCTTTTCTTTTCAAAATTTAAAGTAACAGAGTTGATCTAAAGCGTGTTGTCGAAAATCAATAAATCTAATTTCACAATCTTTAGAAAACTTTTTGGTACAGTTTTAAATATAGCCCCTTGTCTGCATTTCGAAAATTTGCAGAATCTTTTCTGAGTTCCCTGGGTATCTGTAACCACCCTCCCTAACGGTGAAATCTTTAGAGAGTATTCATTATGCAAGGAAAGAAGATCAACTTTAATGGAATGGGTTCTTTTGTCAAGATGGGCACTTGTCAGATGGTTAAATGCATATCAATACGGTTTCCTTACACGGGTAGATATACAAGGATGAGAACGGGTTTTATAGAATATTGGAAAAGAGCGGTTCATTTGTCTAGTTGGTGGGCTATTTTTTTAGGGGTGATACTTCAATCTGCTGCATTGTATTCGGCATCTCCTGTTGCTGTGTATTTGAGTTGGGTTGATGATCCTTCTACAACGATGGTAGTGCAATGGATCGAGTCTAAGGAAATCGTCAAAAGTGTCTTAAGGGTTTCCAAGGAAGATGGGGAGGAATGGAAAAATTATAGTCCTCTTATACTAGCAATAGAAGATACAGAGGTGAATCTTAAGAGGGTATTTTTAGAGCATCTTGAGCCGGAATCTGTGTATGTTTTCGAGATTAGGACGGGAACGGGGAGTTCTAAGTCGTATCGTTTTAAAACAATGCCAAAACAGATAGATGCCCCTGTCGGTTTTGTTGTAGGTGGAGATCTGTATTACCATTACGATTTGTTTCGTAAAATGAATGCAGTGGTAGCGAGTCTATCTCCGGATTTCGTTGTGTTAGGAGGGGATATTGCGTATGCATATTGTCACGAGCCTTTATGGCTTAAACAGAAAGATTGGCAGTGGCGAAGATGGCGTACATTTTTGCAATGTTGGACGGAACAGATGGTGGATGGGGCAGGTCGATTGATTCCGTTATTAGCAGTTGTTGGCAACCACGATGTAAGAGGATCTTATAACAAACTCATGAGCGGTGAGCTCACTCCGAGTTTGTTTTATACGTTGTTCCCTTTTAAACAAGAGCTGATTCCATATCGAGAAATAGTTTTTGGCGACTATTTAGCTTTGTTTCTTCTGGATTCAGGGCATACGCATCCAGTGGATAAAGCTCAAGCTGTTTGGCTAAAGACCGCTTTACAAGAGTCTCATAACATCCCATACAAGCTAGCGGTCTATCATATACCAGCCTACCCTAGCCATAGCAAGTTTACGAATCGCACTTCGACGAATATCAGAAATGCTTGGAGTCCGCTCTTTGATATGTATGGTGTCCAAGCGGTGTTTGAGCACCATAACCACACCTATAAACGCACAAAACCTATACGTGGGGGGAAGGTAGATGAAACAGGCGTGATCTATTTTGGGGATGGGTCTTGGGGAGTGCCTCTAAGATATCCAAGAACTCCTGCTCAGGAATGGTATCTAGAAAAAAGCGCCCGCATTCATGCTGTGTACTATGTAAAACTTGATAAGGAGACGTGCCAGGTATTTGCTGTAGATAATACGGGTAAAGTCTTCGACAAGGCGAGTATAATGCCTCAACATAGTGAGGCTCTTACCGACGCAAAAGGCTCCTCTTCTGAAGAGGGAGCCTGCCTTGAAATCCCTTCACCCAATTAAGCTTGGTGTCAAAGCAGGCTCATACGGTTAGTCAGAGGTCAACTGTTCCAATACGCGTGTATTGCGCTCGATAAAGCCAGAAAGAGCTGCAGGATCAAGCTCTTTTTGAGCTAACAAAGACAGTTCGTAGAGGTGGGAGCTCATTTCTTTAGCAAGCTCTGGTTTTTTATCTTTAAGGTGATAAATAGCGCTGACGAGCTTATTATTAGTGTTAAGTACGAGTGTCCGTTTGCTCGTAAGTCCTGAAGGAAGGGGCTGTCCTGAAAGAGCAAGATAATCGCGCAACCTTCTCGTATCTTCATCGACAATGAGAAATGCTGGTAGAGTATCAGTAGCTAAGCTTTTAGCTTCGATCTCTAACTGATCTTTTTGACCGAGATGGGCTCGGAAAAAATCAGCAATCCTCGCGCTTTCTGTTTTACCGGAATTGTCTAGCAAGGTTTTTTCTCTTGAAGTATCCAAAAGATGATCGCCTAACTTGCCATCAATGCGCTGAAATTGCACTGGGTGGGATTTAGATTCGATGGAATTCATCAGAGCTGTATCGATATGAGCATTGGTGAGAAGAACCCCTATACCTTGCTTATGGTAAAGATCGATAAGTGCGGTAGATAGTTTCTCTTCAGCCGTGTAAAACACTTTATCTTTTGCGTTATCAGGTTGGCGGTTTTTGTATTCATCCAGAGTAAGCCATTCCCCATTTAAGGTTTTCCAAATGAGAAATTCCTTAGCGCGTTCATAGAATTTTTCGTCATGAAGCATGCCTAGTTTGACGATCATTTCTAAATCAGGCCAAACAGCAATAAATTTTTCTCGGTCACTTGAGAACAGAGAAGACAAGCGATCTGCCACTTTTTTAGTCATATGGGTACTGAGTTGGCGAACGGTGCGATCCATCTGTAGATAACTACGCGAAACATTCAGAGGAATATCAGGGCTATCGATAGCTCCACGTAAGATCATGAGAAAATCTGGAAGAAGGTCTTTGCAATTATCGGAGACGAACACTCGATTGCAAAACAATTTCATTGCACTTTTATCCCATTCAAAGCGGCGTTGAATTTTAGGAAAATACAGAATGCCTTTGAGGTGGAAGGGATAGTCGACGTTCAGGTGGATCCAAAATACAGGATCGGGTTCTAGAGGATAAAGGGTGCGATAGAATTGTAAATAGTCTTGGTCTGTGAGCGTTGAGGATGGTTTGACCCACAAAGGCTCTTCATGGTTGATATGGGTGCCATTCAAATGGATGGGGAAGGGAAGGAAAGCGCAATAACGCATTAAGATGTCTCGGATTTTTCCTTCATTGAGATACTCCTCGCTTTCAGCATCGATGTGGAGTGTGATCGCAGTGCCGCGATCTGTGCGAAGACCTTTTTCAAGAGTATAATCAATGGATCCATCGCAGCACCAAAGAGCAGGTTCTGATTCTGACTGGTAACTCAAGGTATCGATTTCGACTTGGCTTGAAACCATATAGGCAGAATAGAAACCGAGACCAAAGTGCCCAATGATCTCTTCTTTGTTGCTACTACTTTGATATTTTCCTAAAAATTCTTCAGCACCGGAAAACGCGACTTGAGCGATATATTTCACTACCTCATCTGCAGTCATTCCAATCCCAGTATCCGCAATAGTGAGGGTTTTCTTTTTCGCGTCAATAGTTACATCGATTCTCAATTCGTCTTTTATAGCTGGAGCTTGCTCAGTTTCTCTCAAGATTTTGAGTTTTTGTAGGGCATCACATGCGTTGGAGATGAGTTCACGTAAGAAAATCTCCTTATCGGAGTAGAGCCATTTTTTTATAATGGGCAGGATATTTTCTGTATGAATGGTTAACTTGCCTTGTGTCATAGGTAGGTCTCCTTAATTTCGGAAGCTGTAGTATACCCAAAAGGAGAAAAAATGTATTCTCCTGAATGGGGGACATGGTTCGTATGAGAGTGCTTGTAGCGCAGTTAAACCCGACTGTTGGGGATCTTGAGAGAAATACTCAAAAAATTATTGAGGCTTTGGATAGGGCTCGCTCAAAGGGGAGTGATATCGTCCTTTTTCCCGAGTTAACAATTTGTGGGTATCCTCCGGAGGATCTTGTTTTGCATAGCTCTTTCATAGACGCTATGGAAATGTGTTTGGAAAGAATCATCCAAGCTTCTTATGGGTTAGTGGTTTTAGTTGGGTTAGTACGGAGAAATCCCTATTCAGGGGCCAAGCCTTTACTCAATAGCGTTGCGGTGATTGAAGATGGAAAGCTCTTAGGATTTCAAGATAAAATGTTGTTGCCAACATATGATGTGTTTGATGAACGACGTTACTTTGAGCCTGGAACAACTATTCATCCTTGGATACTCAAAGGGAAAAAGGTGGGAGTCATCATCTGCGAAGATATTTGGCAGCATGCTGGATATACGGGGGGAACTCGGTACCCATGCGATCCTGTACTCGAATTGCAGCCGCATAGAATCGAACTATTGCTAAACCTTTCCGCCTCACCGTATCAATTCCAAAAACCAGATGTTCGAGTGAATGTATGCTCAAAGGCAGCACAAACGCTCCACTGTCCCGTAATTTTGTGTTGTCAAGCAGGAGCCAATGATCAGCTTGTTTTTGATGGATATAGTGTCTATGTAGATGCCCAAGGGAAGCTAAGACAGCTGGGAAAGGGGTTTGAAGAGGACGACATGGTAGTGGACCTGAATGCACCAGCTAGTGCCTGTCCGTTTCAGTATGATCCTTTACAAGATCTCTACAAGGCTCTTGTCATCGGGGTGAGAGATTATTTTCATAAATCTGGATTTCATAAAGCATGTCTAGGATTATCTGGGGGTATTGATTCTGCGCTGGTTGCCTGTATTGCAAAAGAGGCCCTTGGTAAAGAGAATGTTCTTTGTATTAACATGCCTTCTCGTTACAGCTCGAAAGAGGCTATTGCTGATGCCAAACAACTCGCAGAAAATCTTGGAGTTGCCTACAAGCAAATATCGATCGAAGAACCTTTTGAAGATTATCTGGAGTTGCTCAAACCATTTTTTCTTGGAAAAGAAGCGGATGTAACAGAGGAAAATCTTCAGGCGCGTATTCGTGGAATGCTCTTGATGGCGATCTCGAATAAACTAGGGTATATCGTGATCAGCACGGGAAATAAAAGCGAGATGGGAATGGGGTACTGTACGCTCTATGGCGATTTGGCTGGAGGTTTAGCAGCGATTTCGGATGTGACCAAAACCCAGGTGTATGCCATAGCTCGTTGGATCAATCGAGATAAGGAAATCATCCCGCAAGGGATTATTGATCGAGCTCCTTCTGCAGAGTTAAGACCTGGTCAAAAAGATTCTGACTCACTACCCTCATATGATATCGTGGATGCTGTTCTCCAAGGGTATGTTGAAGATTATCTATCTCCTCAAGAAATCAGTCAGAGGTATAAGCTTCCCATAGAACTTGTCATCGATCTTGTGAAACGTATTCATCGAGCTGAATACAAACGAAGACAGGCGCCTCCTGGAATTCGTGTCACTAAGAAAGCCTTTCGTGTAGGTCGTAGATATCCTATTGTTCAAGGGTGGCTCTAGTCATAACGCCCTCGCAAAGCGAGGGGCTTGGTAGTTAAGGAGCAGCCCCATGGGCTGCCAAGGAAAGACCTTGCATTTGCGCACCGTCAGCACTTGGATATTTTATGAAAAATCATAGGAACAGC
>Ga0207952_1000737_pt1 | contig 20451 bp, 14 predicted proteins | sample SubbioR12Aug_8Ca_FD_184831 | JGI IMG/M metagenome (GOLD analysis project Ga0207952, IMG submission 184831) | Serpentinite rock and fluid subsurface biosphere microbial communities from McLaughlin Reserve, California, USA - CR12Aug_8Ca (SPAdes) | ecosystem: Environmental > Terrestrial > Deep...
CGGCCGCAAACACGACGGCCCTCCGGGTGCCAAGGCCATGTGGATCGGCTTACAGCGCTTGCGCGATTTTGTCATCGCTTTAGAGGCGCAACAAGATGTCGCGATGAGATGTGTATAACGATGAGCGGTCTCCGTGGGAACCCATACGGCGCTCGAATCTGGATATGGACCCGATACCGGCGCGGACTCGCCGGTCTGCATTCCCACGCGGGAGCGCGGGAACGAGAAAAGAAAACACTCATGAAATTCAAACGCTTGTTACCTTTTGCCAAGCCCTCGCAGCTATTGGTCTGCGAAACCGACGGTTTTTCGCTGCGCGCGGCGGTGTTGCGGCGGGTGGACGACGATATGCAGCTGGTTTGCCAGGCCGCTACCGAGCAGGTGGACATGGCCGAGGGGCTGGCGGATGTAATGGCGGCCTTGAAGGCCGAGGGCTGGCAGGGCGGCGGGGCGGCGGTCTTATTGTCGCCGGCGGTGTTTGCCACGCTGCTGGAATTGCCGGTCAATCCGAAAAAACCGCGGCCGCTGCCGCAGATGCTGGAATTGGTGCGCTGGGAGGCCGAGCCGCTGTTGCTGCAGCACATGACCCGCTGGTCGGTCGGCCACCTGTTGGTCGGCCAGGGGTATATGACCGAAGAACAGGCGCAGGCGGTGATGGACATGCAGCAGGGCAAAGCCGGCGGGCGCGGCGGCTTGGCGATGGCGGAGCAATTTTCGCTGCGCCGCTTCGGCGATCTGGCGGTGGAGTTGGGGTATATCAAGCGCAGCCAATTGAACGCCTGCCTGACCGGGCAGGAGTGGCTGAAAGCCGACGACGGCGTCATCGAATGCGGTTGGGCGGCGCAAGGGCCGGTGGAGGATATTCCCGGCACCTTCAACTGGCTGATCGGCTGCGTGCATCAAAGCCTGCTGCAACGCTGGGCGGCGGCTTTCGCCCGTCACGGCGTGAAACTGCGGGCCATGTATCCCTTGACCGGTTGCGCGCCTGCCCTGCTGCCGGACGGCGAGCGCAACGCGGTGATTCTGGAAACCCAGCCCGGCCTGGGTTTCGGCGGCCGTTTGGCCGGCGGGCACAACGCCCTGCTGCGGCATTATCTGAATTTGCATAAAAACCCGCTGGATATCTGCCTGGAAAGCTACCACGCCCTGCATGCGCCGCCGCGCGAGCCGGTGTGGCTGGCTTGCTGGCCGCCGGCGCCGAATCTGGCCGACGAGCTTGCGCATATGCTGGAACTGGACGTGCACCCGTTGAGCCATCCCTTGGCCGGCAAGCTTGTTTCGCCCGGCATGGCCGGCGCGGCCTGCCATGCCCTGGGTTTGGCAGACGAGCGTTGCTGCGTGGGCGTGCGGGTGGGCGGGCCGCTGCCGCCGGTGCGCGACCGGCTGGAGGTGCGGGCCGCCGCCTTGTTAACGGTATTGCTGCTGGCGGCCGGGGTATCCGAGTTGACCTTGTGGCTGCGGCTTGGCGGCGTGGAGCGCGACAAGGCGCAAATCGACGCCGGCTGGCAAAGTATCGATGCCGCCGTCAAACGCATCAACGCCCAAATCGCCGCTATCGACGAACGCAAGCAAAAAATCAAGGCCCTGCGCGCGGAGCGCCAGCGGGTCGAGGCGTTGACGCGCTTTTACGACGAAGAAATACCGGAGCGCATGGGGCTGGTGAAAGGGGTGTTGGGCATGCTGCAAACCGTGGTCGACGACGAAGTGGTCATCCAGCGCCTGGACGAGCCGGGCAAGCATGTTCCGAAACCGCCGTCCGCCGCTCAGGCCGCGCCGCCGCCAGCGCCCAAGCCGGACGACAACGCTATCGAGGTGGAAAATTTTCTGCTGGAGGCCTGGGCCTTGAGCGAAACCGCCGCGCAAACCTTTATCCAACGGGTGAACAATACCGGGCGCGGCTGGGATTTGCTGCTGCGCGACCCCAAGGTGGCGTTCGACAAGGGGCCTATGAACGCCAACGGCTTCAGTATTTCCCTACGCCTGGTCAAGCTGGCCGGGCCGGATGGTAAAATCATTCGACAATCCGACACCGAACACCATGAAACTGCCTCATTTGAGTAACCGCGAACAACTGCTGATTGCGCTGTCCATTTGCGTGATTTTCGTCGGCGCCTACGTCTGGTTGCGCTTTGTTCCGGCCAACCGCGCCATCGGCGAATTGCGCCAAGCCGCCGAGGCCACCGAACAGCGTGTCCGCACCACGGCGATTCCGGAAGAACCGGAAGAGGATTTGGCCCGGCTGGAGCAACAGCTACAGGAGCAGGAGCAGCTGATGGCGGCCTTGAAGAACCAGTCCGATTCCGCCGAGCGGCGGCTGGCGCCGCTCGATTCGCAACTGCTGATCGTGGACATTTCCCGGGTGGCGCGCAATGCGCAGGTGCATGTGCGGGTCAACGAAGACTACAAGGCGCCGCCGGCCGCCGCTGCGGCAAACGCCGCGCCGGCCGGCAAGAAGGCCCGGAAGAAACAGGCCGCCCAGGCCGCCGTCGCCGCGCCAGCGGCCGCCGAATTGACGATGCCGCCGCTTAGCGAGGGCTGGATCGCCCGCATGTCGGCGGGTTCGGCCTATGCCCGGCCGTTGCGGCGCCTGGAAGTGGAAGGTTCGTACATGGCCTTGAACCGCTTCATTCACGATCTGGATGCGCTGCCGTTTCACGTGGCGGTTTTGCGCGTCAGCGTCGAAAAAATGCCGGTGCTGTCCATGCCCGGCTATCCGCAGGCCTTGTTGGCGGAACTGGTGTTGGCGTTGTAGCCGTGGCGATCAACGACGAACAATTGCTGGACGCCGGCCTGCGTTGCGGTTTGATCGAGCCGCCGGTGCTGGAACGCTTGCGTCTGGAAGCCCGCCGCCAGCGCCTGCCGCTGCTGGGCATGGTGCAGGCGCATTACCGGTTTCCGCTGGCGGCGTTGTACCGGGCGGTGGCGGAGCGTTTCGGCATGCCGTATCTGGACGCCCAGCCGCTGTCTGTCGAGCAGGCCTTGCTGAAAAAAATCCCGCCCAGTCTGGTGCAGCGCAAGCTGTTGCTGCCGTTGCGCGACGGCGAGCGGATTTGGCTGGTTACAGGCGATCCCGGCGACCGGGCCGGTATCGATTCGGTGCAGCGCTTGCTGGGGCAGGCCTTGCCGCTGGCCATGGCCGATTTGGCGGTATTGCAGCTGAAAGCGGCCCAGGCGCTGGCCGCCAAAACCGCCGCCGATGCGCCGGCCGCCCTGTCGGCGGAAAGCGATGCCGATCTGGTGCAAGTGCTGGACGCCATTATTCGCGAGGCCTATTTTCAAAGGGCCTCGGATATTCATTTGCTGACCGAAAGCCAGGGCCTGCGGGTGCGTTTGCGGGTGGACGGCAAGTTGCGCGATTATCCGCTGGCCAGCGGGCCGGCCGTGGCGGCGGCCTTGATTTCGCGGGTCAAGGTGCTGGCCGGGCTGGACATCGCCGAGCAGCGCATGCCGCAGGACGGCGGTTTTTCCTACCACCTGGCGCGGCCCATCGAAAAGGGCTTCAACATCCGGGTGGCGACCGCGCCGACCCGGTTGGGCGAACGCATCACCTTGCGTTTGTTGGGCCAGGAGGCCTTCGGTCTGACCTTGAGCGACCTGGGCATGATGGAAGAGGATTTGCGGCGGTTTCGCAAAGTGATCCACCGGCCTTACGGCATGGTGCTGCTGACCGGGCCGACCGGCAGCGGCAAGTCGACCACCTTGTTTGCCGCCTTGCAGGAAATCAACCGTCAGGACATCAATATCATGACGGTGGAAAACCCCATCGAATACACCATGGACGGCGTGTCGCAAGTGCAGACCGGGCCGAAGATCAGCTTTGCCGAGGCCTTGCGTTCGTTTTTGCGCCACGACCCGGACGTGTTGATGGTGGGGGAGATACGCGACCACGAAACCGCCGACGTGGCGGTCAAGGCGGCGATGACCGGGCATTTGGTGTTCTCCACGCTGCACACCAACAATGCGGTCAGCGCGGTGACCCGCTTGATCGACATCGGCTGCGAGCCGTTCTTGATCGGCTCCACGGTGGCGGCGGTGATCGCCCAGCGGCTGGTGCGGCGCTTGTGTCCGCATTGCCGCAAGCCGCGTCCGGCCACTGCCGCGGAACTGGCGGAATTGGCCGCGGACGTGGAGCAGTTGGAAATTTACGAAGCGGGCGGCTGCGTGCGCTGCCAGGGCAGCGGCTTTAACGGCCGGCTGGGTTTGTTCGAAACCCTGTGGTTCGACGAAGGCCTGGCGCGGCAGGTGGCGCGCGGCACCGACGAGGAAACCCTGGAAGCCGGCGCCGGCGAGCGTTTGAGCTTTATGTGGGAAGACGGCTGCCGCAAGGTGCGGCTGGGCTTGACCACGCTGGACGAAGTGCGCGACGTGGCGCTGCATAAAACCCGGGCCATGTTGCGTATGAACTGAGATGGCGGATTTCAACTACAGCGCGCTCGACGAGCGCGGCGGCGAAATCGCCGGGCATATACAGGCCGAGGACATCGAAGGCGCGGCGGCCCAGTTGCGCCGGCGCGGATTGCGGGTGCTGGAATTGCGGCCGGGACGCGGCGGCGGTTTTCTGGGGCAGGCCAATTTTTCCGACTGGTTGGCTTCGCAACGTTCGGTGCGTCTGAGCGCGCTGATCTTTTTCTTCCGGCAGATGGCCTTCATGCTGCGAGCCGGGCTGTCGGTGGCCCACGCGCTGGAATTGGCGCAAGCCCAAGTGACCAGCCCGCGCCTCCATCTGACCGTGCGTTTGATGCTGAAGGATATCGAAGCCGGGCAGTCGCTGTCGTCGGCAATGCGCAAGCATCCGCGGGTGTTTCCGGACATGGCGATCAATCTGGTGGTGGCCGGCGAAAATACCGGCGAGCTGGACGAGATCATGGAGCGTCTGGCGGTGCATCTGGATAAAAAGGCGGCCTTGCGCGCGCAAACCGTCAACGCCATGATTTACCCCGCCATCGTGGTGCTGGCGGCCATCGGCGTGGGAGTGTTCATGGTGGTGAAAATCATCCCCAAATTCGCCAAATTCCTGCAAGGCAAGGGCCGGGCACTGCCGCCTTCCACGCAAATGCTGATCGATATTTCCGATTTCGTCCGCGCCAACGGCTTGTGGATCATCGCCGGCGTGGCGGGGCTGTTGCTATTGGTGGCGTTGATTTACATGAATCGGCGCGGACGCCTCTACATCGACCATGCGCTGTTAAGGCTGCCGGTGATCGGCAGTCTGTTGGTCACCGGGGCGATGGCGCAGATGAGTTGGGCCTTGTCGATTTTGCTGCGCAGCGGCGTGACGGTGTACGACGCCTTGAAGATCACCGGTAATTTGCTGGGTAACCGGGTTTACGCGGACAAGCTGCGCGAGGCGTCCGAATCGATTTTGCAGGGCCGGGACGTAGCCACCAGCATCAGTCACCCCAGAATACCGGTGCTGGTGACGCAAATGGTGGCGGTGGGCGAGAATACCGGCAGCCTGGACGGAGTTTTGCTTGAATTGGGGATTTATTTTGAAAAATTGCTGGAAATCGCCATCAAGCGCCTGTCGACGCTGATCGAGCCGGCGATGATTTTGGTGATCGGCGGCATGGTGGGCTTTGTCTATTACGCATTTTTCCAGGCCTTGTTTTCCCTGGTGTCGGGCCGCGCATGATGGGTTTCCACGCGCCGGCGCGGGAGCCGATACCCGCTTTTCCGCGCGGGACAACCTTACGCGTTGCCACGGAGGACCGTGGGAACGAGGCGTAGGCCGGAATAAGCCCGCCCGGCGACAGCAAGGGCGGGTGTTTCCGGCAAGCGGCCGCCGGAAACGCCTGTTGCGCGCTTAACGCGCGAACAGGCTTATTCCGGCCTACTTTTTCTGGTTCCCACGGAGGGCCGTGGGAACGAATCGAAGTAACGAGAGAGAGTGTTGATGAACATGTACGCGATTATTGGCTTGGTTTGGCTATCGGCATTGGCGGCGGCGCGCGCCGAACCGGCGCCGGCCTTGCCGCAAGCGTTGGCGCTGTCGCCGGTGCGGGATCCGTTCAGCCCCAGCACGCTGATGTACGACAGCGCCAGCGCCGGCAACAATGCCGGCAATTACGGCTTTTTCCCGTCGCAGGCCGGCGGCAAGATTCCGGAAATGAAATTGCGCGGGCTGTTGAGCCAAAACGGCGAATTTCTCGCCCTGCTGGAAATCAAGGGCTTCGGTACATTCATGGTGCGGGAGGGCGATGAATTTACCATAGACCCGGCGCAGCCGAAAAATGCCATTCGTATCGACAAAATCACCCGGCTCAGCGTGACGGTCGAAACCGGGATGCTGGGTTCGATCAGGGTATTGCGGTAATTTGCCTACGCCGCGCCGCCGGTAGCGGGCGGTTGCGCTTCCAGCACGGCCGGCAGGAAAAATTCGCTGACCAGTAGCGGTTGGCGGTGTATCGCATACAGCGTGCGCCGCCCCCAGACACCCGGTTCGATGTCAAACCCGTTTTGCACGGCCGCCGACCAGCAATTGGCCGCCGCCGCGCTGAAATAGCGTTGCCGCAACTCCAAATCCGGATAGGCGAAAATCACTTCGCCCAGCGGCCGGGTGCCCAGATGGGACAGATTGCGGTGGGCGATGCGGATGGTCTGTTCCGGCAGTACGGTGCGGGCCAGCACCAAGGGTTTACCGTCCGCATGCAACAGCACTTCCCGAATCAAATGATAGCGATGGTGCGGCACCCGCAAGGCTTGGCATTCCTCGGCAAAGGCCGGTTTCCAATGGTGGAACAACAGCTTGACGGCCAGACGGCTGCCGTAAACCCCGCGCAGGCGTTTGGTCAAGGAGCCGGTTTCGTTCAACCAGGGGCGTAGCGGCGCCGGCGGTTGCGCGTCCGCGCCGCGCAACTGGGTTTTCCATTGCGGCGGGCGGCTGAATAAATAACTGATAGTGGACAAAGGCGTGAAAGATAAGCGGGCTAAAAGCACATGGGCGAATTAATTAAGCCTATTGTACCGATTGTTTTGCTATTGTTTAAAAACTGATTACCGCCTAGCCACCACCTACCATGAACGCCACCCTGGAAAACCTGTTTCAATACTGTACCCTGCCGCAAACCCAAGCCAATGCGATGATCATAGGCAACATATTGGTGGCGTTTTTATTGGGCATTATCGCCGGCTACGAACGTTCTTATCATGGGCGGGCGGCGGGCATGCGCACTTACGGCCTGGTTTGCATGGCATCCTCGGCGGTGACGGTGATCGCCGGTTTTCCGGATTTTTGGTACGGCGGCTTGCAAAGCCTGCCGGTGGCCGCCGAGCCAACCCGCGTTATACAGGGGGTGGTGACCGGGATAGGCTTTCTGGGGGCCGGGGTGATCATGCGCGAAGGCCTGAACATCAGCGGCTTGACCACGGCGGCTTCGATATGGTCCGCGGCGGCGATCGGGGTGCTGTGCGGCTCGGGGTTTTATCTGGCCGCGGTGGTTTTGACCCTGCTGTCCTTGCTGGCCATGATTTGGGGCGTGCAGTTGGAAAATATATTGCCATCGCGGCATGCGGTGGTGGTGACCTTGTATTTCGATTTGCATTGGCTACCGAACGAACTGGAAATTAAGGCGCTGGTCGCCGACCTGGGCTACCGCATCGCCGAAGGTTCCACCAGCATTCAATATCGAAATCGGCATCAGGAATGGCATTTGGTGCTGTTGGCGGCCTCCAGCCAAAAAGTGTCCTTGCCGCAATTGGCCGCCCAGTTGCATCGGCAACCCACCTTGAAGGGGTTTCAGGTGGCCTATGCCAGAAATTAAACCGCTTGGGCCGGGGATTCAAGCGCCGTTCAGCAGCGTTTTCAGAACGGCGCCGGCCGAATCCGCGGTTTTTTTACCGCTGTCTATCCAGTCGATTTTCAGCCGGCTGTCCGCCAACAGCCGTTCCGCGCCGGTTTTGTCGGTGTCGGCGTCGAACAGGACCACCAGTTTTTGCAAATGGGCTTGCCGCGCCAACACCGAGAGTTCATGGCTGCAACCGGCCCGGTCGGCGCTGTAACCGCGCAAATCCATCAACACCCGGTCGGCTTTGCCGACCAGGGCCGCCAGCACCATTTTCCAGCTGCCGTCGAAGCAAAAAAATTCGTTGACCCGATAGCGGCCGTCCGGATCGCTGCTTAAATCCAGCGAACTTAACGCTTGCTGTAAGCCGGCGTTATCGTTAATAAAACGTTCCCGCAGGCGGCCGCTCAAGAAACCGAACAATTCGTCCGGCTCCAGGTTGCGCAGGGCCAAGTCCTTGCCGGCAATCAGCAAGGTGTTGCCCGAGTAGCGCCACTGTTCGACAACCTGGTCGAACAGGGCTTCGATACCGCGGTCGCGGCGAAATACCCGTAACAGCAACAGGGTGGGCGGTTGATGGCGGGGTTGCAACGCCGGCTTCATCGCCAGCGTAAACAGCGGAAACAGTAGGCCGGCCAGCAACAGGTTATAAGCCCGCCAACCCATGGAATGGCTCAAGGTCAGGGCCTGGATTAATAGCGTAATGAGCCACAGACCGGCCGCCAGATACAGCGGTTCGGAAAAGGCCTTGCGTTGGTAGGCGGCCGCCAGCCGGCGGGCAATAAAGCGGACCGGAAAAAACGCCGCCAGCCAGGGCACTATGCTGAACAGGCCGAATACCACGTTGACGTTGGTCAGCATCAATAAATCCACCACCCAGCTGTCGATGCCGTCGCCCAGGCTATGTTCCAGGGCGTTCAAGCCCAGCAGGGACGACAGCGTTAAGGCGAAAAACACCAGGATCAGGTAAGGGCCGGTGCTGCGCAAGGTCGGCCCGGTCATGAAAAACACGATCAGCAGCAGCGGCAATTGTTCCGAGAACAACCACAGCAATACCGGCAGGAATTGCTGATTTTCGTTGGAATTCAGCATCACGATGACGCTGGAAAGCGCGACGTATTGCAGCGATATGAAAAAAATCCTGCCGCGCGGCCAGCGCTCCAATAGGCCTATGGTCGGCACCACCGGCCAGGCAAACACCAGCGTCAGCGTGAACAGCCGCCGCCAGCTGAAACCGGAGGCGACGTAAGCGCCCTGGGCGACGGCGGCAATGATGGCGGCGAATATCAGACACATCAACGCCAGGGCCAGACGCAGGTTTCGTCTGGCGGCCCGGTTTTGCGCCGGCAGTTGGGGCGTGCCGGTACCGGCTGCCAGGGGCGGCGGTAACGGTACGGGTTCGGGGCCGGCGGCGGGCGGAGCGTCGCCGGGGGCGCCGCCCAGTTGCATGAATGCCAGCACTTTAGCCGCGTAACGTCTGGCCACCAGCCAGCTGCCCGCCCAGGCCAGTATTAAAGCCGCGATCAGGGCGAACAGGATTTGACCGTCGAAGTTATTCATGCAGTCCTCTCATTCAGGATTTCGCCGGCAATAACGCCCGCTTGGGTTCCGTTCCGTTGCGCTCGTCGTTATACGCAATTCGAAGCAGGCCGGAATACCCACGGGGCACCCGTAAGCCTGTTCGCGCGTTAAGCGAGGAACAGGCGTTTCCGGCAATCGGCACGCCGGAAACGCCCGCCTTTGCTGTCGCCGGGCGGGCTTATTCCGGCCTACGGTTTACAAATTTAGCAGTCGTTGCAATTTGCCTCGGTTTTTAAACCACTGGTCGAAAAACTTCAGATGCAGGTTGGCCAGCGCCCAACCCACGGTACCGAGTACGGCCAGCCCCAGCCATTTGCGCGCGGTATCCAGGGGTTGCAAATATTTGGCGAACGGCAGTATCAGGCCGGCCAGGGTAATCAGAATGGCGGTGGCGATGCCGGCCACGCCCAGGGTAATGGTGGTTTGGTCTTGCCAGTTTTGAAGCAGCGCCCGCGCCAGCAGATACAGCACCAGCACCCCGCAGGCGATGCTGGCGTACTTCAATGCCGGTATCAGCTTCCAGCCTTTAAATGCCAACAGCTTGGCGGCGTCCAGTTGCAAGGCCAGATCCAGGGCCTTGCGGTCTCCGCTTGCCGGGTCCAGGCCCAGCAGCGGTATCAGCGGGCTGAACGGCCAATCCAATAAGCCGGCGGCATGCACATCGAAGTCGGCCCAGTGGCCGTTGAGCCGCAATTGTTGATGTTGGGCGTCTAGTTCGCACAATTGTTGCTTGGTCATCAGATAGCCGCTGGCCATCAGCGAGTAGGCTTCCACTTCGGTAAAGGTGTCCAGGTCGGTGCGAATCTCCGCCAGTTTTTTCTGTTGGCCGCGGTCGACCCCGTAGTCCGTGCGGGGCGGTTGTTCGAGCGGGGCTGTTTTGTTGTCGCAGTCTTCCCAGTCGACGGGGTCGGCATGCAGGCCCTGTTTCAGATGGATGAAAAACAGGCCTTGCAAGGCATTGTTTTTGGCTTTAGCTTCCAGATTTTGATACTGCGCTTCCCGCACTCTATCCTGCAGAATGCTGTCGGAACGGAAAAACACGCTCAAGGCGCTTTTTTTAGGCGAGGTCTGATCGTCCATTTGCCCGGAGGCGTCGCTGCATAAAATCAAATCGCAGCTTTCGTCCAGCAGGCCGGCCACGCCCTGATTGTCGTGCACGCCGCCATCCACCAGACGGATGGTGCGGTCGGGATACAAATCGCTCAGTTCCAGCGGGTCGAACAAGGCCGGAACGCCGGCGGAGGCCGCCACCGCATAACCCAGCGGGTAGTTTTTCAGCGCTTCGGTGGGCGCTTGCCAGTAGTACAGACGCCGGTAGCGCCGGTTCATGTCGATGTCCTGTCCGGTCAGCCCCGGCGGTTCGCCCATGAAACTGGCGGTAAAGTGCCAGTTATGCCCGGAATTCAGCGAGGTGGTGTTCAACAGCAAGGTCGGCACTTTCGCCTTGCGCCGCCAGTTGGCCTGTTGCGGATGAAAGGTGTCGTCCTGAAAGGTGCTGTTGTCGATTGGGTCGGTGCTGAGCGGATGAATGCGCAAGCCGTGCAACGGCCGCATGCCGGATACCACGCCTTCATTGCTGGAACTGCTTTGATAGGCTTCCACTTGTTGATAGAAGTGGGCCTCGTACAATTCCCCCATTCGATTGCTGCGGCCGTAGCCGGATTGAAACAGCATCTTAAAATTATCCGGCAGGCTGGCTATGGCGCGCACCCTCAGGTTTTCGGAGACGCCGTCAAAAAATTGCGTTATCACGTCGCGTACCAGTTGGATGTAATCCTCGCGGCCGATCTCGGCGTCGGTTTTGCTCATCAACAGTTTGCGCAAGGCCAGATAGTAATGGGCGCCGACGATGCTGCCGCCGGACACCGTCGACAGCACTTCCACGCTGCGCAGGGCATCCGTTTCCGCCAATCGCGCCAATACGCCCAGATGATACAGCGAGGCGCGGAAGCCGCCGCCGGAAAGCGCCAAGCCGACTTTGCCTCGAAAACATTCGAACGCGGCCACTGCATCGGCACCTAATAAACGGCTTAAGGCCCGCCAGGGCGGCGCCCAATCCTGTTGGGGTTGAGTGTCCGCCGGCGGCACAAAACCCTGCATGCGGGCAATGGCCACCAATTGCTTGGTGGTGGTCTTACGTTCCCACTCAAAATGATCGGCGCTTTTGGCCTGATCCAGCCATCGGCCGGCTTCATCCCACTGGCCCAAACCGAATGCGGCTTCAGCCATGGTCACCGAAAACCACCATTGTTTGAGGATGTCTTTATCCTTAACGGTGGCGTAATTCGGCAATTCGTCTAACAGTTTTCGGCGTAGCGCGTTGGCTTGTTCGCGTAAGGCCTGGCTTTCGGTGTCGGGTATCTTTTCCATGGCCGCGTTGATGTGTGCCCGCTGCGCCAATTTATCCAGAATAAAGGCGGCATTAATGCCGCAGTAACCCATGTCCTGCTCGGGATTTGTCTCCCAGCCGCGCCGGTAAAAATAATGCGCCGCTTGTAAATCTTCCTGCCGGCCGGAATGGTCGAACTTGCGTTTGTAAATCGCGCCGGCCTGGCCCAGGGTTTCCGGGTCCTTGCAGTCCGGATCGCGCAAGCCTATGCCTTCCAGAATGCTCAATGCCTGGGCATGGCGCCGGTCGGCGGGCAGTTCGTCGTCCTTGTAGGTATTCAAGGCCAATTGCTGAGCGGCTTTTACCGCCAAACCTTCGCCGCAGCCTTGCGCCAGCAGTTTTTCCAATAATTGCCGGGCCAAGTCATGTTCGTCCACATTCTTCAATTGTTTGGCCAACGCCAGGGTTGCGCCCTCGTCCAGACGGGCTTCGGCCAGGCGGCCGTCGCCTTGTTGCTTGAGTAATTGCCTGGCCTTGACCAATAATTGCCGCGAGAGGCGAATTTCGCCTTGCAGGTACAGCTGTTTGGACAGCGAGAAACATTTGTCCGCGGCGGCTTCGATTGTGCCGCCGGGGCGGTGGGTTTCGGCCATGAGCTCCAGGGCTTGATCGCGTAATTTTTTATAGTTTTGTTTGGCCATGGCAGGATTCTCCGCTGGACTGTGAAAGGGACATAACGGGTTAAGGGTTCGATCCGGGTTGCGCCGTTCGGGTTTATAGGCCGTTCAGCGGCGAGTTTTGCAACAACTGCCTGAGCGCGTCGATTTGCTGTTTGCTGGATTCGCACATCCAATATTCGGCGTACGGTTTGGCTTGTTGCAGGCATTTCTCGGCTTCGGCGTCATTACCCAATCCCACCCAGGCTTCGGCCTTGGTGGCTAAAACCCAGTACCTGTCGTCGTCGTCTTCCACATCCTTGATGGCCTTCAACTCGGCGAATTTGGCGTCGGCGATTTTCAATACATCCTCGCGGGTGCGGCGGGCCAGCATAAAATCGGTAATCGCTTCCGCCCTGTCCCGGGTCAGGGAGGCGCGTACATTCAACAGGAATGCCCAATTGATGCCGTTGTAATAATCGTTTTGAAGGCGATAGCCTTTTTCGTAAGCGCCGATGGCCGTATCCAGATCGGCCCTGTTTCGGTTGATGTCGAACAGCCGTTTATGAATGGCGCCCCAAATACCCAGCGTTTCGGCATTGTTCGCGGCTTCGGGTTGCAGGGTTTGCAGAATCTGTTTCGCTTCCAGCAGCGCATTCAGCGGATCGGGGTATTTGGCTTTATAGGTCGCCAGGGCCAGTTGCTGTACCCACTGCGATTGACGGGGAGACAGTTTGTGCAAGGACGTGTATAGCGCTTTGGCGAGCAGAAAATCGCTGTTTTTCTTGGCTTCAATCGCTTGTTGCAGCAATTCCGAAGCCGCCGGATTGACGGATTCCGGCGCGAGGGGCGTTTCCGCGGCCGCGGCCGAAACAGTAGCGCTGGCCTTGACGGTGGGGGCTATGCGTTCGGACGGCGGTTCCAGGTTGTTTAAAAAGGTGTATACCGGGCTATCGTTTTGTTCGGCATCGACAATGTCGATAATGGCCTGTTTGAGTAGCTGGCGAAACCGGTCCACTTCTTCAATATCCAACACCTTGCCGTCGTGCCGATAACGGCGGATCACCAGATGGTTGACATCGAACGGATTGGCGAATTGTTCCTCGGCGATGATGATGGTGGTGCGCGGCCGCAGCGCATGCCTGACGCCCAATTCGTAAATGGCATTGCAGTTGGCCGTGGATAGGTCCGCCAACACCACATCGGCTTTCAGCAATTGCTCGTACATCGGCACGTCGATAGTGCCCGAATGGGGGATTTCGTCGGCTCGGATACATTTCAGCCCGGCATCTTCAACCGCCTTCTTGATGATGTATTTATAGCTTTTATCCAGATCCAGATCGCGGCTGGTGTGATAGTCGGTTTTGACGCCGAAGCCCATCACCACGAAGCAGGTTTTCTGTTGGTCTGCCATGTTGCTCTCCACTAATTGATGTAAATCAGACAAAGCCCTTGAAATGCTCGGGCTTTACATGCCGCTTGGCATACTCGATGCCGACCCGCCGGATGTCGCCCATATACGCCACCGAATCCAGTGTCTGCACGTTTGCCGGGTCGACGTCGCGCAAGCCGAGCTCGTCCAGGCCTTCCCGCGTCACCGACGGATCGTAGCGCAAATAACTGAACAACTTGGGTCCGCTGAAATTGGAGGCGGTCGCCGACTGTAGCATATCGCCGATTTCCCTATCGATAAGCCCGCCGTGCCGGCAGGCGCCCAAGGTGCGGCAGGCCATGTCCCAGCCCGCCGATGCCGCGTTCATCAAGGCCGACGGGATGTTTTTCGCAAAATGCAGCAGGTTCAAATCCTCCGCGCCGGTGTCGTCGGCCAGGGTTTTGGCCGCGCCGCCGGTACCGACCGAGACGATCAACAGCCGGTCTTCGCCGGTCGGCCAGTCGATTTTATAGGGCGCGGCGGTGGCCATTTGAAAGGCCAGATAGGCCGGATTGTTATAAGTGGTGACGCCGCCGTCGACGAAAATAAAGTTATATTCCTCCGGCGAACCCTCGGCAAAGGTCACCACTTCCGGCGGAAAATAGGTCGGCGCGGCGGTACTGGCCCGCACCAGCTGCCACAGCGGCAAGAACAGATTGCAATCGCGGCGGCTCAGATCGTTGTATTTGGCCAGCGGATTATTGCTGACCGGCCACGGCGAATCGGTACTGTGGTTGCGCATCACCATCATCAACAGCGTGCGCAGTTTGGAACTGCCCAGCGTGGCGTTACTTTCCACCAGTTGTTCGTCGAAGGCCTTTTTCAGCAATTTCGCCAGCGGCTCGTCGTTGTAACTGTAGCGCAGCCGCTTCAATAGCGAGGCTTTGTCGAACATCTGTTCGCCGCTGTTCAGATAAAATTGCCTGATCTTGTCCATCGACATGCCGCTGGCGATACAGGCGGCGATAATCGCCCCGGTGCTGGTACCGCAGACGAAGTCGAAATAATCCGCCAGCACGAACTTGTCGTCCTTGCCCAGCGCCACCCGCAAGTCGTATTCCAGCTTGGCCAGAATCTCCACGCTCATCAAACCCAAAATCCCGCCGCCGTCGCAGGCGAGGATTTTCTTGGGGCCGGGGGCTTGCATGCGGTCTAAGATAGATTGATTCATAGGGGCTTATGGGTTGGTTTTAATTTAACAAAATAGTATTCTGAAATTTATCATCTACTAGCGTTCCGAGATTTATGTGCTGATAATCTGGCAAATAGATTCCTTAGCTCTTCTTCTAGTAAATACCAAGCTTTCCGTTGTGGATTGAAATCACGTATGGGCTTTCCTTTAGGTGGTAAGGCATTTAGTTTTTTTATTTTTTCATACTTCCAGCCGCAATCTTCTAACACAATTGGAATAACTATAGCTTCCCCTGCTTCAGCACGCTCAACAGCCCTTTGCACCTCGATACCACGAATGTAATCCGAGGCCAAAAATTTAGGACTGACCAACAGCAAGATCACATCTGCTTGCTCCAGTTCTACTCTGATGGTGCCATCCCAGTCTTCTCCAGGAGTTATGTAGCGGTCATGCCAGCATTCAATTAGACCTGCGCTTTCCTGCATGGGCTTTAGTCGAGTTACCAATTCGTCCTTGAAACGAGCATCATTACTGGAATAACTAATAAAGATTTTGATGCGTGGTGAGCGATTAGTTCTAGAGGTTGGCTCAGATAACCTATTCAATTGTTGGGTAGGATTAACAGTGATTGTACCTTGCATTGTCGAAGCTGAGGACAGCTGCCTGTTAGCTTCATCCGCCTGTAAAGTTGGCAGTGGGACGTAAACTCCCTCCTGCTCTTCAATTTCTAATTCCTCGACTTGCTCCAGGCCGCTAATGTCGTTGTGTATCACCCGAAAATCGTTTTGAATCACGCCTAGTAGCATTAAGCGCGCATTACGTTCGCCGATTACCATCACATTGATCATTCGTTCTTCGTGATCGAGCCTGATTAAGGCCTTGGCGCTACGTTCGGCTAGCACGACACCGTTGGCCCAGCGCGGCAATCCCTCATCGTTTTCACCGCCTTCGCTGAGCGGGTAAGTGCGGGTAATAAAACGCGGCAACAAACCTTCTGGAATCACTGGGTATTTATAACGTAGCCGGGTAGCGTCGATGGGATTTTTCCATTCATTGGATAAAACCGGTTGCTCTTCTGGCAAGCGCTGCGGCACCAGCCAGCGGTCGCCGGTTTCGTTCAATGGAAACGCTAGATCGAAGCGGCGCATCAATTCCAGTAAATAGCGCTGCATATGCTCCGGTTCTTTCGGTAGCACCTCTGCTACCCGAGCCAAGCTTAATTCCGCGCTGTCGTCCGCAACCGCCTCGCGCAGTAGTTTATAAATACTTTCGGTCACCCAACGCGGATTCAACACCGTGGTATTGCGCAAGCGTTCATCCTGGCCGTAATTCAAGGCAATACCCAAAGCGTGGAAAATCTCTGCCAGCATACTTTGTGTTTTTGCATCGGTTTCGCCGTGTTTGGAGCAAATCCTTTGAAATTCACTGTAAGCTAAATAATGTTTTTGGCGCTGGCTTTTTTCCAGTTGTTGTTTGATTTGCCACCAGCTGGATTTGAAGGTTTGACCGATAAAAGCCAGACCTTGCACCGCTGTAGCGATTTGTTGCTTCAGTTCGTCCATGCCTAAACCGGTTTCGCAATCGGTCTCGACGAAACCGATGATAAACGGGTATTTTTCCAGTAATAAATTGCGGTCTAGCTTGAATGGATGTTCGCTCCATTTGTTTAAGGCAATCAGCACTGGCGAATGGTTGCTGTATGAATCGCGGCTGAAAGCTCGTATCATCCGCAACCAGTAATCGGCGTCGCTTTTTTGCGTGTCTTCTCGCCCAGTCAAGACCAGCACGTAAATACTGTTGCTGGACAAAAAGAACTGATGAGTGGCATGAGTAATCACTTGGCCGGCAAAGTCCCAGATATTTAAAGTGATATCCCTTGCACCGCACGGTAGAGGGCATTTCGAAATATCGATGCCGTGGGTTTCCTTTAAACGGCGGCTGAATTTATTGTTCACTAATCGGCGGACAATAGATGTTTTACCGGCCGCGCCGCGCCCAACCAACAATAACTTGATTTCATTTAGCGGTTTATTGCCCTGCTCTTGATCGGCGAAATAGACGGCTAAAATCGTTGAGGGTTTGACCGAGTTGAAATCTAAAAAATTTCTTTCCCAGCGCGGTAAATATTTGCCTAACAGGCTCGGCTCAATGCCCAGTTCAGGGTTGTTCTGCAACATCAATATTTTTAGATGCAAAGTCTGTATCGATTTGGGTAAAGCCTGCAGACTGTTAAAAGCTAATTCAAGCTCTTGTAATTTACGGCAACCAGAAAGTGAATCCGGTAACGAGCTGATTTGGTTATGTGATAGATACAATTCCCGCAATTGAGCCAGTTGGCCCAGAGACTCCGGTAACTGGCTGATCTTGTTTAGTGTCGCATTTAAATGTTGCAACTGCTTTAGCTGACCGATTGATTCTGGTAGCAGGTTGAGCTCGTTATCCGATATATCTAAATATTTCAATTTTATTAGTTGGTTCAGCGATTCGGGCAATCCGCTGAGCTGGTTGCCCGAAGTATACAAACTCTCCAACTGCGTCAGTTGGCTAATCGTTGGGAGCCCGCTGATTTTGTTCTGAGATATATCTAAATGTTTCAACTGCATCAATTGACTGATCGATTCCGGCAACTCGATTAGCCGGTTGTGTGACATATCCAAGTGTTGCAACTGTGTCAGAAAACCAATTGATTGTGGTACTTCGTTGAATTTGTTGTACGACATATCCAAAAACCGCAACTGCGAAAGTTGGCTAAGCGATTTTGTCAAACTTCTGAGTCGATTGTGCGACACGTCTAAATGATTCAGCTGTCTTAGTTGGTCCAGTGATTTGGGTAACAAATTAAGCTTGTTGTCCGACATAACTAAAATTTGCAACATCGTCAGTTGACAGATTGATTCTGGCAACACAATTAATTGGTTGTCAGAAACATCCAATTCTTGTAATTGGGCTAGCTGATACAGTGACTCTGGCAGGTTGTTGAGTTGATTGCCTGATACATTCAATTTCCGCAGTTGCGTCAGTTGACCCAACCAGTCTGGCAAAGTGTCTAGTTCGTTATCGGCCAAGTCTAAGGCTATCAAGTTAGGCATCTGTAATAATGCCTCGGGAAGAGTTTTTAACTCAGAGCCAGATAAATCGATTATTTCGGTATTGGACGTTTTGAATTGCTCAATTTTTGTTAACACTTCATTGCTCATCATTTACTCTAAATCGGTTTTATCCAGTTGGTGAAGGTCATCGTCGTGGCTGTAGCTGATGAATACGCTGGTCATGAGATAGCAGTCATATATGTCATTCGGAGCGAGAACGGTTGGTTATGCGCATTTTGGGTTACCCTTTTTGTCGAGCGGTTAACGTTTTTCATTATTCGCCAGCGGCTGGCGGCAGTCAATCCGGGTTGCTAGCCGACTCCTCTTGCTGACCGACCGGCCGCCGCTTGCGGCGCTGCTTCCGGCGGCTGTTGGGTTTGGCGTTCCTGGCGTTGCCGGTCGTCCTTGCCGGCCAAGGTGCCGCGCAGTTTCAACAGGTTTTGCAACGCGCCGTACCAAAACGGCGCGCCGAGGCTGAGCAGGAATACGGACAGGACGAGACCCATGGGGTTGACCCGTTCCCAATGCCGGCACCAGTCCTCGCTGCTATTGACTACGTCGATAACGCCCAATTGCTGCAAGGTGTTGAGTTCGGCTTTGACTGCGTCGATGTTGAGCGCCGGCTGTTGGCCGCCGGCCGCTTGGGTTTGTTCCAACACAAAAGCCTTGGCAATCAGCGTGTCGCGCAACTTGTCGTCCATCGACAAACGGTTGATGACGTCCAGGCTGTCCAACTGTATCGCCGCCACCACGATGATCGAGCAGATCAAGCTCACGGTCCGGCTGCTGGCGGTAAAACGGCCGGATACCCTGTCTATGGTTTGATCGAACCAGCCGTTGATTTTACCCAGCAAACGGCTGTTGGCTTCCGTCAGCAGGGCGATGCCGTGGCGGACGTTGGCGGCCAGTTCCGGATTGCTCAGTTCCAGCCGCAAGGCATGGCCGCGCACCTTGTCCGCGGTTTCCTGGGGGTTGTCGATGCCGTTTTGCGCCAGCAATTGCAGCAGCAGTTGTTTCGCCTCCTCCGACAATGGATGAGCATGATTTTGCGGTACCTCGCCGGCGGCAAAATCCATCAACAGTTTGACGAACTCTTCCCGGTGTATGGTATCGCCCAAGCGCTGGCCGACGCTGCTGATCATGGGGTGAGTGAGTACGGAACGAGTAATTTGCTCGGCGATGTTGCGCTGCAGGTTCGGATCGATCTGTTGCAGCAAATCGCTCAAACCGCGGGCGAGATTTTTACCGCGCAGGTTCAACAGCCCGGAAATCAACTGCGTCAACACCGTGACCGCCATGCTGGCAATCAGCATGATAACCGTCATGCCTAATAGAATATCGAGGGTTTTCAACATACAGGTCTCCTAAAAAAGGGGGGTTATGCCGGTATTCCCGCCGCGCCGGCGGTCGATGGGCTGCGTTACCATAAGGTCCGGGTATCCAGCCAAATCGCTTGCCCGTGCTGTTTTTGCACTTGTGCAACCATGTGCGCGGTGCCGCCGGGGCCGTCTCCGCCGCCGCCATCCCACAGGCAGATGAACACCAGTTTCTCCGGACCGTAAGCCAGGCCGCTGGCCAGCAGCCACAGGTTGCAACGTTCGTAGGCGTTCATATCCGGGGGCAGGGGGCCGAGTTCGGTAGGGGCCGCCAGCGGCGGATTCGGCAATTGCCGGGCGATGGCTTGGTAACGTTGCAGCCAGTCGGCGTGACCCGGCGTAACGGAGTTTTCGATGAATTCCGCTTCTTTGAAAGGTTGCAGCAGCTGCAGTTTTACATCGCGTTGCAGGCAGGCTTCGGCGAACAGGATATCGCCGCCGTTGGCGCCCTGGGTGATGGCCAAGTCGCCGGGCCCGGCTTGCAATTCGTCCAGTTTGCCGGCTATGCATTGTGCGGCGAGTGCGGTTTTTTCGGCCGGGAAGCGCGGCGGAGCGCGGTTGGGCGCGTCCAGCATGTGGCCGCTAAACAATAACACCCGTCGCGGTTGCCAAGCCGGCTTCGATTGATCCAGTAAATGAAATTTAGCCGGTTGGATACTCATCGCGTATCTATCCTTGCAAGCTGTTTCAAGCTGTGTGCCGTCATTGCAACCGACTCCTGGTAATTGTTATCGAGCGCGGGATATGGATTTTTGTTAACTGTTTAACAGAATCAGGGAATTGTCTGCAAATGATAATAGCCAATTTTCGTGAAATGGGGGGCAAATCTGTCCGCTTTCGCTTTGTTGGTTTGGGTAACGATTGGGGGTTACGGTAAAAGTTCGCTGGAGAACACTTTAAGGGGCTGGTTTGATGCGGGTAAGAATGCGGTCGGCAGTGATTGCATCGTTCCCACGCTCCGCGCTCATCGTTATACACAAGTCCGCGAAAGACTAAACTACCAAGTGGCGGACAGAAGAAGGAGAATAACGATGAGCACCTGGGCTGAAGACGAAGTGCAAACTGCCGATCTGGA
>Ga0207952_1000738_pt1 | contig 20412 bp, 6 predicted proteins | sample SubbioR12Aug_8Ca_FD_184831 | JGI IMG/M metagenome (GOLD analysis project Ga0207952, IMG submission 184831) | Serpentinite rock and fluid subsurface biosphere microbial communities from McLaughlin Reserve, California, USA - CR12Aug_8Ca (SPAdes) | ecosystem: Environmental > Terrestrial > Deep...
CAATACTATCTCCAACATCATTTGTTGCGATAACCGTAAATGTATATGTAGTGCCATTAGTAAGTCCAGTAACTGTAATAGGAGAACTTCCGCCGGTACCCGTAAATCCGCCAGGACTTGAAGTCACAGTGTAAGAAGTAATTGCAGAACCTCCATTAGAGCCGGGTGCTGAAAATGTAATAGTGGCTTCGCCATTACCGCGAGTTGCAGTGCCGATAGTAGGAGCACCTGGAACAGTTGCTGGTGTGACAGAATTACTTGTAGCAGATGCAGAACCAGCACCGACAGAATTTGTTGCAGTGACCGTAAAAGTATACGCTGTGCCATTAGTTAAACCAGTAACAACAAGTGGTGAACTTCCACCAGTAGCGGTGAAACCTCCTGGACTTGAAGTCACAGTATAAGAAGTTATCGCAGAGCCTCCGTTACTTGCCGGCGCGCTAAACGTAATTGTTGCTTGTCCATTACCTCGAGTAGCAGTACCGATAGTTGGAGCACCAGGAACTGTAGCGGGAGTTACGGAGTTACTTGTTGAAGAAGAAATACTTGTACCATTCGCATTCGTTGCTGTGACGGTGAATGTATAAGCAGTTCCGTTGGTAAGGCCAGTTACTGTAATCGGTGAAGATCCACCAGTTGCCGTAAATCCTCCAGGGCTAGATGTGACAGTGTAAGAAGTTATCGCAGAGCCACCAGTATTTGCAGGTGGGATGAAAGTTATAGTAGCTTCACCGTTGCCACCGACAGCTACGACATTGGTCGGTGCGTCCGGTGCGTATTGATAATTGAAATATGGATACGTAGTAGTCTCAACCACATCCCAAAGTGGTGTTACAAAATCCCAACTTGTAAACGTAGCTTCTTGTTTCATTTCCACTGTAGTTTTTCCTGTCATACCAGCTGGATCTACACCGTTACCTACTCCATCTCCGGCAGCATATCCTGAAGTAGTAGTATCCCAATAACTCGAAGCGTAAGTTCCACTCACAGGGTTTCCAGTCATACCTCCAACATATTGCAAAGAAGCTGACGAACCAGACGCTCCAGCACTTCCGTTGCTTCCTCCAGTGCCCCCAGTACCAGCTGACCCTCCTGCTCCTCCGGTTGCACCGGAAGTTTTTGTACCAGATGGTGCACCTGTTGAATATGTATTTGTTATTACGGAAGTAGTCTGACTACCCAAAAGTCCTCCAGCGAAAGCACTTGCACCTGCGCCACCGACTCCTCCGTTGGCTCCATTACCATTTGTTCCAGCACTTCCACCACCGGCTGCGCCTCCATTTCCGCCGTCTCCACCGGTACCCCCATTTCCAGGTGTACCAGCAGTTATAGTGACGCTTCCTTTTGCATATGCATTTGTTACTGTTCCGGTGTTTTCACCTACCAATCCTCCGCCAGTCACAGCGCCTCCGACTCCGCCAACTCCGCCGACAAGTCCTACAGTACCGTTACCTCCGTTTCCAGATCCACCACTTCCGCCCACTCCTCCATTGCCACCTTTTCCTCCAGTTCCACCAGTGGCACCATTGCCTCCAGTCATAGTGACACTTCCGGAAGAGTAACTTGTATTAAAAGATCCAGTTGTTAAATTTGAACCAACAAATCCTCCAGCATAACTTGCACCTCCGGCTCCGCCGGCTCCTCCGGCAATACCAGCACCACCATTTCCTCCAGCAAGAGTTCCACCGTCACCACCTGTTCCTGAAACACCTCTGACTCCTGCTGTGCCTCCATTACCACCGACAGTGGTAACATTGCCAGATGACCAAGAATATTGGATCACTCCCGCGGTAAAGTTGTACCCTGCAAATCCTCCAGCATAAAGTACTCCACCAGCTCCAGAAACAGCTGTCGCACCTTGAGCTCCGCCGATGCCTCCAGCACCAGATGCTCCACCGGCTCCGCCATTTCCTCCGTTTCCACCGTTACCTCCTACACCTCCATTAGAGCCAGTTACAGAAACATCTCCGACAGCATAGACAGTGTCCACAGTTCCAAGATTATAGCCAACAAATCCTCCTCCGTACTTCACACCACCTACCGTACCCGCACCTGATGCTCCCGCTGCACCGCCTGTGCCACCGGTAAATGTAGTATCTCCAGCGCCACCAATACCACCATTACCACCTGTCCCACCTCCACCTCCACCTCCATTACCACCTGAAATATTTAAAGTTCCTGTTGCAAATGAATCTTGAATAGTGCGTCCAGTAAAGTTATACCCAGCAAAACCTCCGCCATACCCTATACCACCAGCTCCTCCTGCAGTAGCTGCACCACCAGCTCCACCATTTGCACCATTGCTTCCATTTCCATCGTAACCATTTGCCCCATTTCCTCCGATACCGCCATTTCCTCCGGTACCGGCTACACCAGAAACATTAGTTCTTGTATAAGAATCAAGTTGAATTGTACCGTTGTTGTATCCGACAAAACCTCCAATGTACATTACTCCTCCAGCTCCGGCTGCACCACCGGCACCTCCAATTCCTCCGACTCCGACACTTCCGGGATTTCCTCCATTGCCTCCGGTACCACCATTGCCTCCGGCACCACTAGTACCGGTCACAGTTGCTCCTGTTGAATAGCTTGTATTAATAGTATTAGTTGTGTTTACATTATTTCCAATCAATCCTCCAGAGTAGGATACTCCTCCAGCTCCGGCTGCACCACCTACTCCTCCAGCGCCTCCAATATGATTTCCTGTTCCACTTGTGCCATTTCCTCCTGTACCGCCTGTGGCACCACTTGCACCATTACCTCCAACTGAAGTTACGGTTCCGGTTGAATATGAATTTATTATTACTCCGGTTGCAGAATTATTTGCAGTCAGTCCTCCGGCATAACTTGCTCCTCCTGCTGCTCCTGCTCCACCAGCACCACCTGTCGCAGCAGTACTTCCTGAAACACTTCCACTTACTCCTCCTGCTCCTCCGGTACCCGGTGTGCCTGTCGCACCGCCAGTTGATGTGACATTTCCTGTTGCATAAGAAGTACCTCCAACTATTCCAGGGTTAATACCTATCAGTCCTCCAGCATAAGCGGCTCCTCCGATACCTGTCGCTCCACCAGCTCCTCCTACTCCACCAATTGCACTTGATCCTCCAGTTCCACCGGTGACACCAGTAGCACCATTACCACTAGTTCCACCAGTAGCAGAAACATTTCTTGTTGAATAACTTGAGGTAGTAAAAGCACCTCCACTCATCTGTCCGGTCAGTCCTCCAGCATAGGCGGCACCACCGGCACCTCCTGCACCTCCTGCACCGACAGTAGCACCTGCAGCGCTAGAGCCTCCGTTACCAGGAGTTCCTGCATTTCTTCCATTTCCTCCTGTACCTCCGGTAGCAGAAACAACATTTCCAGTTGAGTATGAAGTCAGATATCTGCTTCCTCCAGTGGTAACACTAAGATAACCTGCAAGTCCTCCGGCATTTGATTCACCTCCTACTCCACCCGTGCCACCTACTCCTCCGGCACCACCCACGGAAGAGGCTGCCCCGTCAGCACCATCGCCACCGATACTTCCAATACTTCCTCTTCCTCCGGTGCTGGTTACATTTCCAGTAGAATAGGAGCTAATAACATCACTAAGACCCGTAGTAATTCTACTGTTTCCTATCAGTCCTCCAGCATAAGCGGCTCCTCCGGCTGCGGCTGTCACCGCACCGCCACCGGCACCGCCTGTAATAGTAGTCCTAGAAGCTCCTCCGTTTCCAGATGTTCCAGCTGTGCCTGCGTTACCTCCATTTGCAGCCACATTTCCAGTTGCATAATTACTTATAAAGTTACTTGTTCCTGAAGTGAAGTTACTGAAACCCACAAGTCCTCCAGCATCTGCTTCACCTCCGACTCCTGCCGCACCACCGAGGGCTCCAGCAGAACCTATGTGAGTTGAGGTTCCAGTAGAACCGTCACCTCCATTTCCTCCCAAACCACCACCACCTCCAAGTCCTCCAGTTACAGTAACTGCACCCGTAGCATAAGAATCTAAAATTTGTAAAAGCTGAGTCGTACCAGTCATACGTCCCACGAGTCCTCCTCCATAACCTATACCTCCAGCACCTCCAGCACCGCCGGCACCGCCCACGGCTGCTGTTCCAGATGATATTGTGCTTCCAGAAGTTCCACCAGTACCTCCGTTTCCTCCAGTGCCTCCGGCACCCGCAGTCACCGTAACAACAACTGAAGAATAAGAAGTTGATTGGATAGTTCCAAGATTGTCTCCTACAAGTCCACCATAAACACGATAGCCACCCGCGCCACCCGCGCCACCGACGGCTCCAATACCACCATTAAAAGCACCAATACCCGTGCCTCCACTTCCTCCGTTTCCACCTGTACCTCCAGCTTGTTCACTTCCAGAAATAGTTAAAACTTCAGAATAAGAAGCATTCAAAAGCCCTGTAACTGCACTGTAACCAGTAAGTCCTCCAACATAAGCTCCTAAAGCTGCGCCTCCAATACCACCCACTCCTCCGGCACCACCGGCACCACCGGTAGCAAGGGCAGTTCCTCCATTACCTGCATTTCCACCACTACCCGCGACACCTCCTGTTGCAGTAATATTACCCTTACCTGATCCAACATGGAAACTCGAATAAGAAGAAACAACATCTGAAGTGTTATAACCAACAAGACCTCCTATATATAAAATTCCCGATGCCCCTCCGGCACCACCAGCACTTCCTGCTACTCCGCTGTTAACAGCTCCGCTTCTTCCGTCTGATCCATCTGCACCATCACCTCCAGTAGCAACTATTTCTGTTTTTGAATATGAAATAGTTTTAATAACTCCAGTACTATAGCCAACAAGTCCTCCAGTATAGACAGCACCTCCGGCTCCGCCGGCACCGCCGGCACCACTTATACCATCAAGTGCGGTGCCTGTACCGGTACCTCCAATTCCGCCCTGTGCACTTGCGCCACCAGAACCTCCGGTTACAGTCAATGTGCCGGTTTGTGCGTAACTGGTAGTAATTGTCCCTAAAAGACTTTGTCCTACTAACCCTCCCGCTTGGACAGAAGCAGCCAAAGTAACGGCTGCAGTTCCTCCCGCACCACCTATGCCTCCGGCACCACCAATATGATTCGTACCGAGAGACCCATCTCCTCCATTTCCTCCAACTCCTCCAGCACCTCCATTTCCTCCGACAACGGTAACATTTGTAGTTGCGTAGGAAGTATTGATTATTGCAGTAACAGTGTTATTTCTTCCAACCAGCCCTCCAGCAGAAACTGCGGCTCCGGCTCCTCCTGCTCCACCGACTCCACCGGCAGCGGCAGTGCCGTTAGTAACACTTCCTGAGGCACCTCCAGCTCCACCACTTCCTCCATTTCCTCCGTTACCGCTAGTTGCGGTTACAGCACCAGTAATATGATATGAGTCTTGAATTGTTCCTGAACTATCACCAACTAAACCTCCGGTATAATTTGCACCAGCCACTGCCCCTACAGTTCCCGCACCACCTATCCCACCGATGGCTCCAGACCCTCCGTCTCCTCCATTTCCACCATTTCCAGAATTTCCACCATTGCCCGAAGTACCAGCAACTACTCCAGTAGAATATGAGTTCGCAACACTTCCGGTGGTCATAAAGCCAAGCAAACCTCCAGTGTTAGAAATTCCCCCTAATCCTCCAGCTCCGCCGATAGCTCCCACACCGCCAACAGACGAAGATCCTCCATCTCCTCCAGCTCCGCCATTTCCCGCGACCCCGCCACTTCCCGCAGTGGCGGTGACATTTCCTGTAGTATAAGAGTTTCCAATATATATATTTGTAGTAGAAAATCCAACCAGTCCTCCTCCGTAGATATAACCTCCAGCGCCGCCTGCTCCACCGGCGGCTCCTGCTCCCCCGGTCATGCTAGCTGCTCCGTCTCCTCCGGCACCACCGGCACCACCGGTACCACCATTGTCTCCTACTATAGTCACATTTCCTGTAGCATAAGAATTTTCAATCGAAGTTCCAGCTCCAATAACATCTCCAATAAGTCCACCGGCATTTGCGGCTGTTGCTTGAGTTATACCTCCAGCACCTCCTACTCCACCGACTCCTCCAATGGCACCATTTGAGCCAGTAGCTCCAGCTCCACCATCTCCACCAGCATCAGCATTTATAATCACATGGTTTGTAGAAAAAATTGTATCAAATAATACAGACGTAAGTGAACTGTGTCCTACTGCTCCACCAACAAAAATAGCACCCGTAGCTCCTCCGGCACCTCCGGCACCTCCAGTACCGTTTCTACCACTGGTTCCAGAAGTTCCTCCGGCACCACCTGCTGCTCCCTCACCGCCCCCAACAGAAATCCCAACAGTAATAGTGCCTCCAGTACTGCTTGAATTTGAAATATTTCCATTGCCTTGACCGACAAGTCCTCCTATAAACAAGTTGCCACTCGCCCCACCTGCGCCACCAATACCTCCAACTCCACCATTATGCCCACCGGTTCCTAATGTTCCATCACCTCCAACTCCACCTGCTCCACCATTTCCACCAGGTTTACTACTAGCAGTTATGCTTCCCATTACTGTTGAGTCTGAGATCACCCCAGAATTGTCACCCACAAGTCCGCCTACATAAGTAGCGCCACCGATTCCACCAACTCCTCCAGCTCCAGCAGTTGCTCCGGTACTCCCTGAGATATTTCCAGAGGCTCCGGCATTGCCTCCTACTCCTCCATTGCCAGCGGAACCACCAGTTACAGTAATAGTTGTAATTGTATAATCTACGTCATCTATAAAACCAATGTTTACTCCGGCTACCCCTCCTCCATAAGTTGCACCTCCCGCGCCCCCAGCACCACCCGCTGCACCAGCTCCTCCTATAGCTCCGGTGGTACTACCTCCAGTTCCACCATTTCCGCCTATACCTCCATTATTCCCTGCACCACCTGTTGAACTAATAGTTCCAGCACTGTTTACCGTACTGATAGTTGTACCTATGACTCCATTATAAGCAACTATTCCCCCAGCATATGAAATTCCTCCGACTCCTCCGGCGCCACCTCCTACTCCTACTACTCCGGCAATACCAGCTCCACTTGATCCTGGGGTTCCTGCATCTCCTCCAGCACCTCCGGCGCCTCCAGTAGCCGAGACATTACCACTGGCATAAGAGTCATCGCTAATAACAGCTATGTTCCAACCAACTAAACCACCAGATACTCCTATGCCACCTGCGCCACCTGTAAGACCTGCAATACCGGCAGCACCGGCTACTGCACTTGAAGAATTTCCACCATTGGCTCCACTAGTTCCAGCTCCTCCAGATCCTCCGACAGCAGTAGAATTTCCTGTAGCATAAGAAACTCCTTGAACAATGCCGTTTGTAGTATTGTATCCTAGTAACCCTCCCGCATAGGCCGCACCTCCAACACGAAGCAATAAACTCGCAGCTACATCGGTACCTCCATTTGCTCCCCCAGTTGCTCCGGTTGTGCCACTACTACCATCGCCTCCAGAGCCCGGAGTAGCACCATCACCTCCAGTAGCAGTAACACTTCCGGTAGAGTAAGAATTATTTATTGTTCCGTTACTAAGTCCAGCGACTCCGCCAGAATAAGCAACAGAACCAGCTCCGGCACCGACTGCACCGCCAGCGCCTCCCACAGCTCTACTGCTTCCGTCTCCACCGATTCCTCCATTTCCAACACTTCCTGCAGTAGAAACAATTGCCGCAAAAGAGTGCGTGCTTTCTAGAACCCCAGCTAAATTATTACCAGTGATCCCTCCAGCATATGATATAGCCCCAGCTGCTCCCGCACCGCCTACTCCTCCAGCGCCTCCAATAGCACTAGTTCCTCCTACTCCTCCAGCACCTCCATTTGCACCAGAGCCTCCATTACCCGCTGTTGCTGTAACTGACCCTGATTCAATATATGAATTTGTAATTGTTGAAGTATTAAGACCAACTAGTCCTCCGGCATAAGCCACGGCTCCGGCACCTCCGGCACCGCCGGTTGCACCGACTGCACCAGCATGACTTGAACCTCCAGCTGAACCATCCCCCGCTACACCAGGATTTGCACCATTTTTACCAGCACTTGCAGTTGCAGTAATTGTACCGCTAGCATAAGAATTATTTATAGTATTTGTATTATTCCCAACAAGTCCTCCAGCATAAGCGATAGCTCCAGCACCTCCTGCGCCTCCTGTTCCGCCAGCTGCTGCAGCGGTTGAGTTAAAGGTTGCAGTTGTCGCGCCACCATTTCCACCAATAGCTGCGTTTCCTGGAGTTCCTCCATTTGCAGTTACATTTCCTGTTGAGTATGATCCACCTCCGATAACTCCAGTACTTTGTCCTGCAACTCCTCCAGCAAAAGCTACTCCACCAGCACCACCAGTTCCGCCCGTAGCACCTAAACCTCCGATAGCATTTGTTCCTCCATTTCCTCCTGTGCCACCCGCACCAGCATTACCTCCAGCACCACCAGTTACAACGACATTTCCTGTACTATAAACAGTTGAGATTGGTCCTAAAACATAACTACCGACAACTCCACCTCCGTAAGCTGCACCTCCGGCACCTCCGGCTGCACCAGCTGCACCAGCACCACCAGTAGTAGAAGCTGCCCCAGTTCCACCACTTCCTCCTGTTCCGCCAGCTCCACCGATTCCACCGGCAACTGTGATAACTCCGGTTGAATATGAATTTAAAATTTCTCCGTTTGAAGTATAACCAACTACACCTCCGACATAAGCGATGCCTCCGACGGCTCCCACACTACCTGCTATACCAGCCAAACTTGTACCACCGTTTCCGCCAGATGCCCCTGTTCCGCCAGCACCGGCAGTGCCCGTAAGATTTCCTGTTGAGTATGAACTCAGTATAGATACACCTGCATTATTTCCAACTACACCTCCAGCATAAATAATTGCTCCAGCTGTTGCGGTTCCAGCAGCGCCATTTAATGCACCAGTTCCACCAGCACCACCTGCGCCTGCAGCCCCTCCTGCACCGGCAGTTCCGGTGATAGCACCGGTGGTATGATAACTTCCTGTGACAGTAAGAGTATTACTTCCTGTGACACCTCCAACATATAAAATACCTGCGACTCCCCCTGTGCCTCCAGCAATACCAGCAAGACTAGCGAGTCCGGTCACCCCGACTCCTCCTGCTCCACCGGCACCACCAGTTCCGTTAATAATATTTGTAGAATAAGAATTTTGAATAAACCCTGTGTTAGCGGCAGCAACTCCTCCTGCATAAGATGAAGTAGTGTTCGCTGTTCCACCAGTACCACTTGCACCTCCGGCTCCATTTGTACCAGAAGAACCTTTCGCTCCACCAGATCCTCCAGTACCCCCTACTCCTCCAGAACCTCCGGTCACAGTTACAGTACCTGTACCAGCATTCGCAGAAATAATAACCCCGGCATTTAGTCCTACTAATCCTCCACCGTAACCCGCACCACCGGCACCACCTGTTGCTCCTGCACCACCAGTACCTCCAATATGAGCAGTTCCAGCACTACCATTTCCTCCTGTTCCACCCGCTCGTCCAACTGCACCAGCTGAACCAGTAGCAGTAACAGCACCAGTTGAATAAACAGCAGTTGTAGTACCAGTTATAACTCCATCAGAACTATTAAGTCCGACAAGTCCTCCAGCATAAGCAACAGCTCCCGCACCACCGACTCCTCCCGTACCACCAGTAGCGGCTGTACCACTCGTTGCAACAGCGGAAGCACCGGCAACCCCACCAGCAGATCCTGTACCCGCAGTACCTCCATTAGAAGCAACTGCACCACTAGCATACGATCCATTTTGAATAGTCCCAAGATTATTTCCGATAAGTCCTCCCGAGTAAGCAACACCTCCGGCGGCGCCTGTTCCTCCCGCACCTCCCGCACCTCCGATAGCAGCTCCTCCACCTGCACCACCTATACCTGCCGTTCCCGCAGACCCACCAGCGCCTCCATTTGCAGTAACACTTCCGGTAGCAGAAGACTCTCTGATTGCTCCAGAGTTTACCCAACCGATAAGTCCTCCGACATAAGCAATACCTCCGGCACCTGGTAGACCCACTCCACCGCCAGCTCCACCGATTCCAGTTCCAGAATTTGTTCCACCAGTGCCACCACTACCACTAGCGCCTCCAGTACCTCCTGTACCGACGACAGTAGCCGAACTACTTGCCGTAATACTTCCTTGTTGTGAATATCCAACAAGTCCTCCAACGTAAGCGATACCTCCAACAGCTGCAGCGTTACTGACTGTCGTTCCTCCTGCACCTGATACAGTTCCTCCACTGGTAGTATTTCCTCCAGCTCCTCCATTACCCGCTGTACCTCCAGTACCACCAGTTCCGGTAACATTTCCAGCAACGCTCACGGTCAAAACCGATCCAACGTTGTATCCAACAACTCCTCCTATATATAGTGCACTACCTACAGTACCGGCAGTACCCGTACCTCCAGCTGTTGGGGTAGTGCCTGAAGTACCAGCTGCTCCGTCACTACCATTACTACCAGATGTACCAACTGCGGTGATATTTACACCAGTCAAAACTAAATTTTTTATACTATTGTTTGAATAACCAAAAAGTCCAACATAGTTTACTGTTGTAGAGTTAATAAATAAATTACTAATAGTGTAGTTATCTCCATCAAAAATTCCGCTGTAGTTTGTGGTACTGTCTCCTACTGGTACAAACCCTGCACCAGAGTTCCACCCTGAAGTCACTGTCGCATTGATTGCATTATTTAATTTGTAAGAACTACCTAAACTAGTTTTCATTCCCTGTAAACCATACACGTCGTAAACCATGTATGGATCGGTACTGATACCAATACCAGTGTAACGCTTGAAGGTTCCAGAGGTAACAGAAAAACTTCCAGTGGCCGAAAATGTATTTGCCCCCGGAGTTGTAGCACTAAAAGTAGCTGCAGAAGTTTGAGAATATTCTCCTGTGCCACCACTAGCATTTGTAATAACCAAGTTCGCACTTTGAGTAATTGCCCCAGTGTATCCACTAATATTTAACGATCCGATGGTAAAAGCGGTATCAATTGTTGCTATATCCGAAGCACTTCCAGAAGAAGCATCAAAGATAACTGCACTAGTTGCGTCCGGAGTATTTCCTGCGCCTGGAGCTCCACCAGAGCTCGTCGCCCAGTGATTCGTAGCATCAGACCAGTTGCCGGATCCACCAACCCAGTAAGCAGTAGCCGGTGGGTCGATGATTTGATCTATGTCGATGTTGCCAATAATTTTTAAATCAAAGACATCAGCCTCTCCAACTAAATTGGTTAATAGAATTCTGTATTTACCATCAGTGTCTATGCTTGCGAATGTTGCAAATAGTGTTCCATCTATTGTGTACACTTCTACTCCCGCAGGAGTATTCTCGTCTGTTGGCCTGGCATACAAAGTTATATCTTTTGTATTGTCTAACAATTTTTCAAAAGTAACTCGTACATACTGACCATCTGATAGACTTGCATAGTTTTGATCTCTCAAACTTACAATGTTATAAATATCTGCGATGGTGTTTTTGTCTGCATCTAATTGCAATGCTTTAGAGATGTAGATAATTTCAAAGGTCTGAACCGAAAGGTGCGGAACAATCCAACCTACGTGATCGATCCACCCATCTTCGTCATCATCGTATGCGACAAATTGCATTTCCTGATTTTCGTTATTCGTCCATTTTATTTTTATCTGGTCTTCTTGTCCGACTTTAAAGATTTCAGGAATTTCTGTACGAACTGGAACATCCGTCATCGGGGCGACTGCATCTTGTTCCGGGGTTGAAGAAACGACGATAACTTTTCCATTTTCGGTGAACTGTTCTTCGATGTTTGGATTACGAGAAATATCTTCTACTTCTTCTTGTGCAATCTCTGGCACAATCTCTGGAGTGGTGATTTCTTCTGCCACATGTCCTCCACCAGTTTCTGGTAAATTTTCTTCAGATACAATACCTTCTACCTCATCGTGCACAGAGTTCTCGTCTGTTGGCTCTGGGGCTTCTGACCCCAAGACTTCTGGTTCAAGCACTTCGGGAGTCAAAGTCTCTTCCGTATTTTCTTCTACAACATCTTCGGTGGGTGTTTCTATTATTTCTTCTTGAACTTCTGTTACTTCGGGAACAACCTCTTCTACTTCTGGTAAGGAAACTACTTCAGAAATTATTTCTTGCAATGGTTCTGAAGTTGGCGGCACTTCAACAACTATTTCAGGAGTTTCACTTGGAATATTTTCAACAGGAGTAAAAGTTATTTCATCTTCAGCTAAAACCGTTAAAGAAAAAGAACACAACAATAATATTGTGAACAGAAATAAAAATATTTTTTTATTCCAAAAAAAACCTGCTGCCATATACAGTAAATTATATCATTCGTGTATACATTTGCTGATTAAAATTATATGAATATGTTAATAAATGCATCTCTTTTTTTTAAAAAATGATTGTTTTTTTAACAGCAAGCCTCTATAATTATGAAATGCCAACAAATGCCAAAAAAAATGTCTACAAAGAGAAAGAATTTCAGACGTATGTTCTCTGGAAATCTCTGCCTGCTTTTTTCCGAGGTATGCAAAAAAAAGAATTACAAGCATACGGATTTACTGATCCATTAATTTTAAAAATTGTATCTATAAAAAATCAGACAGCTTTTGCAAAAAAGTTTGGCATAAAAGATCTCGGTACTCTGACTGATTGGAACAATAGAATAAAAAATAATAACTTAGAAAGTTTTACTTTGAACACAATCTTTAAAAAAGAATTCGAGAAAATAAATCTCGAATCTATACCTCAAACACAGAAACCAAAAAGAGTACAGACTCCCCTGCCACCAAAAACAAAGACAATTTCCGAAAAAATAAAAGATGCTTTTTTTAAGTGGAAAATAAAATAGCAAATACTACTAATCTATTTTCAGTTCGGAAAAGTCTATTAACCTTTTCTTTTACGCCTATGATAGATGAGTAAGAATTCGTACACCGCAAACGCAAACAGTGTCAGTGTGATGAAGATAACTATCACCCAAAGTGTTAGGGAGCCTGGTACCACGATGGTTGAATCTTTGAAGTTACCCGCATGGTCATAGGCACGGACAGTTACTTGCCTTTTGAACAAGGACTCTCCGATGTTATACGGACTCTCCACCACCCGCCAATCCTTGTTCCCTATTTTCATTTCATATCGATCAATCCCGGAACCAGCATCATAACCATAGAAAGTTACGATAGAAGGAATCCTCAGAAAGAGACTGGACTCAAAATATTCTAATACAAACCTATCTGGGCTTTCTGTGTCTGCTGGGACTTCTGTGACTCCTGGGGTTTCTCCTTCAATGACTTGAGGCTCGGGCTTAATATCTTCTTTTATTTCTTCTGCTGTTTTATAGACTGAAACTGCTTTACTTCTTTTACTGTGGTTCAGTTCCGTCCCCAGACCATCATTTTTTAGAATTTGGCTTTTAGTGAAATACAAGTTTGCTACTCCGGTGGATTTGGCGTTAAATATTATTTTTGCCAAGGAAACAGGTTGCTGGCCTTTTTTGTTTGGATTATATGAGCTCGTGACACCTCCTGGTATGACTCCGGTGAGGCGGATCTTGCCATTTTCGATATGTGGACGCTCAATCCAAAATCCGAGCACTCCTTCTGATTCTTTATACCCTGAAAAGGTGAGGAGCTTTTGATTAAAGCTTATTTCGATATCAGCAGCGTTTATAAACTCTCCTTCGGTATTAAAAAGCACTGAAACTTCAAAGGTGTCCCCTAGTCGGACATTATCTGGGGATGATAAATAAAGTTCAGCTCCGTATGCCAAGCTTGAACTTCCGAAAAACAAAAAGGTGAATAAAATTGTAAGTAAAAGTTTCTTCATAAATTATTTATACTAAACTTGGGTCAAACTATCCGGTCCAATAATAAGCATAGATAGAGAAGTCGATTAAATTGATAATTTTATCGTGATTCACATCCAAGCATGCTGGCGGATTTTTCTTTTTATACCAAAACGACAAGATCGAAAAATCCTTTAGGTTAATTCTATCATCAAAGTTACAATCCCCTGGGATTTTCGACTTCACTTCTGGAACCTTTTCTTCTGCCAGCAATTCAAATGGCAGGACCTTGCTGGTTAGGGCTTGTTCTTTGTATTTGGTATATATTTTGTACTGACCACTTTTAAAATTTAAAAGTGGAACGGCTATGTTGTACACACCACCTTTGTTTGAAATAACATTAAAAGTTTTGGTGTCTTTGCCCTCAATTTTAAGCTCGAGAGCTCTCTCGGGTAGGGCAAACCCAAAACTAGATAAATCGTCTCCAATGTAAGCGCTGTACCTATCCAAAGTAATTGTAGGGGGGAACAGAACTCCTGAGAGATGCGTCAGGTAGCCCGTACTCAAATAAACTTGGTAATTTAAAATCACCGATTGCACGCCAGCGGAATCAACCGCATACAATGAATACACGACATTCCTATCTATTTGTTCTTCGAAGGTTACCGAGAAATCACCGAGGTTGCTGGCCAGAACCTCGGCAATTATATTTTTGTTCTTGATTAATAAAACCTTACCGTTTGGATAAGCTTGTCCGGAAAAACGAATAGAGGTGGGTGGTATGTAGGGCGCTCCACCACCTCCAGATGGTGATGGTGTGCCACCCGATCCAACGGTAGCTGTAACGGTTAGTACCTCATCGGCAACAGAAAACAGCGGAAAAAATACGAAAGAGGCAGAGATAAGAATTAAAAATACTTTTTTAAAACTTTTATTTAGCATCAGGAGAACGCTCGTGTTCCATCATTTCCTTGGCTTTCTCTATGACGTATCTGTTGTAACTTCGAATCATTTTCCTACCACCCCAGATAACTATGACAAGCACGATAAATATAACTATAAGTAACTGCCACGGGAAAACAAAGAAGGTGTCAGATCCGGAAGCGGTCATGCCCTTCGTACCGTAGCTCAGATTTATTTTAGCTGTATAGAAACCGAAAGCAAAGTTTTTCCATTGATATACAACATCGTCGGTATACCGAGTAAAGAAACTTGGGTTGGGCACATAGTCCGCACTGCGGGCATGGTTTACCCAAGTAGCGTCGAACTTTCTAGTACTGTTCGGCAATATGTTACCGTCCACAGGATTTCCGTCCAAAGTTTTTGATTTTATGAAAAAAGAATTGAGAATCCTTATATCCCCCTCCGGCTTGATACGGTCATTACCGTCGTTTCGGAAACGGTATTCAAAGGACACGGGTAATGTATTAAACCAAAATTGATCATTCTTAACCTTGAAACCCGCCAATCCTCCACCCTCTTTAACATCACCGTTTACAGAAAGAAGTACCAATACTCCGGTATTTGCTCCTATACCCACCTGACCATTTTCAGCTTTAGGTAATGTGCCAAAAAAAACGACGGCAAAGTGACCTCCTGGTTCTGCATTTGCTGGTATATTTATGGTGAGAGGAATTGTTTTTGTATTTCCTGGTTCTAGGGTAATTGATTCATCTGTCTTCATCCAAGTACCTAGACCGTCTACTGGGTCTACGAAGTTTGGATTTCCTGTTTCTCCTTGCGCCTCAAAATTTGTGAAAGAAGAATAGTAAGTTACTACTCCTTGGGTTTCATTTGTGAGTGTGATTTGTTCATTGATTGTGGACCCTGGATCCCCTGAAAGCTCAAAACGTATTGGGGAAAGGGTCAGCGCTGATGCTTGATTACAAAACAGAACTATTACTAGAATAAAGATGTATTTAAAAATTTTATTCATTTTAATTATTTCTTTCATGTTTTAGAAAGTCGCCGTGGCAATGTATGTGGCTGTTGTGGAATACGCTCCTGCTTCTGTATTACCAGCTATGTTTGCCAAGTAATGGGCACTAAAAGTTTCAGTTGCTGTAGGCCCAGTCTCCGAAATAATAGTAGTGGTGGTACTTGCTACCCATGTCCAGTCCGGGGTGCCTGCATAAGCATAACCAGCTGTTATGGTAGCGTCTCCGTTGGTAGCGATAGAAAGCCCAAACTCTTCTGTGCCGGGGTTGCCATCTGCGTTATCTGTGAGTGAAGCGACGTTAATAGTATCACTTCCCGACGTCAGAGTGGCTCCGTTATAAGAAACAATGTACCCTCCAGTAGCGTTTGTAGCCACAGTCATGGTATGTGCTACTGTGTCGGTGGCACTACCACCTGAATCATCTGCCCAAGTTGCAGCAGAAGAAGAAAGTGTTCCGAATTCAATAGTATTATCAGAAATAGTGAAAGTTATGGTTGGAGCAACTGTTGCCGTTATTACCACTTGATCGTCGGCAATAATTGACATTGCAGCAGTACCCGTATCAGTAAAAGTTCCTGATAAAACTAGTGTAGTAGTTCCGGCAGAACCGTTGGTTATTTGTTCAACTCCTGTTGCACCGGTTGTCGCATGAGTACCTATCTCTATTACTATAACACTGCCAGCAGCAACTGCCGTTGTGCCGTTTGTAAAAGTAATAACAGTAGAAGAAGTACGCACCACTCCCCAAGTCGCTCCAGAAGGAGATGCTGCCAAAGTAACATTCACACCGTCGTCGGTTAGGTCAATATCTTCAAAGTCGAGCGCCGCGGCAACACTGGTACTGTTGTTGTAAGTAAGAATTATGGTTTGTCCAGAAGCTACTCCAGTAGGAGTAGTGAAAGTAATAGTCTGGTTTGCAAGGGTTGCTGCTTTTTCTCTGGAAAGAAGAACGGAAAACGAAGTAACGGATGCCGCATAAGTAGGCATTGGGGAAATCACAAGCACCATCGCTACCATCACTAATACGCTGGTAAACTTTACAAGAGAGAATTTTTTAAAAATTTTCATCATTTTTTTATTTAGTACTAACAGAAATATTGTAACACACGCATAATTATAAATTAGTTTCCTACTGTGGATAACTCTACACTGATACTTTATACTATAATAAAAGATATGAAGAACCACAGAAAATTTGTAATTTTAGCGATAATAATTTTATTTTTCGTTTTAATCGGCTATTTTTTTTTAAAAAACAAAACTGAGCATAAAAAAACCAGAGAACAAATTGCAGCTGGAAAAATAATTCCCCCTACCTTATCTTGGGAAAGATTCATGACAGATTTTGGATTTAGTTTTATGCATGAGAAAAATTTAAAAGTAGAAACAAAAAAAACCTCGCTCACCGTAGGTGATTTGGTTGTGAAGATTGAAAAATTAGATTGTAAGGATGGTAGGCCGTCTAAAGACTTCGCACATCCGATAACTATCTACGGATACAAAACAATATTGGATGAAGAAAATAAATTCGCTTATATTTGCAATAATACCAACACTGCTTGCTTGGATATTTATTCTAAAAAAGAAGATGAGACCACTGAGGGATTCTTTCATGCATTTATTTCCACACTTGAAATAAACGACAACTTTAATAAAATCTCCTGTCGTTAAAAAGTTCCCGTTAATACATAAGTCAGAGTAGTTGAATATGCACCCGCCGGAGTGATACTAGAGATATTTCCTACATACGAAGCCGTATAAACACAGTCAGCAGCAGCCGTGACAGAAGTAATGGCAGTTGTTGTGTTTGAAACAAAAGTATAAGCATCCGCTGTACCATATCCAGACGCAATGCCACAAGTACCTGAATTAACAGTCGGTTCTGCTCCTATGTTCGGCGTCGCGTTATCTTTCAGATTTATTCCAAAACCTGCAGTTCCAGGGCTTGATGCACTAGACGCATACACAGGAATAGTATCACTATCCTGGTTAGTTAAGGTTAGACCTTTGTATGTTATCGAAAATCCTCCGAAACCATTCGTTGACGCAGAGATAGTATGACTTCCTGTGCCAGCCGTGATAGTGCTCAGAGTCCCAAGAGAAATACTGTTGGAACTTAGAGCAAAAGTCATAGCCGGTAACCCCCAACAATATTCATTGTTGCCCGAATTAGTTGTATTGGTTGGAGACATTATAATCGCACCACTTTCACAACCTCCATCCTTTATGTCTGCGTAACTTACTGTTGCAGTTCCAGTAGGATGGAAATGCCATTTTGTACCCGAACTTGTTGACCAAAGTTTGATAAGGTTACCAGAACTTCCAGCTACGTTGAATAAATTTGTAACGTGTATGATGTGTGTACCCGAAGTAGAGAAATCAACTTCTTTTGCAGCAGTATGAGTAATTGTTAAATTATAAAAGGTTGTTGGCCCTCCACCCACAGTTGCAGTAGTGGCAGTATTTAAAACTACAGTTCCAGAACGTGGGGTAAATGTACCAGAATTACTCCAATTGCCACCAACAACTATTGTATAATTTTTTCCAGAAACAGCATCGAGGGTGCCGGCGGTAATAGTCAAATTACCAGCAACAATTAAACCATAACCGTTACTTGAGCTTTCGGCTCCTAGTGTCTGATATGTAGCTGGATTATTGGTGTTGTTATATTCTGTTGTTATCCAGCTTGCACTCCGAGCAACAGAAGAGAGTCTAATTTCATCGAGTGAACCATTCCAGGCGGCGTTATCATTATCTTTTTCTCTTCCTATTATTCCATTATAACTACTCGCGGTTTCATTGGAAAAACTGCTTTGCGTACCAAGACTCGAACCATTAACAAATAGTTCAGCTATCCCCGTCCCGGTATCGAGTTTTATAGCGACATGATACCAAGAACCTGTTCCTATACCTGCTGCCTTCTCTATAAGAGAACCGCCTGTATGAAAATAAGTAAGATTCCCAGCAGTAGTTCTGTTTACAGCGAAAGAGAATCCTTGTGCTGCGACAGACGGTCTAGTACCCAAAATTCCACGCCTTGTGGTGTCAGAAATTTTTACCCAAGCTGATATGGTTCTAGAACCTACGGTAGATAACGAACTCCCAAAAGTAGGAATGTAGTTTGAGCCGCTAAATGTCTGACCCAAACCGATCTTGGCAGTAGCTTCAATAGGAGTATTCGCGCCTGTTTTTGTTCCAGTGTTAGCGAGTGATGTACTGTCTGCAATAGTTGAAGTAGTAGCATCTTTCATATGATAAACCTCTCTGAAGCTTGAATCCCAAACATTTGTTGGATCTTGCTGGTTGGAAACAGAACTATTACCGTAATACATATATATAGTAGTGTCATTTGTAGCGGAAAGAGTTGGTATCTTTACCCAAGCCACAAGCTCCCCTGTTCCAGAAACATATCTTTCAATTTCGTGAGACAATTTAGCTCCGCTTGAATCAGTAAATATTATATCATCACCATCAGACTGAGCCTTGGAAGATAGATCAGAATCAGTAGCGAGGTAGACTAGCAATGGGAAATTTGTCTGGTCTGCAGAAGTCACAGTATTATCTATCGTTAAAGTTTTTCTATATAACCACCCAGATATAACGTAAGTTTCTGAAGCATTATTAAAAGTAATATTATTATAATTGCCTCCAACTACTGTGGTATCGCCACCCGAGTTGTTACCAGTATATTCGACAGTACTTGTCGCCGGTGTAAATGTACCACTCACTACAAACGGTGTCCCGGTAGTACCCGAGAGAGTCATAGTATAAGTACTTCCATTTAGTGTCGCACCTGAGCCTATGGTCATTACGTTACTTACGGTTAAATTTCCACCAAGTGTTTTTGTTCCACCAGTCGAAACAGTAAGATTATAATAAGGAGAAATAGTGTCACTCACTGTCTGTGTTCCACTCAAAAAGTAATCTACGGTGGAACCAGAGTTTAAAGTGACAGTTTCGAAACTCGCATAGTCTCCAGCAAATGTCGAGTGCATGGATCGCACCGTACCTGTAACTGATAATGTGTTGGTGCCAGATCCTGTTGCTACGTAACTCGCAGTCGGATTAAAAGTACCAGCTGACACAGTCATATTATTATTTATCTGGATAGCTGCACCCATGGTTTTTACTCCCGTGCCGGAAGAAGTCAGATTATAGAAAGTAATTGCACCACTGTTTATGGTTGCGTCCCCATTGCCGGACAATATGACCGTGGGAGTGCCAGAAGTTATAGTAAAAGTTCCAGCCAAAAGGAAGAGTGTACCTGTCGTCGCCGTAAGGGTAATATTGGAAGCTGAACTAGAAGCATCGAGGGTGGCATCAGTGTCTACGACCAATGTTCCGGTAGACAAATTGTAGTCAGTAGAAGCTGGACGTAGATCAAGGACGACATTAACGTTGGCACTTCTTCCAAGAGAAGTCGCACTATTGGCAGCAACGGTGATGTCCCCTGCCATATTAACGGTGAGGGTGTAAGTTGAAGCTGCTCCTGGATAAGTCTGGAAGTAACCGTTGATCGTAACAGCACCTGATGCAAATGTATACACTCTACTTGCTGTCATTCGCGGCTGCAAAACTAGATAACCATATGTAGGAGTCGAAGATATCGTCGTTGCTGCATCCGCATTATAATAAACAACTGAAGTAGCAGAAAGAGTGATATTCCCATT
>Ga0207952_1000739_pt1 | contig 20401 bp, 28 predicted proteins | sample SubbioR12Aug_8Ca_FD_184831 | JGI IMG/M metagenome (GOLD analysis project Ga0207952, IMG submission 184831) | Serpentinite rock and fluid subsurface biosphere microbial communities from McLaughlin Reserve, California, USA - CR12Aug_8Ca (SPAdes) | ecosystem: Environmental > Terrestrial > Deep...
TGTAAGGCCGAGAAACAAAACTTCAAACATTGTCCTGGTACTTTTTGCAAGCTCACGGCTCCAGTTGCGGACTTCGTACCATTCAGGATTATTGATAATTCTCTGAGTGGCTTTTTTGTGAAATGGTGCAGGCTCTGAAAAAGCATATTTTGGAAAGTAGTATTTAAACCATTCCTCCACATTAGCTTCCAAATGTGCCATCCGTTTTCGCTTTTGTTCGGGAGTTTCATTTTTGTCCACTGGTGTACTGTTGCGCACCGAGTCTCTAAACTCCGACCATAAAAGCTCAATTTTTTTATCGCTCAATGCCATCTTAATTGGCTTTTAAACAGTGTTTAATAAATGCATCGTACAAGTCAACTACCTCCTTGCTTTTTTGAAAGTCGTGGCTTTGTAAAAAAGTGATGAATCTTTTACCAACTTCAAAAACATCAGTGATATTGGTTTCCTCTTCTAACTGCTCAATAGATGCAGTGATCTTGGCCATGATATCGGCTTCTTTAGAATTGGCATAACGTTCACCAGCAGCCTTTTTGCGAATAGCAGCATTGATTTCGCTAAGCTGTTCGTACATGTGCGATAGCTGCTCTTGTTTTGAAATTAGTAGTGACTTGCGAAGGCGTTCCCAATTTTCATCTTTCACCCATTTGGTAATTGTTTTCTCTGAAACACCAACTTTATCTGCAATTGCTTTTTGGGTAATATTTCCCTCGCAGAATAATTGTTGCGCCCATTCCTTTTTTTGTTTGATGCTTAAGTCTGCCATCCGTTATGTTTTGCTGTACAGCAAAATTGCCCGAAAAAAGGGGCTGGATTGATGTCTAAAATCTAAGTCGGGGAACTATGTGGCATAAGTGTTGGCACTTTATTAATTGTGCTGTAAAGCCCATTTGGCAAGGGTTTCAAGGCTGTGCAATTTTACAACCTACAAGCTAGTAAACAAAAACGTAAAGGTAGTATGAACAAAGTTTGGGCAGTTAATAAACTCGATAAAAACACAGCGGAAATTCTCCTTTATGGCTACATAGGAAGCGATAAGGTTAACGCTGATGCTTTTGTGAAAGAGCTTAAGCAACTAGAAACCCAATATCAAACTATCAATTTACGCATTAACAGTGGTGGTGGTAGCATTTTTGAAGGGCTCGCCATTTTCAATGCAATCGGTCAAAGTTCTTGTGCAATCGACGCTTACATAGATGGCCTTTGTGCTTCTATGGCATCTGTACTCATATTGCGCTGTCGTAAAATCTACATGTCAAAAGTGGCAATGTTGATGACGCACAGACCAAGTGGAGCGGCAATGGGTAATCCTGATCAGCTTAGAAGTACAGCTGACATGTTGGAAGGTTTAGAAGAAACAGTTTGTAGCATTTATGCTGAACGTACAGGCTTAAGCATTGAAGATGTCAAGAAGAAATTCATGGGCACTTCTGATAACTGGCTTACAGCCGATGATGCTCTTGAGTGTAAGTTAATTGATGGCATTTATGATGCGCCCAAAGCGGCCGCTTTACCACCAGCAACAATGCGTGCAGAGCAAGACCTGGTTAACTACTTCACAAATTCATTTAATCACTTAGATATGAAACAATTCACACTATCTGCCAATTTGATGGCAACTCTTGGCCTTACGGCTGATTCTGATCAATCTGCAGCAGAAGCTGTGATTGCAACTATGGCTGCAAAAGCTGCTAAAGTAGAAACCTTAAATGCTGAATTAACAACAGCTAAAGAAACGATTCAAAGCTTTGAAGCCAATGCTGTAAATGCAAAAGCAGAAAAGCTTGTTGATGATGCGATTGCTGCAAGGAAAATTGTGGCTGGTGATAGAGAAAAGTATTTGCGTTTGGCAAAGGCTGATTTTGAAGGAACAGAAAGCCTAGTGAATGATTTGAAACCATACATGAGCATTGCCGATCAGATCACTTCAGGTGATTCAAATGCAGCTGAGCTTGCTGAACTGGTAAAAATGAGCGGACGTGACTTGCATATGAAGGGCAAGTTTGAAAGACTTAAGCAGCTAAACATGGCTGAATTCAAAAATAAATACAAAGAGTATTTCGGTCAGGATTACAAATAAAACATAAACCTCTATATCCATGCATAGGCCAGCCCGATACCGTCAATGGATCGGGCTTTGGCGGCGAAGTAATCTCAAAATTCAAACAACTAATATGAAACAGTTTAATCGTGTTTTCTCAATCATGTTAATGGCTTTAATGTCCATTGTACTCTTAACCTCATTTACAGGGTTATCACCCCTTACCAGTACAGCCATTGTTTTTGGTATAGGTACTTTTATTCCAATGCCTAAAAACGTGTTTAATGGCGTTATCATTGAAACTTGGGCTAACTACATTATTGAGCGATTCTTTAAAGACAATCAGTTTTTGAGATTTGCATTCGATGATTCCCAATACGTACAGGTCGGTAGAATTGTGCATATTCCTCAACCAGGATCAAGACCAACTGTTGTAAAAAATAGAAGTGTATTTCCGGCAACTGCAGTTCGTAGAGCAGATACAGACGTTGTATATGCTTTAGACGAATACACAACTGATCCTACACATATTCCAAATATTGATCAAATCCATTTAAGCTACAACAAACAAGACAGTGTATTGGGTGACCATATGCAAGTTTTGGATGAAACTGTAGCTGATGACATGTTAATCAAGTGGGGTGGAAATGCAACCATTGTTGAAACAACAGGCGCGGCAGTTGCACCAGTAGGCGCACAAACTGGTAACAGAAAAGGCTTTGGTCATGCGGATTTGAAAAAATTAATGATCAGAATGAATGCTGATAATGTACCTAAAAACGATCGTTATGTATTAATTGACGATAACATGTATGAATTCTTCTATGATTCATTAAGTGAAACCAATGCAAAAGACTTTTCAAGATATGCGGATGCTGAAAATGGTGTTATTGGGAAATTACACGGCTTTAGCATCATGACTAGAAGCTCTGTATTAGCGGCAACATCAGCAAATGCAATTAAATCTTTAGGCTCTGCTTTAGCAGCTTCTGATGGTCTTTGCTCATTAGCATGGCAGAAAAATACTGTTGCTTTTGCAATGGGTAATACACAACTTTTTGAAGACACTAATAACCCATTATACTACGGCGATATCTACAGCACATTAGTAATGTGTGGATGTAGAGTAAGACGTGAGGATGGCAAAGGTGTTTATGTGATTAAACAAGCTGCATCAGCATAGTAATCCTATTTAAAAAGGTGGTTGGTTAATGAATGCGTCCGTAAAAAGACGCTTCATTTACCGATTGCAAAAACTAAAAGAATGGATATTTCTACAAAAGTAGGAACTGCATCAGGTGCAATTGTTGGATTCGTAAAATTCTTGATTTCAATTGACAGTACATTTTTATTGCGAATGGCTGAAAGCGGTTTAGCTGCTTTATTATCAGGCGCAATGGCATCTCTAGGTTCTTATTTGATGGTTCGTTGGATTAAAAATAAATACAAGCAAAATGGAAAACATAAATCGGAGAATTAAGGGTAAAACGCCAAAGTGGTTTCGTCAGATCATTCGTGTTTGTCTGACATTATCTATCGTTGGAGTAACTCTTTTAACGGCAGAACAACAAGTGCCTGGTTTCATTTTGCCACAATTGATGCACACAATTTCACAATGGTTTGTTGTTGCTGGATTAGTTGGTGCGGCCATTGCAAAAACAGCAAAAGAAAGTGAGTAAAAAATACTTTTTCATATTATCAATCGTACTCTTAACGCTATCCTGCCAACGCAGAATGATGCCAGTAAAGGCCAGCGAGGTAAAGGATAGCACCGTGGAGAAATCATCTGTCACCCGTAAGGACAGTGTTTTCTCCTTTATGCCACTAAACGCAAGTTTGGCAACTACGGTTGATAGTTTGCTTTCGGTGTTAAAGCAAATTCAATTATTAAATATCAACCCTGATTCTTTAGATACAAAACCAAAAGTGATTGTTTTAAAAGATTTGTCGGACACCATCGGTAAGACCAAAATTCTTGACAAGAAAAGCGGTCAAATAAGAGCCAGTTTATGGCTTGATCGTTCAGGTAATCTTCTATTTAGTTGTAATACAGATTCGCTTAAACATAAAATAAGTTGGCTTGAATCAGAGCTTAGAAAGGAGAAATATTATAATGAAACAAAGACTGTAGAAGTAAAGGTTGAAGTTCCAGACCCATTTATACCTAACTATATTTTGTGGATAATGGGCATCAGTTTAGCACTCAATGCGTGGGTATTTCGTAAGCCATTTTTAAACTTAATTAAGCACTTTTTTAAGCCTTGGTAATGCAAAGGATTAGTCAACATATTAGTTATTCTGAAGGAATTGTAAGTGCAACTGGCTTAAGGCTTGGTATTGCCAACAATCCTCCTGCAGCAGTTTTAGCCAATATGCAAATTACTGCAGAGGCCATATTTGAGCCATTGAGAGAACATTTTGGCATACCTATTCGCATTTTATCTTTTTACAGAAGTCCAGCTTTAAACAGAGCTGTCGGTGGTTCACAAACGAGCCAACACATGACAGGAGAAGCAATTGATATGCAGGGAACTGGGGAATTGTCAAATGCTGATCTGTTCAATTATATCAAAGACAACCTTCCATTTGATCAGTTGATTTGGGAGTTTGGAACTAGCAAAGAGCCTGATTGGGTTCATGTAAGTTTCAGTAAAAGACCAAGAAAAAGTGTACTCAGGGCTTCAAGAGTAAACGGTAAAACAACCTATACAAAAATTTAAATCAAATGAATAAGAAACAAGCCATCGCAATCGCGAAACCTCTTTTTAAACATTATCCTGGTACAAAAGATTTTTATATCACCAGCGATGGTGAAGCCTTTTTTACCGAGAACGATGCTTTTCATCATGGCAAATCTCTTGGCGATGTTGATCAGCCATTTATCAGCGTCAATATTGACGATAAAGATGAGGAGAAAACAAGCGCTAAATTGGTAAAAAAGATAGTTACTCAAGAAGATCTTGATGCCAACCCAGAATTAGTTGTAAAGGGCATTAAAGTGGGTGATGAAATTGAAATTCCCGCCCCTCCAAAGCCTGCAGCTTCAGAAACAAAACCAAAACCACCAAAAACTGCGGCACCTCCAAAGCCTGCAGCAGTTAAAAAATAATTTTTAAACTTAAGATTTTAACACATGGCACGTCCATCAGTATCAGTCAACATAAGCAACGGTAATTTAGGTTTATCTGCTCCAAATCAAAATGGCATAGCTATTTTGCTTGTTGCAGCTCCAACTGCTCCAACTGCAGGTTATGGTACCGCTTTTTTAATTACTAACAAATTAGAGGCGAAAGCTGCATTTGCTCATGCTAATAATGCACCCGTTTTAGAAGCTATTGAAAAAGGCTTTTATGGCGAAGCACCTGAAGGAAGTAAGTTGTATGTTTTGGCGATGGCTCAGTCCACTACTCTAGAGTCTTTATTAGCCACTGTTAATGCTGAAAAGGCATTGAATTTGGCAGGCGGACTTGCACGCTTAGTTGCAGCTGTAAAATTTCCTGCAGACAATTATGCTCCGACAATTGCTGATGGTTTAGATCAAGATGTTATTACGGCTGTTACTGCTGCTCAAACTCTTGCAGATAGCTGGAGTTTAAAAAACAAAGGGTTCAGAAGCTTAATTCAAGCATTCGGATTTACTAATCCAACAGATGTTAAAGATTATTCAGCTGCAACAAACAGAAATGTTGGTATTGTAGTCGGCAGTATAGCTAATAGCACAGCTACAGCTACTTTGTTGGCTCTTGGTAGAGCTGCATCTATTGATCCTCAACAAAACATTGGCCGTGTTAAAACTGGTAGTTTGAATATTGATTCTTCAGCTTCGGTAAAAATTGGGGCTACTGAAGCTGATCAAGTGAGTAGTGCATTATTAAATTCTTTGCATACTAAGCGGTACATCACTTTTGAGAAAAATGAAATTGCCGCTGGATACATCTTTAATGATGACTTGATGGCTTGCATCAAAAGTGATGATTATAATAATCTTCGTCATGGCCGTGTGATTGATAATGCCCAAAGAGTTGCTTACAATGCATATTATGAAGAGTTAAAAAATGATGTTGAAGTTGATGAAACGGGTAGGTTAGACAGCATTGTTGAAAAAGGACTTGAAACCAAAATCCAAGTGGCCATTGATCAACAAATGCGTGGTCAATTAGCAACCCGAAAAGACGGGTCTAGCGATATTCAAGTTTTAGTGAATCCTGATACTGTTGATTTTGCTGCTTTGTATGCAAAAAATGGCATCAGTAATCCAAATCTGAATATCATTCAAAATGAAACAGTCTATCTGTTTATCTTCTTAAAACCTAAAGGATGTTTGAAATACATACAAGTGTATTTAGGACTTTCTGCTGCAACTGTATAATTAATTCATAAGTAAAAAATATCCCATGTTTAATAGCAACGAATTCGACTTCTCTGACGTAAAAGTTTTTTTACTTGGCACCAGTCTTACTGGACTTCGTGGATTGACTTATAAAAAAAGTCAAGAAAAAGAAGTTGTTTATGGCCAAGGAAATGAAGGCAAATCAATTCAGAGAGGCAACAAAAAATATGATGGCTCATTAATGCTGTTAAAAAGTGACTATGATGCCTTACACAGGGCGGCAGTTGCTGCTGGTTACGAAGATATTGTTGATGTACCAGGAAAGTTGATCAACATTACTTGTGTATACCAAAAACTAGGCATTAAAGGTCTTAGTACAGTTCAAATTTTGAACGTAGAATTTACAGAGTGCGAGGATGGAATGAAGCAGAATGACAAATTTAAAGAGGTTACTCTTCCTTTCATTGCGCTTAAAACAAGACAATTATAATTCTAAAATCAACCACCATGTCAAAATTAAAAGGTCAAGTTACCCCTGAACAAATCCAAAATTGGATTAAAGAAGTAAAAGAGAAGTACGGGTCAACCGCTAAAGTACACTCGTATGAAGTTGATGGACGCATTGGTTATTTGCGTTCAGTTGATCGTGATACTTACAGCTTAGCCGTATCAAAAGTAAGCTCTAATCCAGCCAAATTTAATGAGGTTGTGATTGAGTCTATTTGGCTAGGCGGAGACGAAGAAATCAAAAAAGATGACCAGTTGTATTTTGGTCTGATTGACTTCGTAGAAGATTTTATGGGTAAAAAAAAGGGCATCTTGAAGAGCTTATAAAATCTGCTAGTGGTAAACCTGAATCAAATTTTGTGCAGTATATCAACACACAACTTAGATATCACTTGGGTTTTACAACTAAAGAATTAAAAGAAATGGATGATGCTGAATGGGCAGAGCAATTTGCAATTCTGCAGCACATTCGAGAACAAGAATCTAAACAGAAGCCCTTTGGATAACAGAGGGCTTTTTTTATACTATGGCAAACGCACTTGAATTTATCATTAAACTTACCGACATGCTCACACCGAGTATGCGTCAAGCCGCGCAGATTAGTGAAAGCTCTGCCGTGAAAATTCAAAGTCAATTTGATAAAATTACCAATAAGGGTAAAAATATGGGAGCTTCATTAAATGAGCTCAAAAGCCGTTTAGAATCTGTAAATCAGGTTCGTTTTTCAACTTTATATGCTAAGGAATTTGATACCGCAACTCGTGCAGCTAACAGACTAGAAAGGCAGATTCAACAATTAGAAAACAAAGGCAAAGCAGATATAGGCATTGGAGGAATGATTGGCGGTGCTGCTCTAGGTTATGGAGCGTTTGAATTTATTAAATCTGCTATAGGAGCTTCAGCAACTAGAGAGCAACAAACTATCAGCTTTGAGGTTATGACTGGAAGCAAGGAAGTCGGCAACAAATTATTAGATGATTTAGTTAAAATGGGTATTAGAACTCCATTTGAATCTGCTGATTTAATTAAAAATGCAGAACTATTGAAAGGATTCGGTCTTGAAACTAATAAGCTAATTCCGACACTAAATATGCTCGGAGACATATCTAGAGGCAATGCAGAAAAATTGGGCTTATTATCATTGGCTTATGCTCAAGCCTCTTCTGCTGGAAGACTTATGGGTCAGGATTTACTTCAGATGATTAATGCAGGGTTTAATCCTTTGCAACAAATGATAAAAGATAAAGTCTTCCCAAACATGTTAGCTGCAAAAAAAGCCATGGAATCTGGAGCAATTAGTGCTAACATGTTAGAAGCTGCATTTTTGAGTGCTACTGGACCAGGTGGAATGTTTCATAATATGATGGAAAAACAAAGTAACACAATCGCTGGCCGTTGGAGCACTCTAATGGATAATGTAAATCAAAAATTATTAGCTATTGGTAAAACGCTAGAACCTGTAACGATTGCAACGATTGGATTCGTTAATTCATTAATTGAAGGTGAGCCTTATGCAATTGCCATTTCAGTTGCTGTCGGAGCCTTAGCGGCGTCTATTTGGGGGGCAACCATCGCTACTAACGGAATGGCTGTTGCTACTGCTATTCTTAATGCGATTATGAATGCTAACCCAATCGGCCTAATAATTTCAGCAATTGCTGCATTCATTGGTATACTGATTCTAGCATACAACAAGGTTGATTGGTTCAGAGGTATAATAAAAGGCGCATGGGAAGGTTTAAAAGAGTTTGGTTCGCTTATCAAAGATTATGTAATAAACAGAATTCATGAATTGTTATCAGGGATCACTGGATTAGGTAAATCTCTTAGCCTATTTTTTAAAGGTGAGTGGAAAAATGCGTGGGAAGCTGGCAAACAAGCAACTTCTGATTTATTTGGAGTAGGAAGTGCTTCTAAAGCACTTATGGATGCTAAAAAAGTAGGGGAAGCTGCTACAAAAGGGTACAACCAAGGTGTCTCCGAAATAATTAAAGGCACAAGTGCTGGAGTAAATGCAAAGACTGCTACTGCAGGTAATACTGGTACATCTAAAGCAGATTATGGAAATTTTGGTGTTGTTACCGATAAGGCTGATAAAATCAACCAAGGTGGCCAGCGCAGTGTAGTGATCAATATCGGGAAGCAAATTGAAAAAATTGAGAATCACATCATTGGTGGAAGTCAACAAGTGGCTGATGAAATAGAAGCTGCAATCAAAGAGGGTTTGCGCAGAACCATGTTATCAATCAATTCACAAGTAAGTAACTAATGGCAACATTTTCAATAGATAGAATTTGGCAAGCGGCATTTGGGTCAAACATCCCTAATGCAGAGCCAAATATTCCTAAAGCACAGGACAAGAAATTGAATGGCTTGACTGGCTCTAAGTTTTATGCCACGGATAGTCAAGGCATAGAACACTTCATGCCAGTAGAGCTTGATGGTGTCATTCTACCATATGCTTTAATTGATATGACTGCCAAAAAGATAATTGTAAGCACGCCACTTGTTGAAAGAACGGGAGCGGTTAATGAGCTTGTAAGTACCGAGGATTATCAATTTACAATCAAAGCCTTACTGATGGCCGATGACTATCCTGAAGCACAATTAATCGGATGGCATAAAATCTTTCAAAAGAACCAAAGTTTAACGCTTAGGTCGGTTAAAAGCGATGTATTCCTTAAAGGTGATGACAAAGTAATTATCAAAGAAGTGCGCTATCCGAGTATACCAGGCGTTGAGCATGTTCAACCAGTTGAAATGACAGTAATTAGTGATTTAATCTATACCCTAGAAATATAATGTTTGTATTAACCAGCGATATCAGTATTGGGCCTTACAAAAGAGCAAAAGTTCACGAGGTAAGGATTAACAAATCGGTTCATGATTTCGTGAATAAAGCTGTTATAAAGCTACCTACAAGTGCTAGAATAGTGCTAGATGGTAACTTACTTGAAAGCTCTACAAACATTGCAAACAGCTTTTCTGAAGGCGCACTGGTTAAAATAGATCTCGGCTATAACAATGTACTCAAAAATGAATTTGTTGGTTTTGTTAGCCGTGTCAACTTCAAGAGCCCTTTAGAAGTAGAATGTGAAGGTTACAGTTACCTATTAAGAAAAAGGACATACAAAAAGGTATTTAAAAATGCAAAGCTGTTAGATATCCTAAAGTTTTTGGCTTCTGGTACTGATATCGTGATTGATTCAAAAAACATTGAGGATGTAGTTGTAACTAAGCTGCTTCTACAGGATCATTCGGGTACTGAAGCTTTGACGCTGCTCAAAAAGATGTTTGACAACATCATTCTTTTTTGGTTTGAGGGGAAAGTTCTTTATGCATCATTATTCCCAGCAAAGCCAATCGGAGAAACCGTACCATATAGAATTGGATGGAATGTTATCAATGCTGATCAGTTAAAAAAGCGGGAGTCAAAAAATACAGATGTAGAGATAATTTACCAAGCGAGAGAAGCAAGTGGCAATGTTGTCACTGCTATTGGTGGTAGGCTTAAAGCTTTTAAAACTGTAGCTGCAGTAAGCAGTAAAACAGAGGGTGAAAGAAAACGCATTAATACCAGTATTAACAACGTGGCCACACTAAAAAAAATGGCAAACAGTCAGCATTATAAAACAACTTATGATGGCTATGACGGAAAAATAACTGCCTTTTTGGTTCCTTATTGTTTACCAGCTTGGAGTATCAACTTGATAGACAAAAAATTTAAAGAACGTGAAGGCAAGTATATCATAACTGGTGTAGAAATCACCTATGGAATAAATGGAGCAAGAAGAATTTTAGAAATCGGAAATAAAATATAGTGGGCAAAATTGAAGATGATATCAGAGAAGAGCTTGGCAGGTTTGCTGCAAAGTATTCACCAGTAATGATTATGCATGCTGATGTGGTTTCAATTAATGAAGATGACACGATAAAGGTTAAAACGGTTGGGGGTGATGAAATTGACGATGTGAGATTGAAAAGTGTAATTAAAGCTGGTAATAAGTTGGTTTTAACGCCCAAAATTGCAAGCACAGTTCTGATTGGACGAATTGAAAATGGCGAAGACTGGGTTTTAATTAGTGCGGATGAAGTTGAAAAACTATCTCTGCTTATTAATGAGGTTAGTATTGAAGTTGATGAGAATGGTTTAGTTGTTTCAAAAGGTGAGGACAATCTGAAGGACATATTTGGCTTGATCATATCTGCAGTAAAACAAATTGTGGTTTTACAAGGGAATAACCCTGATTATGAAAAGCTAATTGATGCACAAAATAAAGTAAACAACATTTTTAGTTAATGGCATTGAACAAAGACATATTAGGACAAGCTCTCTACGATTTTAGAACAGGGTTTAATGGTAAAACCATTGAACAGTTGCAAACCGAATTTGGCAGTTTAGAAGCAGCACGTTTGGCAATGGCTAAAGGTGAGGCTGAGATATTTATAAACCATATTAAAGATAATGCTGAAGGGGAATACCAAAATGGAAGTTTAGTTGCTGGACCTAATCCAGTAACAAAAGTAAGCGGTGTTACAATAGCAGTTAAAATCAAATAATGAAAGACATTCTTTTAAATAGCGATTTTGATTTAGATGTGGTTAATGGCGATTTGGTCGTTGGCGAAAGTACTAATCAGCACCAGCAGTTATTGTTACTTACTAATAAGGGTGATTGGAAAGAAAATCCATTAATCGGTGTGGGAGCTGCAGCTTTTTTAAAAGATGAAGATGAAAGTGGATTGTTACAAGAAATAAGAATCCAATTTGAAAAAGATGGTATGGAAGTTAATAATATAACAATTGATTCAGGTGAAATAAAAATAGATGCTCAATATAAATAAACATACGACTACGGTTGATTTGGTGATGAATCAGTATCAAAGCTTAGAGCCTTTATTTGCCCTGTGCTTGGCTAATTATGCATCAATTACCGATGATTTAATTGCCGGAAATATTTGGCAATCTGTATCCGTAGAAATCGTACCCGAAAGAGTTATTGTTGAGCGAACTAAACCAATTGAAAAACCATCTATTAAAAAGCGTCAAACTTTTGTTGATTTTGTTACACAGACATCGGGTTCTCTAGAAGGTTTGTTTGAAACTGCTAAACTAAACGGTTTGTCAGTTACTGGCGATGTTTCACCTGGTACTGTTCTTTTTTCATTTATAATTAATGAGGAGGTAACATCATTCTACAAAAATCAAAACTTAGACATTACTGGGAACCCTCTGAATTCCGAAGTATTTCCCAGTGGAATTGGCAATATGCAAATTGGAACATCTTTTAAAGTATACTAATGGCACGAACAATTACAGCGATAGAAAATGAAATAATTGCACAAGTACAGGCAAATGCTACACTTGGCCCATTGTTAACAAGTATAAGTCAAGCAGCCATTTGGCGTTTGATTGTATACGTTTGTGCTGTAGTCATGTGGACAATTGAACAGTTATTTGATATCCACAAGGCTGATATAGAAGAGCAAATTGCCACTTTAAAGCCTCACAGTTTGCGCTGGTATGCTGAAAAAACTAAGCAGTTTCAATACGGATTTAATCTAGTGCCTGAGACAGATGTTTACGATAATACTGGTATAGATGAAAGTGTAGTTGAGGCCAGTAAAATAATCGATTATGCTGTAGCAGTTGAAGTTGAGAGAGGTTTAAGAATTAAAGTAGCTACAACAGTGGGCAACGATTTAGCTCCCCTCAATGTTGACCAACTTAATGCAGCTAAAGAATACTTAAAAAGATTTAAGGATGCAGGGGTTAAAGTTGAAATGACCAGTACATTTGCCGACTCTTTAAAACTTACTGCAGATGTTTATTTCAATCCTTTGGTTTTAAAATCAGATGGCTCAAGGCTTGATGGTGAGAATTCAACTCCTGTTCAAGATGGAACGAAAGCATATTTGAAAAATCTACCTTTTAATGGCTTATTCATATTGCAGAATCTAGTCGATGAAATGCAAAAAATAGATGGTGTTGTTTTAATAGATATTAAAGCAGCTTCAGCTAGATACGGCACTTTATCATATCAGTCATTTTCAGTGCAGTACTTGCCTGATGGCGGTTACTTGAGATTTGTTTCTAACGATGATTTAACTATAAATTTTATCCCTTACAGTGAATAGCAACATATACGATATCACCTATCAAAAGCTTAGAGCTTGGGTCATGCCAAATCTTGTTCGCAAACCAAGATTAACGGCATTACTTCAAGTATTGTGTTTCCCTATCGAAAAGGTTTATCAAGCTTTTAATAGATATAGAAACGCTAAGCAGTACCAGCTAAAAATTAGCCCTCAAGTATGCTATTTAGAAATGATGCTCAACGACAGGTATGATTTTGTTTTGAGGAGAATAAGAATTGAGGATTCATTAGACAAACCCCCATTATATCTGTTTCAAAATTCTGAAAACAAGCCTGTTTTTTTGGGGACTCAATACCTTTTTACAAATGGGGAGGCGGGTGATATAAAAGATGATTTTGTTGTGAAAGTACCTATAGATATAATTTTTGAAAATGCAGAAATGCTAAGCTTACTTAAAAATTACAAGCTAGCTAGTATGAAGCCTAAAATACAACGAATATGAATAAACGTATTGATTTAACGAACATCGGAGGGTTTCCTACAACTCAAGACACCCTTTCATTTATGCAGGATAGCTATAGGGATGCATTTAAAAGCATCGCAAAACTATGCGGTGACAAATCAATTATTGATGGAGTCGTTGTAAATGCGGGGGTTGTAAGCAATGGTTGGATTTCTTATGGAGGTGAATTAATTCCATTTGTTGGTGGTTTATTTTCATCAGGCGTTGTAATTCAGGAGACTGCAACAAAAGCAATGTATCAAGATTTAATTGAAAGAGATGCTTATTTTACAAAAGTGGCCTTTTGCGGAAGTCCCGCAACTTTTCAATTTTCAGATTTGAAAAAACTGAACACATTACAAGAATTTTGGTTGACTGGTGATATCAAGGAAGTCGATTGCAGTGCAGAATATATAGATGACAATTTTGATTCAACTGGGTTAGGTAAAAATGAAAGAATTGGTTGGGCTATTTGTAATGGACTTAACGGCACAAAAAATAGAGGTGGCAGAGTTGGTATTGGTTATTCAACAGTTACAGTTGATCCAGTAGATAATGTTTGGGAAAATACTTATAACAACATAGGAGCTACTGGTGGTGAGAAAAAACACACATTGACAATTGATGAAATACCTCAACACGACCATACCGTAAGAAAAGATGGCTTTTTAAATAAGGGTGCTGGCGATGGTTCTAATGTAATTGGTAGCGAATTAGGAGCTAATCAATTAAAAACAGGCTTCGCAGGTGGTGGGCAAGCGCATGAAAATCGGATGCCATTCATTGTAACACTATTCATACAAAAATTATAATGGCTAAGCAATCAATTGAACAATTAAAGCAATGGTTTGAAACTGGTGACTATCCTACCCAAGCTCAATTTTGGGATTGGTTAGATAGTTTCATCCATAAAGATGATCAGCTTACTGTTGATAATATTCAAAACCTGACAACTATTTTAAGTCAAAAAGCGGAAGCATCGGCTTTGCTGTTGATTACTCCAGTTTTATTGCCTCAAAATACTACACAGTGGGTAGCTCCTGCAGGTACTTTAATTGAAGGCATAGTATTCATGACTTCGGGTAGCAAAAACATAAAAGTTGGCACAAGCCCTGAAGGAGAAGAAATTATATTCTTACAAGAAATAACCGCAAAAGCAATTTTTAGACCTGACTTTATTTGCGATACAGAAACTAATATTTATTTCAGTGGAGTTGGTTCAAACACAATTATTAAAATTTTAAGACGATGAGGTATTTTATTGCATTCTTTTTGCTTTTTATAAGCGCATTTTCTAGTGCTCAAACTGAATTGCTTGATGCCAAAAAAATATGGGTACGAGACAGCATTCGTTTGGGATCAAATTGGATTCGTAGTGTGTCGAAGGATACGGCTTTGTTAACAGTGACCGATCGTGATATCCCTTCAGCAAAAGCTGTCAAAGATTTTGTTTTAAACAGAAAGGCTAATACTGACAGTTTACTTAACCTTAAAATGGACAAGACCGATTCAACAGATTTACTCAGTAAAACAGTAAGGACATTTGGCAATCAATCTGGTATTTTAGGTAATAAGTCTTTCACTAACAACATTACTGCAAACAGCTTTATAAAAGCTTCTGGAACAGCCGATCAACTTTTGGCCGCAAATGGAGATGTGCAAAGTAAAGCTGACATTCATAATGGAGCTTTTACATTCGACACTACTGGAAGATTATTAACCATTCAAACTTTAGGTGGCGGTACTTATTCTGTTTTAATCCCTAGAGGAACTGCAAGTGGAGCTGAAGGTATAACGGCTTTGACCAGTTCAAAGGTGGGCAACTTAGTTACTGTATTTGGCGACAACGGTAGCAGTACAACATTCTCAATTAGAGATGCTGATAGTGCTATTACAGCAAGGTTAAGTGATAGTACACTTTTCAATGCTGGCAGATGGTTGCCAAACAGAAGCGAAGATTCAATAAAAGTATTACGAACTCTTATAAATACGAAAGGGGTTGGAACAGTTACAAGTGTGAATGCTTCTGGTCCATTAAGCTCTAGCGGGGGTGCTACTCCAAATATTACTATTTCACAAGCCAACACATCGACTAATGGTTTTTTGAGTTCTACTGATTGGAATACTTTTAATAACAAAGTAAGTTATACCGATGCATTGGCTCGAGGAGCTGTATCATTTACTGCTGGAAGTGGAGCGTATAATTCAACTACTGGAGTAATTACCATACCAACTAATACCAATCAAATTACAAATGGTTCTGGTTTTATCACCCTTAATGATAGTTCAACTATCAATGCAGGTAGATGGTTGCCAAATCGCTCAGAAGATAGCATTAAGGTCATCAGAGATTTAGCTAATTCAAAAGGTGTTGGAAGTGTAACCAGTGTTGCTGTTACTGCAGGAACAGGTATAAGTGTAACAGGCTCACCAATTACTGGTGCTGGAACTATTAATGTTGTAAATACTGCTCCAGATCAGGTGGTTACTTTAACTGCGGGCACTGGAATATCTGTCAGTGGCACATATCCAAATTTTACGGTCACCAATACAAGTTCTTCAACAGGTACTGTTACTTCTGTTGGCTTAACAGCTCCAACTGGTTTTAATGTTTCCAGCTCTCCGATTACAAGTGCAGGAACAATTGGGCTAAGTTTTGCGAGTGGTTATTCCTTACCAACTACTGCATCACAATCTCTTTGGGATGTTGCATACAACAAACGATTGATTTCTGCTTCTCTTTCTTCATCTACGTTAACTCTTACCCTTGGAGATGCTTCTACCGTGACAACGAGCGTTCCAACGTTCAACCAAAATACCACGGGTACCGCTGGTTCATTAAGTGAGGTGCTTTCTTCCACTTTAGGTGGTGCGGGTTCTGTGAATGGTATTTTAAAAGCCAATGGAAGTGGAACCGTAAGTGCAGCAGTAGCGGGAACGGACTATGTTGCGCCAAGTGCTTTGAGTTCTTATGTTCCATATACTGGGGCAACTACAAGCGTAAATTTAGGAAGTAACAATTTGTCTGCGGGTTTAATAAGCGGAACATCCGCATCCATTAGTGGATTGACAAAGATAACAGGCGGCACTATTTCAAGCGGCACTGAATTATCTTTAGCATGGAATGCAACTACAGGCGGTGCAATTCAAACTTTTGCAAGTCAACCATTAACATTAAATCCATTAGGAAACAATATTATTTTAGGTGGTGCATTAAGCGGCACAAGTGCTGCGTTTAGTTCAAATATTGCTGCAGGTGGTGATTTAACATTCCCAATAAACTTAACGACAAGAACAATTTGGAATAATGGTTACGGAGGAGCAGTTCAGTTAAGAAGAAGTGATGCAAGTACAGACAGATTTTCACGAATAGGAATTGTAGATAATTCAGGTGCTTGGGTTGGAGGTTTGACGATAAGTTCAGACCAATCGGCTATATTTTCAAATACATTAACTGCTAATAACACCTTTTCTGTTGGAACTTCAGGAGGAGTTACTACTGGAATTATGAGTTGGACAGGAGCAAGCAATGGTACACTCTCTTTATACGACGGAGGTGTTTCAAAAATTAGTTTTACAGCGACAGGTAATAGCTTTTTTAATGGAGGAGACTTAGGAATAGGAACAAGCAGCCCCAATTATAAATTGGATGTGAATATTGGAGCAGGAAATACAGGAGTGGTAGCAAGATTTAATGCTCCTACGTATGATGAGGTAAATATTTCTGCAGGACTTTCTAACTGGATAGGGACTAATGGAGCATCTTCATTCTCAATAAGAACATCAAATACAAATAGATTAACAGTAGACGGTTCAACCGGTGCTATCACAGCAAGTTCAAGCATAACAGCTACGGCAGGTGTTTTTAGCGGTGGTGCTACTATTTCAGGCTTTGGTACAATTTCAAATGCTGCAAACAGATTGAATTTAGACTTTGCTACGGGAAATTCAAGGTTATATTCATTGGGTGCAAACACTTCAACTAAAGGTGGGTTTGAATTTCACACAATTAGTTCTGACGGTTCTTTAGATGTAACAGCCTTAGCAATAGCGGGAAGTACAGGGGCAATAACAGCCAATTCTTCAATCACAGCCACTTCATTCTTTGAAAGTTCAGACGCACGTTTAAAGAATGTTATCCGCAGGGATGGTGACGTTGCATATTTCAAATGGAAAGATGGCCAAGACAATAAGGTCCATATTGGTTACATCGCTCAGGAGGTACAAAAATCAAATCCCAATCAAGTAAAGGCAGACGACAAAGGATTTTTGAGCGTCAACTATACCGAGGTATTGGTTGAAAAAGTGCGCTCATTGGAAAAAAGAATTAGTGAACTCGAAAACCGTAATAAATGAAAAAGCTTTTGATCATTGCGATTGTAATTATTGCTTGCTCGTTTAGTTACCGGCATACAACCGGAGACACTTGGGACGGCAATGCATCAAACCAAGCAGTTACCTATAAGGCACTAAGAAACGCAAATTCCGTTGGAGCATGGGTCAATGTTTTTCCTGAACCTCCTGACACAAGAGAGATATACACTAAGAATGATTTAGCCTCCTATCCTTTGAGTGTAAGTTGGTACGATGGCGGCTGGGATATATCGGACACCTTTACATCTTTTGGAACCGGCCAAGCGATTACAAGGACCGATATTGAAAGGACTTTAGCGTGTTTACATGCAGAGAGTGATTTTCTACCGTCAGACCCTTTTACCACAACGGTATTTTATCTTCCCAAGGGCAGGCTAATAAATACGATGGCCATAAATGACCAGCTGTACACCAATAGGCAATCAACCACCACTTACGCACCAGGAACAACAAAATATTTTATAATCGGCTTTAGCTACGCCTATATCACAGTAAACTCTTCTGGACAAATCACAGCAATCACATTCCCTTAAAATTAAATACTATATGAAAAAACTATTTACCATCTTACTCGTTGCAGTTGCTTACAATGTCTCTGCTCAAAAAGTTGACACCGTTTATAAGGCTATTCAGATTACGCCAATAGTAGTAAACGCTTTGAAAAAAGATACTGCCTATCAATTGACTTGGAGGATTGACGGAGTGCATAGAAATGACTCGCTCCCAGCTACAAGCCAAGTACATGTTTTTGACCGAAAGGGACGCCGCATCATGCAAGACGAAGTTATCATCCCGGCGAGTGTCCTTGCTGTATGGCTTGCCAATACAGTTATCGATGATTATATCATGGCTTTTTACGGCCTCACTAAACGTAAATAATTCTTCACCAATAAATCAAACACAATGAAAAAAGCAATTTTATTTCTAACTGCAATGATTCTTTTAGGCTCAGTTACAAAGGCACAAACAAAGCCAGACTATAAGGATATTGCCAAAAAAGCAGCCAATGTCACCGACAAGGAATTCGGATTTGTAAGCAACAAAGACAACAGCAAGTTGATTGCCAAGATACCAGCTGGAAGCGATACACTCGAGCTTACCAATGACTGCAAGTTCATTAAGGTGAACGGTCAGACAATTGATGTATCTGTAATCAGTAATTCCGTTCTCATTTTATCACAAAAAGACTTGGAAAGTTTTATAACTGGCATTCAAGAATATCCAGCAAAAATTGCAAACCCATTTACCCAATACTTTTTAAAATTCTTTGGACTTACCATCCAAGAACCTAAGAAGTAGTAATCACAAATAATATTTTTTAACTATTGAATTGTTGGCACAATCAATAGTATGAAACAATTTACACTTAGAACTCCGATATCATATTATGGTGGCAAACAGAAATTGGTTGCCACTATTCTTAAATTTATTCCTGAACATAATCTTTACTGTGAGCCATTTCTTGGAGGAGCTGCAGTATTTTTCGGGAAACAACCAAGTAGGGTTGAAGTAATTAACGACACAAACAAAGAGCTGATAAACTTCTACAGGGTTTGCAAGAACCGATTCCATGAACTAAGTGCTTTGACGAGAATCACCTTACATTCAAGAGAGGATCATGATAGCGCATGGATAATTTACAATAAACCTCATTTATTTGATGAAGTAAGAAGAGCATGGGCTGTTTGGGTTTTGAGCACCCAAAGCTTTAGTGCCATGTTAGATGGCTCTTGGGGCTATGATAAAACTGATGATACAACTACTACAAAGATTGGTCACAAGCGTGAGCAGTTTACCGAAGACCTTGCAATTCGGCTTCAACATGCGCAAATTGAGTGCGCAGACGCCACTTATATTATCCGTAGCAGAGACACGGAACAAAGCTTTTTCTATTGCGACCCACCTTATTTTAATTCAAATTGTGGCCATTATGATGGCTATACTGAGTCTGATTTTAGAGAATTACTTGACACATTAGCTTCTATAAAGGGAAAATTTATTCTTAGTAGCTACCCTAGCCAAATTCTAAAAGAATACTGCAAAAAGTACGATTGGTCAATGTGGTCTGTAGAGCAGGCTGTTTCTGTAAATGCAAAATCAGGGTACTTGAAGCGAAAAGTGGAAGTGATTACAGCGAACTTTAAGTTGTAATTAAGCGATAAAAGTAGGCTGGGACGTGAAAGATACCACTCTATTCACTAAAACACCAAAGGCGTGTCCCAGCCGTATTTTTGAATTGTTGGCCAGAATTAATCCTTTGGTGCAGCTTTAAATAGAGTGGTATTACAAAGATAGTAGCAGAAATTGAAAGAAAAACGGGTATTTTGAAGCCTAAAAAAGTGAATTTTTACAACCTTTAAAAATTAGGCCGTTTCGTTTTTATATTTAGGTCGTGTGAAATTTGCGCTTTTATTAGCTTTTCCCATATATTTTATATTTTAATAAAGTTAACTTCTTTTCGTGTAAAGCAATTTGTTAAAATGGTATAATCGGTCCAAAATAAATGCAATTGCTTACCTTGCACGAAATTTTTTTTATGAGCCAGTTGA
>Ga0207952_1000740_pt1 | contig 20395 bp, 22 predicted proteins | sample SubbioR12Aug_8Ca_FD_184831 | JGI IMG/M metagenome (GOLD analysis project Ga0207952, IMG submission 184831) | Serpentinite rock and fluid subsurface biosphere microbial communities from McLaughlin Reserve, California, USA - CR12Aug_8Ca (SPAdes) | ecosystem: Environmental > Terrestrial > Deep...
TACCTCTGGCCAAAACCGTCGAAGACTTCGAGGCATTGCTGCCTTGGCAACTCTTTCAGCCAAAAACAGCATAATAAACTGTTACAACTTCATTCTGAAAATCAATGACGTAGTTTAAAAGGCGCTTCGCTTCATCCAGGCTACTCAAGTGGACCGGTAACGATTAAATTGCTGTCATTAGATCAAACGGGTCGATTGTTTGCAAAGGGTGGTGCCTGTCTATCATGGCGCATGCTCGCGATTGAAAATATTACCTTTAAGTGGTGGGCAAAAAGCGTTGCCCATCCTACACGGGTTGTCTCGGCAGGATTTGTAGCCCAGGCGGGTATTGCTTATTTCCAGCCGCCCCGTCAGGCTTCGAACCCTACTTCGGAGAAGGATTTGCCGGATTCGTCCCCATAAAGCAAAGCCAGAGTGGCCGGGTCGGGCATATCGATTCGGTTTGCCGAATAGGCGTCCAGTAGCGGCGCGATGTGCCGTACCGAGGCGGGCGTGGTGTAGACATAATAACAAGCGCCATCGTCGCTCCAGCAAGCGAACATCGCCATGCCCGCCGGTCCGTTTCTAGCCACATAGGCGGCCCGAAAGGCGCTGAACAGCACGGCCATTTCGCCGGATTCATATTCCTGCCGCGAGAGTTTGATGCGGTGCCAACCGGTGGTTTTCATCATCTAATGCCTGCCGCCGCTAAAAACATCTTGAAGGTCCTAACAATCTGCCCCGGAGGATCCGCCGCGCACGAAAAACGGCTTGCCGTGCGGCCGCAAACCGACCAGCTTGATCGGGGCTGCTTATTACGGACTAACGTTTTTGCCACCCCGATGGGGTTTGCACGTAATGCCCGGGCGCGGCTTGGCCGATGACTTTCTGCGCGGTCAGCTTGGCTACTTCTTCCGCCGGCACGCCGTTTTTGGCGGCTATGCGTTGATATTCGGCGCGCCGCTGGGCATTGATGCTATCGACCATGGCTTTAACATCCGCCGGCGCATTACCGTCCACCAAGCCCAAATAGCCGTTCATCAACTCACCCACCAAACCCACCGCCTTCGCCTGCCCCAAATCGGCCGCATGGACCGGCGCGGCAGCAAACCACAGACAAAAGGTTAAGACCGACAACAGTTTCATCGCATAATTGTTTTTCATCTATCGCTCCTTTAAAACAGGCCTTTGTTGCTGCTAATCAGCGCGTCGACATCTTTTTCCACCTTCAAGCGAATTTCGTGTTCGATTTTGATGTTCATGGTGATTTCGATGGGTTTTTCCGGCGCTTCCAACTTGACGGACGGCGAGCACCCCGCCAGATAAAAGGCACCACAGATAATGCCTATACTGTTTATTGCGCTCCACTTCATTGAGTTCTCCACTCCGCCCAGCGGCGGCATACGTTGCTAATCCTCCATGGGAGGCCGATTTTCAGTGTCCGCCGGCGGCTTTAACCTGCTCCAGAATGGGCTTCTCAAAATCGCCCGCCAAAATACCCCGTTGTAATAAATCCGGTAAATGCCCGTTTAAATTCAAGTTAAAGGCTACCGCATGCCCGGATAATACTTGCGGGTTTTTACCTTCCAAACGTAAACCCACCCGATAGTGCCCGTCCGGCTGATAATTCAGCTTGGCTTGCAGGCTATGGTACTGCAAGTTGCGCAAGGCGCTAAAAGCCGGATTTTCATTATCGGCCGCCGGCCCCTGATAACGCAGCACGCCGGGGCGGGTACCGTTCAGTTTGCCGTCTTTCAGCTCGATACTATCCAAAGCCAGCCTTAACGGCAACTTACCGGCCAGCCTGCCGGTACCGGAAAGCTGCGGATAATTCAGGCTGTCCAGCAACCGCGCCAAATCCAGATTTTTCACGTCCAGAGTGAACTTAACCGGCCGTTGGCCGATGTTTAGCGTGCCGGGATCAATCGACAATAGCCCGCCGAATACCGGCATGCTAAACCTGTCCAAACTCAGGTCGCGATTGTTTAGCCGGGCTTTTAATTGCAGATTGTGTAGCGTGGTTTCCCGGCCTATTTGCAGATTGGGCGCATCGATCTCAAGTTGCATAACCAATTTGACGAGGTCTTTAATGGCAAAACGAATGAACGCGTCGTCGGCCTTGACCGGCCCGGCCAGTATACCTAGCTGATAACCATTCAGATAAATCTCGCCATTTAAAGGGCGTTTAGGCTGCCAGTTCAAGCGTACGCTACCCATCACCTGCCCGACAGGAAACTGCCAGGCATTGAGGGTTTCCGGCAACCAGGGTTTGATTAAACCGACGAACTCGCCGAGCTGCAAATCCAGATGACCGTCAACGGCCAATTGCGGCTTGCCGGTGTTTAGCGCCAGCTCGGCGCTGGCCAGATACGTTTGCTTGTGGGTCAGCTCTGCCCGGCCTTTTATAGTTGCCAAGTCGTCATCGGATTGGGCCGACAGATTCATTTGAACGCCCGCCAGATTGGGTTGGATAGCGGCAAAGTCTGCGGTGGAAATCGTTTTTCGTAGCTGATCGGGGATCAGACTGTTCGATTTCAGCCATTGCATGGATTCCTGCAGGTCGGCCTTGAGATTGCTTTGCAGCTTAGTTGGCGCGGGCCGATCCAAATCCAGTTGCATCATTTCGGGACCGGCACTTTGCTGAATTGCCACTTTGGCATTAGTAAACCGAGGATTTACTTCGGCCTTAATTACTTGTTCCGCATCGGCCAACAGGATAAGCAGCGGCTTTCCCGGCTGAAGATCAACATCGAAACGCCCGGCAAAACGGCTCTTGCCCCACGGCGTTTCCACTTCAAGCTCCAGCTGGTCAATGTTTAGCTGCCGAACCGGCCAGGCCAACACCTCGTCACTTGCTTGCTGTTCGCCGGTCGCTTTATCGGCTGCTTCATAAGCAAACCGCAAGCGGGCTTTCGTCATTTTGATACTGTTAAGCCGGGCGGAACGCAGATCGTAATCGGCCTTGATGCCTTCAAGTTCGGCCGTTATCGCACCATTGCGGGTCCGCAGGCTAAATTGCAGGCTCTCTAATTCCGCTTGCCGAAAATCAAAGCGGGCGCCGGATATTTTGGGACTTAACAGCGAAGTGTGTTGCAAACCTTGCGTTAAAGCCCATTGTAAAACCGCGCCGCGTTGCCTCCAAAGGCCTACAGCACCCCCAATTAACAACAGCAAAACACCGGCGCGCAGATAGCGTCGCCAACGCGGTTTGGCTTGTACTGCTTTTGCTTGCGGAGCAGGGGGCTGTGCTGTCAAACCGCTATTGTCCTTTGCATCGTTTAAATTTTGACGACCTGTCCGGTCGCGGCCGACTCCAGTGCCGCCACGATGATTTGGCAGTTTTCCCTGGCATCTTCAAACGACAAGCGCGGTTCTTTATTATTCAGTACGCAATCGCTGAAATGTTCGATTTCCAGATTGAAATGGTTGGAGGCCGGCAGGCGTTCTTCGCCTTGACGGCCGTCTTCCGTCCACCAGGAAATCACCGGCACATCGCCCGGCAATTGCCACACCACATGACATTTCAGGCCGCCCTGGGTGCCGACGATTTCGTATTCGCAACGCCGCGCCCGCTCGAAACTAAAATCGAACTGGGCGAACCTGCCGTCGCCGTAGTCCAGGATGCCGCTGGTGGAAATATCCGCGCCGCTATCGGCATAGCGGGCCATGGCGGTAACCGCCAGCGGCGGCCGGTCGAAAAACATGCGCAAGGCATGAATCGCGTAACAGCCGATGTCCCACATGGCGCCGCCGCCCTGTTCAACATCGTTAGCCAGGCGATACATACGCGCCGGACGCATCATGAAGGAAAAGCTGGAACGCACGGAACGAATTTCGCCGATCAGACCCGAATTTAAAATCTCCCTGACCCGGGCGTGCTGGGGATGGAAACGGTACATAAAACCTTCCATAACCTTAACTTTATAGCGGCGGGCGGCGGTTTCGATGGCGTCGATATCGGCTACCGTCAAGGCCATGGGTTTTTCGCACAACACATGTTTTTTATGGGCGATGGCACGCAAGGCCCATTCGGCATGTTCGTGATTGGCCATGGGCAAATAGACGGCCTGCACATCCGGATTGGTCAATAAGGTATCCGGATCCTCGTAAGCCTGAATATGGGGATAACAAGGCGCATATTTGGCCAACGTTTCCGCCGCGGCACCAGGCCGGCGGCTGGCAATGGCGATTAATTCGGAATTCGGTGCTTCCAGGATGGCCGGCAGTAGCCGCTCATTGACGCGAGCCGCGCCTAATATACCCCAGCGCAATTTAGCTTGATTGTTCATGACTGTGATCTCCCGCTGATTGTTTTATTTGTTCGCCCGGGAGTTTGCAGCCTTGCGCGCAACGAGTCAAACCTAAAACGTTTGAGGTAAATATCGGGCCATGGGTTGAGTTATTTCAAATAAGAGGCCGGGGCTGAAACTTAAAACAGCCGCCTGCCGTTCGGCAGGCGGTTTTTTATGCTGTCCGCAAAACAGAACACCTGTTTCCTTACCTTTTCCATACAGCGCTGCATCGGCTGGCCGGCCAAGCCCTTCCACCACGCGCTTGTCCATTGCCGCCCACGCCTCATTAATTCGACCGCAAGTTTGCTGACATTCGCTTTGATTCGGCCGACGGCGACGTTCAAAGTGCTTTGCAGGCTAGCCATTTCTATTGCAGGCAACCACATCTGGTACAGGCTCAATAGAATCTGAAAATTCAGCGACACGCCCATCAGGCCGCCGCTCAGCACCAGCAAATAAGCAAATTCCGGGGTTTCCCGAGTCAGATACCAGGCAAAAATATCGGTCAGCATACTCATAAACGGGATGCCGATGGTCAAGCGCTTTAACCATACCGGAATTTCGCAAAGTACGAATAATTTACCGACGAAAAACAGAATAAAGGCAATGCCGAACAAATGAATGTGCGACACCCGTACCAGCGAGGGAATAGACGCGCCTTTGTCTACCTCCGTGAGCTTGGCCACTTGTTCATAACCGGTCAGCGGCGGTAGGTTCATGCCGCTGGCCGGCGAATGACAACCCAGGCAATCACGTTGCAGGATAGGCGCCACCCGCGCATCGTAGACAGCCTGTCCGGCGCCGGAGTCTATCCAGTCCAATATGATTTCCTTGTCCGCCAGGGACTTCAGATTGCCGGCCATGGGGCCGTTAATGGCGGCCGCCAAACGGGTTTGGTCCGTGCTGCCATGGTAGGCAATCGCAATGTCGGCGATGGATAATCCCGGTTGTCCGTCCCGGCCCTGGTGCACGAAAAACACTTGCCCCAACGAAAACAAGTAGCCCATCGCGATACTCAATAAAAACAGGCTATTCAGTATTTTTTCCGAAACGGAAATATCGCTGAATCGTCGACAGTCTGCCATGGCGCACCTCACTCAAGCTAGAACACAAGCTCATTCCAGCAAGATGCATGCCCCATTAAAATCGTTACAAATCAATATTTTGAATATATTTATGCGCCTTCAGGCAGCCCTGACTGGTGCAATACGCACCGCTGTTGTGCATCTTCAACAACAGTTGCCGTATTACAACTTCCGTATGAAGGGCAATATCACGCCAAACAGCACTATTAGCGACGAACCCAGCAAGGCATTTTGCCCGGGTAATTGGGCGAAAAAGGCGATACCCCACGCCAGACTCAATACCGGCGCCAAGTACCCGACCGCGCTGACCAAGGCGGCCGGCGCGGCTTGATAGGCCCGTGTCATGCAAAATTGGGCGCCGCTGCCCAGGATGCCGGTCAACAATAACAAGCTCCAGGTTTCCGGTTCGCGCGGAAATCGAAAGCCGAAATTGGCGAAATACGCAATATGTAACAACATCGCCACCAGGCAGAAGTAAAAAATTACGGATTGCGGCGAATTGCTGCGGCCGGCCCGAGCCACCATCAGATAAGCCAAGGCCGACAAAAAGCCAGATAGCAACGCCATTGTGCGGCCCAATATATCGCTGCCGTGTCCATCCGGTTTGAACAACAGGGCCACGCCGGCCAATGATCCTAAAATCGCCAACCAGGCCAGCCAGGAGTTTTTCTGCCCCAACACCCGAGGACTCAGCAATGCCACAAATACGCCGCTACTGGCGGTTAAAAAGGCGCTTTCACCCGGGCCGATACGGGTTATAGCGGTAAAAGACAGCATAAGCGCCGTCGAGCCGAATAACCCGCGCAACCAAAGCGACGGCCGCCCATCTCCGCCTAATGCCTTTAGTTTGTTATGCAAAATCGCCGGCACGATCAGTATCAATAAGTTGCTTAAAACCCTGACAAAACTCACCATGGCTGCCGGCATATCGGCATCGAAAAGCTTGACGGCATAGACGCAAGCATTCATCAATGAAAATAACAAACAGGCCAATACCATTTCCAATAGGCCCTTATGCCCGGCCGATAGGGATCGATAATGCCTTAATCTGCGAAATGCTTGGGGGGTTTTCAATGCGGCTTGGCTTGGTCGGTAAACGCTACGTTGCCTGGATAGTTTAACCGTTTAGCTGTGACAATAGGTTTTATCGGCGCTACACTGCGCGTAATACCCAAACCAAACTTTTCATGCTGCCGCAAGATATTTTGTTTCACGCCTTCAAGGCGATCAAAACACAGCCTGTCAGGGCCGCATTGATAGTGCTGGCCATGAGTATCGGCGTGGCCTCCGTGAACGTTTTAATTGCTCTGGGAGATAGCGCCCGCAACTATGTGGTTAACGAATTCGAAGCCTTGGGCACCCATTTGATCATCGTGCTGCCCGGCCGCACCGAAACGACAGGCGGACATCCGCCCATTTTTGGAGAAACTCCGCGCGACCTCACGCTGGATGACGCGAATGCCTTATTCAAAAGCCGCAATATCGCCGCCATCGCCCCGGTCAGCATCGGTTCCGCGCCTATTTCCGCCGGCGGCCTTGAACGCGAAACCAATATCATGGGCTCCACCTTTGCACTGCTGAAAGTCAGGCATTTGAGTATGGCATACGGTCAATTCCTACCCAATGCGGCTACCGATAAGGAAATACCGGTGTGCGTGATCGGCCAAACCATAGCGGAACAGCTATTCCCGCGCCGACAAGCGGTGGGGCAGTGGTTGCGCATCAATGATCGCCGTTTTCGCGTCATTGGCGTGCTGGCAAGGGAAGGGCAATCCATAGGTGTCGGTTTTGACGAACTCGTGATTGTTCCCGTCGCCTCGGCCATGGCGCTATTCGATAGCCATTCGCTGTTCCGCATATTGATTGAAACTCACTCCCAGGATGCCATGTATAAAGCCATGGATGAAATTAAGCGCATTATCAGGCTGCGGCACGAGGGAGAGGACGATGTCACGCTGATCACGCAGGACAGTGTCGTTAATACCTTTGACAAAATATTATCGGCCTTGACCCTTGCCGTTGCCGGTATAGCCGCTGTCAGTCTTGCTGTTGCCGGCGTTCTTGTCATGAACGTCATGCTGGTCAGCGTCAGTCAACGCACGGGCGAAATCGGCCTGCTGAAAGCGCTCGGTGCTACACAAAGTCAGTTACTGAATTTATTTTTATCGGAAGCAGCGCTTCTTACATTCGCGGGCGCTATCGCCGGCAGCCTGCTCGGCAAAGCCGGTATTATTATTTTGCAATGGCTTTATCCCCATTTTCCGCTTAGCCTACCCTTGTGGTCGTGGCTATCTTCTATCGCGGTTGCGCTCGGCACCGGCTTGATCTTCGGGGTTCTACCGGCCCGCAAAGCGGCCCGCTTAGACCCCGTGTCCTCTCTGGCAAGGCGATAACCCATGCTTTGGCCGGACTTGTTATCGCTAGCGTTACGCAGCATTTCCAGTCATAAGCAGCGTTCATTATTAACCGCTCTGGGACTGATTATCGGCATTGCGGCAGTTGTGATACTCACCTCAATCGGCCGAGGCATCCACCATTTTGTTCTGTCTGAATTCACGCAGTTCGGCACCCATTTAATCGCTGTTTACCCCGGCAAAACCACCACCTTCGGTTTATCCGGCGCCACCATCAGCACGGTTCGCCCGTTGTCTATTTCCGACACGACCAGCTTGCAAAACCTTGATCAGGTTATTGCGGCCATGCCGGTCATTCAAGGCAATGCGCGCATCGAAGCCGATAATAAACAACGCCGAGCTACTGTATTCGGTGTCAGCGCGGCACTAACTTTGGTATGGCAATTCAATGTTCAAAGAGGACGTTTTTTACCCGACGACAGCCTGGAAAACCCGCGCTCATTCGCGGTTTTGGGCAGCAAAATACAAGCAGAACTTTTTGGGGCATCTTCGTCGTTAGGCCGGAGAATTCGGATTGGCGACGATCGGTTCCGCGTAATAGGTGTCATGGAAGCCAAGGGCCAGATGTTGGGTTTCGATCTGGACGACTGCGTTTATATACCCAGCGGCAAAGCCATGGAGATGTTTGACCGGCAAAGTGTGATGGAAATTGACGTCCTATATAACAGCCAAGCGTCCAGCGAAATTATCGAACAACGAATTAAACAACGTCTCATCATACGCCATGGCTCCGAAGATTTTACTATCGTTACGCAAAATCAAATGCTGGAAAAAATGGATTCCGTACTGAGTGTTTTAACCATGGCTGTTGCGGCCTTAGGTAGTATTTCTTTATTGGTAGGTTCGGTTGGTATATTTACTATCATGACTATTGCCGTTTCTGAAAGGGTGACCGAAATAGGTCTATTAAGGGCGATAGGCGCTGAACGGTTTGTAATTTTCAGATTATTTTTGAGCGAGGCTTTACTGTTGAGCTTGATTGGCGGGACAGGGGGCATCTTGTTGGGCGTTTTTCTGACACAGTTAGCCTCGGTTTTAGTTCCCGGGTTGCCTGTCCAGTTGGCGTGGAATTATATTTCTTCAGCCTTTTTAATTTCGTTCGCTATCGGCATTGCTTCCGGAGTGATTCCAGCCATTAATGCGTCGCGATTGAGCCCCTTAGATGCATTGCGAGCTGAGTAAACTTTACCCTACAAGCCAAAATCCATCTCTGTTATGCTTTACCGGCTATTCTTAAAAAGTTACTAATGCTCCAGCCTAATTGAGGATTCCATGTTTGATATTTGCAATTATTACGAACAACTGGTGACAGATCAGTTGTGGCAATTGAAAGAACAAAGCGAAGAGACATTATCTCCATCTTTCCTTATAGATGTAGCCTGCGTTGCACTTAATTCTTTACCTAACTGCTATGTGCGCAACCTTGTCGACAAAGGGGCCGGTATGACGGAAATAGAGCATCAGGATATGCGCGAAGCTGCCATGAAGGCCATTGAGCAAGCAATTTTAGTGGTGACTCGCCACCCGCACGACACAAGGGAGGAATGAACTATTTTGTTACTGGTTAGGAATTTGAACAGGATTGATATTCAAACTCCTAACTTAAACGATTTTTAGCGGCTTGATATCGGCTGTACGTCGCGTTGTGGAACGCCTCTATACAATTGTCGTGGCCGGCCGATTTTAAGCTCCGGATCCGAGATCATTTCATCCCATTGAGCGATCCAACCTACCGACCTGGCCAGTGCAAAAATTGCCGTGAACATCTCGGTTGGTATTCCCAGCGCTCTCAATACGATACCGGAATAAAAATCCACATTCGGATAAAGCTTTCTTTCTACAAAATAGGGGTCTTCCAAGGCAATCCGCTCTAATTCCATTGCTAATTTGAACATCCTGTCATTATGGAGATTCAGTTCGTCAAGGACTTCGTGACAGGTTTGCCTCATCAGCTTCGCGCGTGGATCGTAATTTTTGTATACCCGATGTCCAAACCCCATCAACCGGAATGGGTCGTTTTTGTCTTTCGCTTTTGCGACATACTCGGGGATATTCGATGCATCCCCTATCTCTTCCAGCATATTTAACACTGCTTCGTTCGCACCGCCGTGCGCGGCTCCCCATAAACAGGCGATGCCGGCGGCGACGCATGCATAAGGGTTTGCTCCACTAGAGCCCGCCAATCTCACTGTTGATGTTGATGCATTTTGCTCATGATCCGCATGTAATATTAGGATTCTGTCGATCGCTCTTATCAATATCGGATTTGGAACATATTCGTCACACGGATCGCCCATCATCATCCGCATAAAATTTTCAGCGTATCCCAGCTTTCTTTTTGGATATATAAACGGCATCCCGGTGCTGTACTTGTGGCACATGGCTACTATATTCGGCATTTTGGCAATTAGCCTGATTGCTGCCGTATATCGGTCTTCACGGCATGTAACATCCGTGCAATCGTGATAAAAAGCGGATAATGCACCTACTACACCAACCAGTACCGCCATCGGATGCGCGTCGCGCCTAAATCCGCTATAGAATCTAGTTAATTGCTCATGCACCATGACGTGCTTGCTGATAGTGGTGACAAACTCCTTCATTTCGGCACCATTTGGCAACTCACCATTCAGCAGCAAATAGCAAACTTCCAGGAAGTCGCATTTCTCGGCTAATTGTTCAATGGGGTAGCCTCGGTATAACAAAACTCCGTTATCGCCATCGATAAAGGTAATTTTAGATGAGCAACTTGCTGTTGAAGTGAACCCCGGATCGTACGTGAAGTATCCGGTTTGAGCATACAGACTGCGGATATCGACTACCGAAGGCCCCAAAGTACCGTCAATAACGGGTAGTTTAGATACTTTGTTTTGCTCATCCTCAGTTAAGGACACATGTTTTTCAGCCATTGAAGCACTCCTACAGTGGATTATTCTGCATCATTGCAGTCACTTGTATTCTATTCGATGTGCATACAGGCAACTAGCCAACATTGTTAACTCTTAGTGACTTAATTATTTCTCAAGCCACTAAAACCACCCTATTTTTTTGTGCCTGCATCTTCCGTTTTATTTTTAATGGCTTCTTCGGTCCCGGTTACCAATCCCGACATACATTCCACCACACTTTCCGCATAATTTGCATGCGCCTCCGCCAATGCTTTCGGCGAACCGAAATCATTTCTCAGTTCTTCCAGCATTTTTTTAGGATCTTCCGCCTCATTCAGCCGTAACATCTTTGTATAGTTTTTATAAGCCTGTTTCCGCTGCGGGTCTATCGGAACCATGCCAGGCATATCTTTCGACGATGTCACTACAACGCATTCGACCATTTTTTCCGGCTCAATATTGTAATCTTTTATATCTTTTTCTTTCTGCATCTGCTGAAGCACCGCCTGCTCATACTCTGTCTTTTCCGAGCATCCAGCTAGAATCGCAATTGGCATGATTGCCAAAATCAATCTTACTTTTTTCATTTTATACTGCGCTTTTAGTTAACAATTATTATTTTATATCTAAATTCAGCTTACCAGCGATCGCTACGAAATCTGCGTTTTCTTTTTCGTCATCCAAGAAAACCGATTTAGCTGGCCCCCCGATGGTTATCAGCTTTCCTGCATTCGCGTTTTCCGATATACAAAACCTAAAAAAAAACCTCCGTCACCCTAGGGTAACGGAGGTTTCCTCTTAATCAATCTAAGACGGATCTTAGACTTCTTTCATTAGATGAAAGATGGGATTAATGGAGCGTCAACTGTTACCATTTGACGTGTGCCACTTTCGTCCCAGAAGAACAACAAACCAGCGAAACGGCTGTCTGGATCGTAGATCAAGTCAGCTAAGCGGTATACTTCCCATGCAGCGTCAGAAGCTGTAACTTCAACAGTACGGGTCTCACCTGGAGCCAGTGGGCTGTTGTCGCTAACAGTCAAACCTTCTTCTGCCAACAAGTCATCTGGGTAGCTGGTTTCATCTTCATGAACAGCTGGATCCAGGAAGCGTACACCAGCAGTGTTGAATTCGCCCAAACGAACAGGAGAATCGCCATTGTTGGTGATGGTCAGTGTCATTTGCATAGCACGACCTGGTACACGGTATGTAGCGTCATCAACTTTTACTGAAACAGTAGATTCAGGCATTTGATAAGTTTTCATACCACGCAACAAACCAGCTTGCAATGGAGTTGTTACAGGGTATTTTTCGTTAGTTGCGCCCATAGAAGCAGCAACGATAACCATGGTACCTACAGCGAACAACATACCAACTTTTTTATCGCCGGCAGAGATCAGGGTGTCGGCTTTACCAGTGCTTACAGCGATGTGGCGTGGAACAAACAATGGACGTTTGATCCAGAACAACAACCAAGCAAAGGCAATTGCAAACCATACTGCGTGCCAGAAATAAACGTTATCCAGAGCATAGGTTTCCAAGTTGATTGTTTGACCAGTCAAAGTAGTAACTGGGTTAACAAACTCGCTCATAGAACCGGTAATGGTTACCCATTTGCCTGGACCGATGATTGGACCACCGCCTTGAACGTTCATCATTGAATGAACGTGCCAGTCGCCTGGACGACGTGCTTTCAACAGTACTTTGAACTCATAAACTTCGCCCAGTTCCAAAGAAACTGACCGAGGAACCAACTGACCACCGATCCAAGAACCAGCACGGATAAATACTGGACCAGGGATACCAACGTTCAGGAACGATACTTCTGGCTTATCAACAGTTTCAGGCCATCCTGCGAATACCAGGAATTTACCGGAAATGGTCATAGTGTCGTTAACAGGCACTTCTTCTTTTGACCAGTTCAAGTCAAACCAGTGAATAGTACGCATACGCATGAACGCAGCTTGTGACTTTTCACCATGAGCAGATGCTGTTGGAGCGTAGAACATCGCTGCTGTCATTGTGATCAGCAGTGCGACAAAGGACAGTTTTGCAACTTTGTCTTTAATTATTTTCATATTTCCTCCTCTATTACTAGAGAATCTTGTAATTAAGATCTACTGACAAACTTGTTAATTCAAATTCGTCAGATGTCATTTTCAATCAAAACTTCAGATTAGGATGCGTCGTCAGCGATGAAGTCGGTTTTAGCGAACCATCTGCCGAAGAAGTGCCACAAGAAGTAAATGATGATAGAAACGAATCCAGAGAAGAACGCTGATACTGGAGCAACGTCTTTACCGAAAGTTCTTAATGTACCTTTCTCTACCATACGGATGTATTCAGGTGTACCAGTTCTAACGTAGTGGTAACCTTGCAAGTCGGCCAGAGTCATCATCATGCCGTTGTATTCTACAGGCACGTGCAATGGGGCGATTACAGGCCAGTTACCTGGGTAGAACAACAAGCCATAAGCCAAACCACCAACAACAGCGGTCAGGGTCATGCTGTTACCCAACATCAGGATAACGTCCAGAACGATAGCGCCTGGCAGCAGGTTAGATGGGAAGCAGATATTTACTGGGAAGTAAGTCCAACCCCAGAAGTTCATATATCTGTTGATCCACTCACCGATCATCAGAGCAACTACGGAAATAGTAGCGCCGATTGGCAAACGGTATCTCCACCACAAGCAAGCTTGAACAGCCGCAGGGAATGTAATAGAAACGATAGGTGCTACGGTTACCCATAGACGTCTATCTTTCCAGTCGGTCCAGAAGTCCCAGTCACCACCAGTCAACATATAGTGAATGTGATAACCGCCCAGAACCGCTGTGAACAGTGTAAAAAGAATCATCCAGTCAAACGTACGGGAAACTTGTACCGCTTCCGCACGAGAACGTACAGCTGATTGAGATGCGCTCATTAGCTTACCTCCTAAAGAATTAAAATTATATTTTTTTTACTTTCCCTTATCCTGCCCCACCTAAGCGGGGCAAGAAAGGAGATAGTATTTACTTTTACAGACTTGGATTAAGCCAGGTCTTTTTTCAGCAATTTGGTAATTGCCATTACTTCGGTATTCACAACACCCATGATAGCCAGAGCAGCCCAACCAAAGAATACGAAACCGTAGTGCAGTGGAGCAACGAACAACTCTTCCATAAACCAGAATGTGTGACCCCATTCGTTCAAACCAACGTTTGGCAGAATCATGAATGGACCGATTACCGCAATCAGATACATCAGGTGCAGACCTTCATGGTATGTAGGCAGTCTTGTTTTTGCATACATAAATGCTGCTGTACCGGTGATGATGTAGATTGGGTAAGACAGGTAGAATTCGATGATGTGACTTGGAGTAAAGTCAGTATCACGAACGATGGTTTGGTGCCATGTACCGTCTTGCTCTGTGAAGTAAGAAGCACCCCAGTAGATTGCCCAACCGTAGCAAACCAACCAGATCCAGTGTGTGAAATGACGACGCAGTTCTTCACGTGGAGTGATTGACATTACTTTACGATCACGAGTTTTCCAAAGGTAACCATTGATACCTGAGAACAGTATAACTTCGCATACGATCTCGATGTACAACATGTTCATCCAGTATGTTTCAAACTCTGGAGCAAATGAATCAAGACCAGCGGACCAGCCATAGACACCTTCGTACCAACGAATGAAAGAATAGAAAACCAAATAGAGCAACATGCCCAATGTCAGGTTTCTTTTGTTTAAAAGCGGTGCTTCCGCAGCATCAGCCTTAACTGATTCAGTTGTAGCAGCCATTTCTACCTCCTAAAAGATTATCTAAATCCCCAGCGATTTGCCGGGAGTTCTTTGTTTTTCCCTTTATTAAAAATTCATCCGGTATCGAATGAACCACTCACCTCCCTCAGAGTGCCTTGCAGTCTACCATCTCGGTATTCCTTGTCAATACCATATTCCGGTTTTTTATCCTTTTTCACGCGCGCTCTTGCCCGCTGCCAATCGCTTAACGCTATCCATTGTTTTTTGCTAGAATCCTCGCGAAGATTGCTCTTCCCAATTACAACAACACCACACACCAAATTGCCATGAACAAAAAAAAAATTATCCTTTTTGTTGCCTGCTTAGCAGTCCTGCTTGCGCTGCAGATTAAGTTTCTTCTGCCGTGGATGTACGACATAGCCGCTTCCGATTTATTTCTGGTCGACAGCAAGGACAACGCGGATCCCATGCCCATTTCGAACGACATGACAGCCCTTGCCTTTACTCATTGCAATAGCCATATAAACAGTCAATTCGACTCGACGGAAACTACCGCGGCGTTCGCCAGCCAGCCGACCAATGCCTGGAGTATCGGGAATTATGAATACATCATTAACGCAACAGTTGAAGTAGCCACGAAAGATACGCCGAGCACAGCCTATCAGTACGTCTGCCGCATTCAATACGAAAATGGCGACGACTTATCCGGCGCCAGCAACATTGAAAATTGGTCGGTTGAAGGCTTAACAGGACTGCCCGACCTCTAATCCTGTGTTTTTCCCAAACGTTGCACTGCTTTTGATTGCCCGTTTCAAAAGCAGTAGCCCCATGCCATTGCGACCTCACGAGCCGCACGCGCATGCCGCCAAAACGACAATCAAAACATCCTGACCGCTATTCTTGCTCCCACACTCTCCGCTTTACGCCGAAACCGCTATATGCACGACACGGCATCGGCTTTAACAATTCTCATGCCTTAAAAGGGTGCGTTCAATCAACCAATATGCCCCATCAAATTAATAATGTCGGGGACAGAGCCCGCCGAAAACTTCCGCGCAACATCTTCTCGGTTATTTAAAATCCAAAGCAATTGATGTCTTGCAACGCAAAAAGTCATTCCAGCTGTAATTTCATTCGGTGCAATTTGCAAATCAATAGAACTCAATCCGGGCAGGTGAGCCCCAAATGCCATTGGCGGCCAAAGCGGCAGTACAAAAATAAAACGGCGCGCAATACCGCCCTTAGCATGCATCGATAATCCCTTAGACCTGCAAATCGTCATTTCTTTGCGGCTTGAATTTATACCAATACAGTAAAAAACTCATACCCAATATAACAGCCAGCGCTATCGCAATACCGAGGATCAAGACCAAGGTATTGTCGTTCGGATCAACCCCTACCTCCAAAGGCACCCGGAATTTATCATCCTCTTCAATCGCATCGCCGATCAAAAAATACAACAGGTAATCGCCGTTTTTATCCACATCGGCTTGCGCTTCCACCGCACCACGCGGATATAGCTTGGCCGGTATTTCCGTAATCGTGCGGATTTCACGAATATCATCCGGGGCTTTTTGACCGGTTTTTTCCACTTCCACCAACTTAATGCCGATTGGAGTGCCCCGTATATCGCGGTCGATCAAGTCAGCGGTAAAAAACATTTTGCCTGCCCGCGGAATCTTTTGGCAGAAAGGCACAAAGGCGGCTTTATTGTCGGGGGTTAACGCTTCCTTGTTTGGCTGCAGATAAGCGCTGAAATGCACCGCATAAAAATCGTTGGCGATAATGCAATCCAAATCGGGCCTGTTACCTAGCGCATTGGATTGTTTAGCACCGAAACCGAGCTGTTCGCAACCAGTCAGCAACAACACACCCGCCATCAAAACGGGTGCCCATAAAATAAATAAACGTTGAATATTCATGCATTAAGGTTTTACGGTAAATTGAAATTTGCCGGTGACGATATGCGTATCTTGGGAGACCACGCGATAGCGGATGGTATACGTACCGGGCGGCAAAGCTTCAACAGTGGCGTGGATATGGGAGCCGTCCAACAAATCTTGTTCGACATCCCGGTTATCCACCCGCTTGCCTTCGCTATCGATCACCGCCAATGCTTTGTATTCGCTTCTGACCGGGTCGTTGAACCACAAGTCGACCTGTTTCGGCGCCTCGACGACCTCCTCGTCCTTAGCCGGCTGCGACTTAACCAAAATCGCATGCGCCGAGGCCGCGACCGGGCTCAACAGCGCAACAAATAAGAGTAAGGGTTTAAGTAGTGTGGTTAATTTACGCATGACAATCTCTTAATGATTAAAATTATTTTAGTAACGCAGCTACCCACTGCTTGGCCGCGCCCGGCTTTTGCTCAATCCACATGACCAACGCGCCGGATGGCGCCGCCACAACCCGCGGAAACATCGCCGAATTGCCCGGCGCGGAAATCTGTCTAGCATCCGTCCAATGCCCGCCATGATCGAAGGATTCGCCGAGCATGACGGACGAACCGTCCGCCCCCATGGCATCCCAAACAGCCAGCAAACGTTCATTGCCCATATCCGCAATATCGCTATGAAAAGCCAAGCTTTCTCCACCCATGGCTTGCGGCTTCGACCAGCTGTTCCCGTTATCCGTAGACCGCACATAATACAGGCCGGCTTTATTTTCGGCACCCGTCCAAACCAAACCATGCCAAGTTTGCGCGCCGCCCCAAGCCAAGGCGCCGCCGTTGTGCGGACAACCGTCGAATACCCAGTTGAATGCGCCGACCGTGCTAACGCGTCGCCAGCTTTGTCCGGCATCAAAAGACTGCGCCAACGCCATATCGCGCGGCTCCATATCCCGGTACAGCGCGTTCAGTTGCCCATCCAAACCAAGCGCCAGGCGATTCCAGCAGCAGGAACACGTGGATTCGTCTATGGTTTGCGCCATCTCCCAATGCCGGCCAAGATCGGAACTGCGGGCATACCTCAAGCCCTGGTGGCCGTTTTCATCGCGGTCATCCAGCCACACTAAATGGAATCGGCCCGCATGGTCCGCCACCAGATCAGGGTGGGATTGATCGGCTTCGCTACCGGTAGGATTCGCCCCAGGCAACCAGGATTGCCCTCCATCCCGCGAATAAACCGCTTGCAACGGCCCCATCCCCGGAATTTCTCCGGTCACTTGCCAAATGGCCATCAAAGATTTGCCGTAAGCGGCAATCTGCACATCGTTACCGGCTCCCGACTCCACGGTTGCCGTTGCATATTGACCGATTTCAACCGGTTTCGACCAGCTCGATCCGCCGTCCTCCGAACGTAAATATCCGATATACGGTTGTTTCGGCTTAGCCGTTTCCACGGCAACCAAGGCATGCAAAATACCCTCTTCGGCGTAGACATCGAAGCTGAGCACATTCCGCCCGGCAAACTGCCGATTCAAAGGGTTTACAAAAACCACATTCCCGGCATTCGACCTGTCGCCCAACTGGCCGCAGCCCGGCAAACTTAAAACCAGCACAATCAAAATAAACTTACGCAATTTCCGCATCATTAAATCCGATGTATAAGAATCACTCAAAAAACGGCCGCTGATTACATCATAATCGATCAAAAAGCTGAACCTTAATTGGGTTTACCCGGACCTTTCGGCAAATCGAACCGTAGCGCGACTTTTAAACCGCCCAATTGCGCTTTTGAAAAAACGATGTCCGCGTCATGCAGACGGATGATGCGCTTGACGATCGACAACCCCAGCCCGCTGCCCTCGGCGGCTTGAGCGGTTTCCACGCAACGGTAAAATCGCTGGGTAATCCGCTCGTAATCTTCATCCGCCACCCCCGGCCCACTGTCTTCGATAATGACCGCTATCTGGCTTACCTCGCGCGCTATAGCCACATTCACTATGCCGCCGACCGGGGTATATTTAATAGCGTTATCGATTAAGTTCCGGAACAAGATATTCAATAATTGCGAATTAGCCTCTATGGCAACGCCATCATCGCCTTTCAATTCGATTTCGATGTTTTTTTCGTGCGCGGAAAATTCGATTTCGGCAATGACGGCAATCATGGCCTGCTTAAGATTTACCCACTGTTTGCCGAGTTGCACATTCTGATGCTGAACCCTGGACAGGGTCAAAAGTTGCTGCACCATATGGGTCATGCGCAACACGGCCTGCTGACATTTTTGCAGCGCCTGGCCGCGCATGGCGGCATCCTTGGTCTTTTGCGCCACCTGAAGCTGCGTCATCAATCCAGCCAAAGGCGTTTTAAGCTCATGCGAAGCGTCCGAGGTAAAATTACGCTCGTTGGCGAAGGCCTGTTCCAGCAACACAAACAAGGTATTGATCTGCTCCACCATGGGCACCACTTCCTCGGGCAACTGATCAAGCGACAAAGGCTGCAAGTACCCCGCTTCCCGTGAAGCCAATTGTTCCTTGAGTTGATTAACAGGACGTAAAGTGCGGCTGACGATCAGCCAAATCACCAGCCCCAAAACCGGAAAGGCCAGCAGCATGGCCAAAAGCTCTTGATTGGCCAAAGAGGCCACCAGCTCGCGGCGAATGTCGTCGCGCTGGCCGACATGAATCACATAATCGCCGTTCTCGGTGCCGATACTAAATACATGCCAGACTTGGCTGTTAATCAAAGTATCGCTGAACCCGTTTCGGGTCAGGGACAAAGCAAATTCCGGCGCGCTTTCCGAGCGCAACACCACGCCATCCTTGACCGAACGCAACTGGAAGGCGATTTTGCGCTCGTATTTATGCCCTAAAATCGGCATATAAAACAGGTCGGGCGATTTATCCTGATCCCATAACTTGGTCAGCCGGCGCTGCTGCAACAGGTTTTCGACAAACGAGTGCACTACCCGCGCCGATTGCGCCAGCTCGGCATTGAACAGCTTGGTGATTTCGTCGCGGGTTTGCTGATAGCTGACGTAGACGGTCGCCCCCCAAACCAACAACAGGGAAGACAGCAAAAAAAACAGCAGCTGTTTTTTCAGCGAGCGGGGACGAAACTTGAGTCGCATACTCCTAGTGTTCGTCGATGATATAACCCACGCCGCGAATGGTACGGATTAGATTGGTATCCAGTTTTTTACGCAAATGATGGATATGCACCTCGACAGCATTGCTTTCCACTTCCGAGCCCCAGGCATACAAAGCTTCTTCCAGCCTGGCCCGGGAGGTGACATGGCCGATATGACCCATCAGGTAATTCAAAATATCATATTCCTTTTGCGACAATTCCACCGCCGCGCCGAGATAAAACACCTGATGCGCGGCCGGGTCTATGGACACGCCTTTATGCTCCAACACCGGCAAGCCATGCCCTTCGTTACGGCGGGCCAGTGCGCGCAAGCGCGCGCAAACCTCGGTCAAATCGAACGGCTTGCAGACGAAATCGTCGGCCCCGTTATCCAATCCGGCCACCCGCTCCGACACGCCGTCGCGGGCGGTCAACACCAGTACCGGCGTACTATCCTTGCGTTTGCGCAAATTTTTTAACACGCTCATGCCGTCCATGCGAGGCAGATTCAAATCCAACACGACCAAGTCGTAGTGATTCAATTTTAATGCCTCGTCGGCTTGCGCCCCGTCGGTCAGCCAGTCCACAGCATAACCTTCCAGGGTTAAGCCCGCTTTTAGGCCGTCGCCGAGAATGGCGTCGTCTTCAACCAATAACAATCGCATAATGTTTGATGCTTTTCAGCCGCATGATTTATATGCGAGACATTGTAACAAGGAATTTGGCGGAATCAGCGGTTCCATGGCCGCGGTACGAGTAGCTTCGAACCGTATGGCACATTCGAAGAGTTGCTGGCTCGGGACTTTCGCTTTCATTCCCTTGGGCCGCCCTCATCCATGGCGGCCGGAGCGGAAAATTTCAAGCGAGTTGTCGCCTCAAGGTGAAAATCTTATGCAGCTATTTTCTCCTGGTTAGCCATCTCCTGGGTCGGTTTGTTTTGGGTTTCGGCATGATCCGGATTTAGATGCACGGTATG
>Ga0207952_1000741_pt1 | contig 20369 bp, 20 predicted proteins | sample SubbioR12Aug_8Ca_FD_184831 | JGI IMG/M metagenome (GOLD analysis project Ga0207952, IMG submission 184831) | Serpentinite rock and fluid subsurface biosphere microbial communities from McLaughlin Reserve, California, USA - CR12Aug_8Ca (SPAdes) | ecosystem: Environmental > Terrestrial > Deep...
AAAGGGATTTGAACCCTCGATCTGATGCATGCCATGCACCCATCCTACCAGACTAGACGATCGGCCCAATAATCAGTAAACTGATCGAATTACGTTTTTCAAATTGGTTATTAACGTTTAGCGGTCAGAAAAAACACAAGTGTGAAATTAACACAAGATATTTAACCATAATTAGGATGGATGTAACGTTATGGTAGTAGATAACAAAGCAACTATCACCTATGTTCAGTTACTTAAGGAAGATCTTGTAATTATTAGATTAGTACCAAAAGACGGACCTGTTCCAGATTATCAGGCAGGTCAGTTTATCACATTAGGTTTACCAAATCCTGTAGAAGGTGGAAAAATTGTTAGAAGAGCATATTCAATTGCGTCACATCCTGAAAATAAAAAGTACATAGAGCTCGTAATTAGATGGGTAAGAAAACCACTTCCTGGCAGATTAACCACACAGTTATTCAATGCCAAAGAAGGTGATGAAATTTTATGGTTAAAGCCTACAGGTAGAGCACTTTTGATAAATGAAACTCTTCCAAACGGAGAAAAAGACAATAGAAGAATTATTTGTATTGGAGGAGGAACAGGTCTAGCACCATTTGTAAGTTTTGCACAGCACTTACATGATACTGGAGATAAAAGAGAGATAATTGTTTTACATGGTGCAAGTTATGTTGATGAGCTAAGTTACAAAGAATTACTAACGGATTTAGAAAATGAAAGTATAGCAAAAGGAAAAGACAAGTGGAATTTTAAATACAGAGCAGCTATAAGTAGACCGCAAGAATGGTTTAACAGATCATGGGCAGGTCAAGTCGGAAGGGTTGAAACATTTCTTAGACCAAGAGACAATGGAATTTCACCATTAGAAGAATTGATTGAAGATAAAATTACAAAAGAGAACACAATGTTTTATGTCTGTGGTTGGCAAGGAACAATTGATGGTGTAATGGATTTCCTAAAACCAAAAGGATTTGTTACAGAACATGATAAACGTGCAGATGGAAGCTTTGAAGTGAAGTACGAATCATACGGTTAAACAAATTTTTAAAGAAATAAAATCACCTAGTAATTCTAAACTTTGGGGACGTAGGTTAGCTTGGTATACTGCCAGCCTCGGGTGCTGGAGATCATGGGTTCGAATCCCATCGTTCCCATATTTTGAGAAAGTCAATCATTGAAATATGACATTTTTCTAGTTAATGTAATTGATTACTGCTCTGTACCTAGCACATCTAAATCCTGTTACTAATGCACATGTTGAAATCATAAATGAATTAAAAAATAAAGCAGATATTGTTAAAATAATGCCTGTTATTTTCAAATCAGGTAAAATGGAAATCAACAGTAAAAGTTTTCCATTTAATTTTGAAATTAGAAAAAAAATGCTGAGATCCATTTTTGGAGATTCTATTACAATAACAGAAGACTATACTTTTTTTGCACCATTTAAAAAATACATGCCACCATTATTATCACCAAAATCATGGGAATTACGGAAGCAGATATTAAAAGATGTACAGGGTGATTTTTTCTCATATACAGGAGACAAAACAGAAGGGTATATGCTCAAATTATACAGATTAAAACCAAAGATAGGACAAAGAAGAACATTATCAGCAACAACGGTTAAAGAAAATATCTACAATTCAGCATTAGGTAAAACAACAAATTGGAAAAATGATGTTCCACAAAGTGTCCAACAAATAATTGAAGAAAATTGGGAAGTGATTAAAAAATTTTCAGATTCTGAGGATAAAACAACCCGAGTTTTGGGAATGAAATTCCCAAAGGAAGGATGGTCAGATTAAAGTATTCAAAATATGAATATTTTATAAAATTTAGATTAGAAAAAATAAAACAAGCTTCAAATGGTTATTTCTTTTTTGAAGCCTTTTTAGTTGTTTTTTTTGCTGCTGCTTTTTTCTTTGCTGCCATAACAGAATTGGCAATTTACTAGAATTTCTACAGGTGAAATTAAAAAAATTACACAAAATGGGTGATGTTGAGAATACAATTTTAAAATATTTTGAAAAAGAAAAAATCAGATTTGGAAGATCAGATCTCACATTTTTAGTATTTTTAACTTCAAATATTTATTGTCTAAAAATTATCAGATTCATCAAATCAAAAATCATATGAGAATTAGAATTATTCAACTCATTAAAAACGAGTACACTAACCAAATTTAATTATTAAAATTATGTACTAATTCTAGATTTTAGAGAAAATAGTAAGAAGAGCATTCCCAAATAGATTAATTACTGATATATCGATGATTTTTTGTGGGTCTTCCTATTTCAAAATATGTTTGGTTTGATGGAAAATTTACAACCTTAGATAAAGCTAAAGTTCCAATTACAACTCACGCAATTCATTATGGAACTTCTGTTTTTGAGGGAATTAGAGCATATTGGAATGAAAAAAATCTTTTTATTTTTAGATTAGACGAACATGTCAAGAGATTTAGAAAATCAGGTCAATTTTATAATATTTCACTTAATTTTTCAGATCAAGCCATTAGCAATGCAATAATTGGGATTTGTGAAAAAAATAAAATAAAAAAATCATGTTACATTAGACCATTTTATTTTGTAGGAGATTATGGAATAAATCTACATGTTACTGAAAAAGCACCAACTAATGTTGCAATTTTTACTTTCCCCTTTGGAGATTTATTTAGTAAAAACGGTATCACTGCAGGAGTTGTGTCATGGAGAAAATTTTCAGACATGTCAAATCCACCACAGGCAAAAATGGGAGGAAACTATCTTAATTCAATCATAGCAACACAAGAAGCTAAAAACAGTGGATATGATGAAGCAATTCTATTGGATCATAATGGAAATGTAAGTGAAGCCCCTGGAGAAAATATTTTCATTGTAAGAGATGACCAATTAATTACGCCACCGTTATCTTCATCGGCATTAAATGGAATTACACGTGATGCAATAATAAAAATCGCAAAGGATCTAAATATTGATGTGACAGAAACAGAAGTATCTAGAAGTGAGTTAGTAATTTCTGATGAAATTTTTCTTACTGGAACTGCAGCAGAGATCACACCTATAATTTCAATGAATGGTAAGAAAATCGGAGATGGTAAACCAGGACGTATTACTAAAAAAATGATGAAAGAGTATACAGACATAGTAATGAACAAAAACCAAAACTACTCCAATTGGTTAACTGCGGTGTATTAAATGAAAATTGTTCAAATTGGCACAGGAGGATGGGGGAAAAATCATACAAGAATCCTATCACAACTAGGTGTTCTTTCAGCAGTATGTGATACTAATACTGAAAGAAGTAAAGAGTATGGTGAAAAATATTCAGTTAATTATTATAATTCATTAGATGATTTGATTAAATTTGAAGAGTTTGATGGAGCTTTTGTAGTTACCCCAACTTCATCACATACAGAAATTGCAACAAAATTACTTCAAGCAAAAAAACATGTGTTTGTAGAAAAACCCATGACATACAAATCAGAAGATGGTCAAAAAATTGCAGATCTAGCCAAAAAAAATAATTTAGTACTAACTTGTGGATATATAGAACGATTTAACCCAGCAGTAGACAATGTGAAAAAATTTGTGAAAGAAAAAAAATATGGAGAACTTGTAATGCTTGAATTTCACAGAGAAAATAGAATGCCTTTACATATCAAAGATGTTGGAATTATTTACGATACATCAGTTCATGACATAGATACTGCAAATTGGTTGTTTGATGATATGCCTCAAGTAGTTTTTGCGAGATCTGGTAGAATAAATCATGAGCACGAAGATTTTGCAAGTATTATGCTAGGATATAAAAATGATAAAGTAGCAATTATTTCTTCAAATTGGATTACACCAAAAAGAGTTAGAACATTTACGGCAGTATGTACTGATGCAATAATTACATCGGATTTTATTTCCCAGGAGATAAAAATAGAGAAGAAAGAAGAAACTGAGATACCAAGGAGTGATAAACAGGAACCATTACTACTTGAAATTCAAAGTTTTTTGGGAGCTATGGAAGGAAAAAATAATCTAATTGTAAGTTCACAGCAAGCAGTCAATGTAACAAAAATAGCAGAAGCTGCACTTTTATCCAGCCAAAAAGGAATACCAATCTATCTGGATTTAAAATGAACAAGACAATGATGGATATTTTAGCTTGCCCTATAGACAAAAATCATCCTCTAGAGCTATATGAAATTAAAGAAAAAAACAATGTTGTTTCAGAAGGAGCATTATTTTGCCCCAAATGTTCAAGATTTTATCCTATTATTGAAGAGATTCCAATAATGTTACCCGATGAGTTAAGAAACAAGGAACAAGAGATAGAATTCCTTACTAACAATAAGAAAAATCTGCCTGAAAAAATTATTACTATGGCAAATCCATGGCATTTGTGATATAATTGGTTACAAACTATATTTCTGAAAAAGCAAAGATAGGAGATAATGTCAAAATTTGGCATTTTTCATATATTGGAGATAATGTAGAAATTGGAAATAATGTGAAGATAGGTTCACTTGTCCATATTGATTATAATGTAAAGATTGGAGAAAATACAAAGATAGAAGGACAAGCATACATTCCACCATTATCAAGAATTGGAAAAAATGTATTCATTGGACCTGCAGCAGTATTAACTAATGACCCATATCCAATGTGTGATAAAATGATAGGGGTAACTATTGAAGATAATGTGGTGATAGGAGCACGAGCTGTCATTAAAGCAGGTGTAACTATTGGTAAGAATAGTGTAGTTGCTATGGGTGCAGTAGTAACAAGAAATGTTCCAGAAGATTCTGTGGTAATCGGAGTTCCTGCTACGATAAGATACACGCGTAAAGAGTACGATAAAAAACAGAGACAGTGGTTGGAAAGTTAGAATTTAATTTCCTTTTTGAATATCCAATTTTTTAATTTTGATAAAATTAGAATCCAAACTATTATCAAAAGAATTGCAATGATAGCTTTGAATATAGATGTCAATAATGAATCAAAATCACCAAAACCAGAGATCGAAAAAGGACCTAAAATCATCACTAAAATCCCTCCACCAATAATTATCAAAACCCACATAACAAAGATAAAACTAAAAAGTCCTATTTTCAAATGACTAACCTCATCATTAATGCAGTTATTATGGCAAGGATTCCTGAAAAAATAGCTAGTTTGAAAATTGCATAACCAACCTGTTTTTCAGATAAAGGCCCTGCTGCTAGAATTAGTCGCACTAGCGTAATAGGAGCAGTTTTATCTTTTGTTGCCATTAATTTGAAATCTTCAGTATGCTCAACAGGCTTTCCTTTGATTTGCCTATGCTCCACAATTCGTTTCATGCTAGATAAGAACAAAAATGAGTTAATTACTGCAGGCAAAAGAGCGATTGCCGCAATGATTTCTACATGACCAATTATTGCAATTGCTCCATACATTCCACCTAATGCCAAAGCACCAGAGTCTCCAGGAAATATTTTGCTTGGAATTTTATGGTATTTGTAAAATGCAAGAGCAACAAATCCTAATGGTAAACTAACTATAGCCATTTCATAATTTTGTAAAATAAATAATGCAATACTAAGTGAAAAACTTGCAATTATCATAAAACCACTAGCTACCCCGTTTAGCACATCAATAGAATTAATTGTATTACCTGTGATAGGGATCATGAAAATTATCAATCCAAGATAAAGTGCAGGTATTTGGACTGTACCAAATAAAGGAAAAGATAGATTGGAGTCATATGCGCCAAAGAAAATTATTGGTGTTGCAGCAAATATCAAAGTAATGGGTTTAAACCATCCCCCCATTACTTTTCTATCATCCACATAGCCAATTAGAAATGCTATAAAACTAGTAATTATTATTGCAAGAATTTCATTCATTTGTAAAAACCCATATAAAATAAATTCAGACACTATAATTCCTGCAATTATGGATGGGCCTCCAGGTCGTACAATCATCACATGATCTTTTTTGTTTACATCTTTGACTGCAGAATTTCTTTTTTGTAAAAATTTAATCAAATACGGAGTTGTAAAAAATACTGTAAAAAATGCAACAACACATGAGATGATTGCAGGTATGATTAATTCAGTCAACTATCTAACCTTCTTTAACTCTGACTTTATGTTATCTGCGATGGTTGAACCAATTTTATCAATTTCTGCTAATTTGTTAACTGGAATCTTTGATAAATCATCAAGAGATTTAATTCCATGTTTATATAGCACTCTTGCTCTTACACGTCCAATTCCTTTTACTTTTACTAAATCTAACAATTCTTCCTTAATTCCATAAATTATTCGTCGTCTAAGATTCTCTAACTCATCAAGTAAATCAGCACGCTCAACATGCTTTGAAATTTCTCGTAGACAATATGTTAACCAATCAGCAGTTTCAACCATCCTATGCATGTCACCAGATTCTATTCCCAGATTATCAGATAGAGACAATTCAGACGATTCTGTAATCCATGCCTGTAAAGCAAGTAAACTTCTAGAGCAATCATATTCAGATAAGGGTTCTAATATCTCTGAAGAATGATTTTCAATCATCAAACTGGCTGTTTCAAAGTCTTTATTTCTTAGCGAGAATTTAGGGAAAAATTCCTCACAATTTGAAATTAAATGTAAAAATCCAAAAGTGTGTTTTCTTTCTTTAGATACATTTTCAATTGCATCTCTAAAGTAAGTTGCAGTTAATGGATCAATATACAACATTGAAGTCTTTTTTCCAAATTCCGTAGCAGCGTATCTCTCACCTTTTTTAATGATTAAAAATGCATTAGTTAGAAACCTTAGGGATATATCAATGGCAAATTTTATAGTTGCTTTTCTAGATTGTAATCCACCAAGTGTTTGCAAAAAAAATTCTAAAATGTTTTCTTTTTTAATTCCTGGACTTGTTACAATTACACTTAACACATGTGTTCTTAATGATTTATCATCAGTAATTTTTGATAAAATTGGTTCTGGTTCTCCATGAATATAATATTCCATTAGATCTTCACTATTTCCATTTCCAACAATTATCGATTCGCCATAGTCATCATATTGTGGTCTTCCAGCTCTACCACAAAGTTGTTTGTACTCAAGAATACTAATTGGTCTGTTTGCACCAACTTTTGCATTATATCTATTGATATTAGAAATAACAACTCTTCTTGCAGGAAGATTTACACCAGCAGCTAATGTAGGAGTAGAAGATAATAATTTGATTGTACCTTTACGAAATTCAGTTTCTATTGTTTGTCTACAGTTTTGATTTAATCCAGCATGATGAAATGCAACTCCTTTTTTTATTAGTGTTGCAAGTGTCTTTACTAATTCAGTGTGTTCATTATTTGAGAGTATTTTTTTTGAAACTTTTTCTAATTCTTCAGATTCGTTTTTTTCTAAAAATTGCGATATAATATCAGCAGCTTTTGTTGCAAGAGCTTTTGAACGTGTTCTAGTTTCTGCAAAAACTAATGATTGACCGCCTTCTTTTACAGATTGCACACCTAAATCAATAGGAATTCCACGAATGCTAGGCTCAACCTCAAATTTTTTACCATTATTCATTATTACTCCTCCTGCATCATACACTCCTTCAGATAACGGAACAGGTCGCCAGTCATTTTTTACAAGTGTGCAATCAAGCCATTTTGCAAGTTCATCAGAATTTGTTATTGTTGCACTAAGACCTAGAATTTGTGGTTTTGATTCCAATAGTTTTAGTTTTGTTAAGATCATCTCCAATGTTGGTCCTCTACTTTCGTCTCCAATAAGATGAATCTCATCTGCAATAACTAATCCAATTTCATCAATCCATTCAGCACCATGACGAATTATAGAGTCCATTTTTTCATTTGTTAAAACTAGTACGTTATTTTTTTCAAGATTTTTTTCAATATTTTCAAAATCACCAGTAGATATACCCACTTTAATTTTTTTTCCTAAATCTATTTTTTCTAGTTTTTTAAATTCAGTAAATTTTTCAGAAGCTAATGCTCTTAATGGACTAAGATATACAACCTTACCAGTATTTTTTGAAAGATAGTTAATCATAGATATTATTGCAGTTAGAGTTTTACCACTTGCAGTAGGTGCAGAAACCAATATACTTTTTCCATCAAGAAGTCCAGCATCAATACAATCTGCTTGTGGCGGATATAATTTAGAAAATCCTTCAGACGATAAAAAATCAATTGCGGGTTTAAGAAGATCTAGTTTTTCTATTTTCATACTCGGTTATAATGACCGGGTTTTGATTCATAAATAGATGCTTCGCGGAGCATTCTTCGAATATAGTTTCGTGCTTCTTCCTCAGTGAATTTTTCTGTCTTTTCTAGTTCTTTGACAAAAGCTCGTTCTTCAACTGCAACTTTATTGTCACCTTCCATTGATTTTAAAACATCCATAAACAACTGCATCTTAGATACTTCACTTCTTGGTCTTCCTTGTAAAACTCCAAGATCAACTTTACCAGTATTAACATCAACACCTGCATCTTGTAGCATACTTTGAATCAGAAATATGGCTCTCTCGGCATCCTCTTCCTCTACTTTATCTTTCATAAGTAATCTTGCTCTTGCGGTTGAAAGTCTGATAATTCCTTCTAGTTGTCTAGGTGTGACTGTAATCATTTCTTCAGATTCTACATTTCTCATTTGGAGATAATATTCTAGGATTTTTTCTTCAGCTTCTTTTGTTAAATCAGGACTAGAACGTTTTGCATATGAAAGATATTTTGTTAGAATATCAACGTCGATTACTGAACGCTTGTCAGTTCCTTGCGGTGTATGTAATTCAATTATGTGTCTTGCAATTTTTTCATCTTTTTCCCTTCCAGGGATATCACGTACTACAAAAATTAAGTCAAATCTAGTCAGTAGTGGAATTGGTAGGTTTACATTTTCTGTTATATTTTTGAACGGATCGTATTTTCCATACATTGGGTTAGCAGCTGCTAAAATTGATGTTCTTGCGTTTAATGTGGCAACAATACCACCCTTTGCAATACTTGCAGATTGCTGCTCCATAACTTCATGCAGTGCACTTCTGTCTTCTGGTTTCATCTTATCAAATTCATCAATACATACAAGGCCTTGATCACCAAGTACAACAGCTCCTGCTTCCAACATCATAATTCCTGTTTTATCACGTACTACAGCTGCGGTAAGACCTGCTGCTGTAGAACCTCTACCTGATGTATATAGTCCTCTTGGAGCAATTCTTGCACAAAATTTTAGCATCTCACTTTTTGCAGTACCAGGATCACCTACAAGAAATACGTTGATGTCACCTCGAATCTTACTTCCATCACCAAGTAGTCTTTGAGTTGAACCAACAATCAACAACAAGATAGCTTCTTTGATAAGAGATTGTCCTTGAATATGAGGTGCAAAAGAATCAATTAGTCTCTGATAGACATTAGGGCTTTGAGCAAGTGTTTTAATCATCTTTTCATCTTCTGGAGATACTTCTTCTCTCTCAATTTTACGAGAAGTTTTAGAACCACGACCTCCCAAAAATTCAATATTATTACCCTCTATTCGTAATCGATATAGTCCACTGTGACCTCGAGTTATTCCTGCAATAGATTCTTGTTCTACTCTTACTATACCAGTAAGGATAATTCTGTCGCCGGGTCTTGCATTATCTACAAGATCTTGCCTAATTGTAACATCAATATAATGAGGTAGTTGACCAGGAGGAAGATCTTCTGGGAGTTCTTGTAATCTAAGAATTTGAAAATCTATGAATTTACTAGCTTCTGGCTTTAATTCAAAATCTCTATGTTTACAACTTGGGTTATCACAGACTATTGGAATTTTTACATCCATTCCTTTTAGTTGAATAACTTTAGTTTGATGTTCATCAGGACAAACAAATACCAATTCTTTTGCAAGTGGTTTTACTTCTGAAGCTCTAACAACCATACCTGAAACACTAGAAATATTTCCAATGGTTTCAGCATTAATTTGTCTTAAACTTCTTTGAAGGGGATAATTTACAAGTCTTACACGGACTTCATCTTTAATTTTTTCGGCATAATCAGGAAATCTTGTTTGAAGTGCTTCTTTGATTGCCCTTGAAAATGCATTTAGGACTCTATCAGGATCTGTTGTAAAAATATGTTCGATTTCAGGTTCTATTACAAGATCATTATAATCTACAATGATGAATTTTGCATTCTTTGGCATCATTTCATCAATTTGTTCTACATACTTGTAATTTCCAAATTTGTCTTTGAATCTTGTAAGAAATTCTTTTACCTTATCAGATAATGCAGAATCGGTAAAAGTACTAGTTTGAACTCTGCTCATTTAGATCTCCTCTGATTTGTTTTTCAAATTCTACACTATTATCATGAATTGTTTTAAAAAAAATATTTTCTTCAATTGTTAATTTATTATATAATTCAGAATTAAGTTTAGTTGAATCTGCAATCTTAACAAGTTTTCCTCTTCTCATTCTAAATAATTCTAACATCATACTTTCAACATGATTGAAATCGTCACGATTCAAATCTTTCATCGATTCTTTTAATTTAATGTAAAAGTGAGGATCAAGTGTGGACATTTGATATTCACCAACCATTTTTTCTTTTGATAATGCCTGTTTTAGCTCGGTAATCATATCGGGTTTTTCAAGGGATGCAAGTTTGTTTTGGGCTAAAATCTTGCTTATCCATAGAGGCAGATTCAAAACTTCACCTTGAGTACCGTTGATTTTCACGCCTGCAACATTGAATTTAATATCATGGTTTATGCTAACTTTAGCATCCTTTAGGCTATATCCAATAGAATGCAATTTTTCTATCTTATCTATTTCCATCGTAAGATCACTTTCTATCCATAAGATCCTGATGTAATGGATCGATCAATTCTATTCACTATTTTGTTAGATCAATTGATCCTATTAATTTCGATTTATTAGTGGGAAATAGACCAGAAGATCACATGTTATCAACAGGCATGTGGGTAGAAAAATATCGCCCCTCAAAGCTATCAGAAATAGTAAATCAAACAGAAATTATTGGTAGCCTAGAAGCTCTAATTAAAGACCCTACGGATATGCCGCACCTAATGTTTTCCGGTTCTGCGGGAGTAGGAAAAACTACAACAGCCTTATGCATATCTAGACAAATTCTTGGGGGATATGCTAAAGACTATACTCTTGAACTAAACGCCTCAGATGAACGAGGTATAGGTATGGTTAGAGAAAAAGTAAAAAAGTTTTCAAGATTTGCAGGAATGATAGATGTACCATTTAAGATAATTATTCTAGATGAGGCAGATGAGATGACATCAGATGCACAAACAGCACTTAGACGAATAATAGAAGATACTGCAAAATATTGTAGATTTATTCTAATTGCAAATAACATCTCAAAAATTATCGATCCTATTCAAAGCAGATGTGCTACCTTCAAGTTTACAGCTATTCCTGAAGAAGATATGATAAATCATTTAGAAAGTATAGCTAAAAAAGAGAAATTAAAAACTGACAAAAAAGGACTAAAAGCAATTTATGATTATTCAGAGGGAGATCTCAGACATGCGATTAATTTGATGCAGGCAACTGCAAGTATAGGTGAGATTTCAGAAGTAAATGTAAAATCATCAGCTGGATTGACAAAAACAAGTGATGTCGATATTGTTCTAAAAATGGCATTGTCTGGAAAGATAGGTGATGCAAGAGAGAAGATGATTGAATTAACCAAAGTTTATGGAATGTCAGAATCAGATTTTCTAAAGTATCTGAATTCTGCAGTATTCAAAACTAAACATGAAAAAATGTCAGATATTTTAGAAGTGATTGCAAAATATGATTATAGAATTTTAGTTGGAGCAAATCCAGAGATTCAGTTAACAGCTTTGTTAGCTGAGCTAGGTAAATTAGAAAAATAAAAACGCAGAGAGAGGGATTTGAACCCCCGGGTGCTTGCGCACACAGGCTCTCAAGGCCCGCGCCCTACCGAGCTAGGCGACCTCTGCAAGAAATGATGAATAATAGTGATTAAAATTTGTTGAGTATTGAAAATAAAATCATAGAAAAATAAGAAAAAAGAAATTAATTTCTTTAATCGTGTGCGTGTGGGTTTCCGCCACCAGTCATTTTGACATATGTGCCAGCTGCTTTCTCATGCCATTCCAAGTTTGCTTGTTCAATTCGAATAGCTCCTGTAGGACATATTTCCTGACAAGCCATACAAACTGTACAATCATGTTCTCGAATTGGTTGTGATTTGTCAGTGTGATCTAATCGTTCATCTTGTTCAGTTTTTCCAGTACCTTCAAAGACTTTACCAACTACATCTTTAGCTGGAATATCTTGTTCGGTTCTATACCACTGAAATGTTTGAACTGGACATACACTCATGCATGATCCAGCTGCAATACAAGAATCCCAATCGACTGCAACTGTTGTACCGTGAATACCAAGAGGAACTTGTTCTTCTCCTCTAGCTTCATACGCGGCTTTTACATCTTCATTTGAAAATGCTGCACCATCTGGATTTCCTTTGCCCCAAATCCAATGAAAATTCTCGCCATTTCCATGACTAGTTTTTCCGACTGGTTTTTGGTCGTGACAAAAATCTTCTGGTATTACTAAATCTGCCATACAAAACATTGATCTGAATAATATTTAAAGCTAGACAAAATTAGTCGGGACTAAATTACAATCGATATTAATTTTCTGAATAATTTAACTAAAAAAATGAAATTATAATAAAGAAAATTGAATTAAAAAAATTTAGTCGTGTGCATGTGGATTAGCAGAACCTGCTTCCATCTTCACATATGTTCCTGCAGCTTTCTCATGAGCTTCCAAGTTTGATTGATCAACTTTGATAGCTTGAGGAGGGCAAACAGAAACACATGCCATACACCAGATGCAATCATGCTCTCTGATTGGATCGGCTTTATCAGTTAGATCTTTTCGTTCTTCTTTAACTGAACTTCCAGTTCCAGCAAAAGTTGCGTTTATTGCTTCTGTATTTGGAATGTCTTTTTCAGTCCTATACCACTGAAAAACTTGTACTGGACATGCTTCAATACATGCACCATCTGCAACACAAGAATCCCAGTCAACTGCAACCATAGTACCACTAATACCTAATGGGACTTGTTTTTCACCACGAGCAGTATAAGCAGCTACTACATCAGCATCAGCAAATACTTCAGCTTGTGATCCGTCAGTGTTTTTTGTTTTACCAGGACCCCAAACCCAATGAAAGTTTTGGCCATCTGAGTGACTAATTTTTCCAATTGGTTTTAATCCTTCTGGGAAATTTTCTGCTATTGGCATAGACCAACTTTCTTTGAGATATTATTTAAAGCTAGACAAAATTAGTCGGGACTAAACCTAAGTATAATAAAAGATCTACGCTTATTTTCATTTAAAATTTCCTTACGTTCATATCGTTTGAAGAATAATTACAAAAAATGGATATTATCAAATTTGATGTGTATAGAGGTCCAAACATTGGCGTTTACATAAACGCAAATGATAATTTTCTTTTGCTTCCTATGGGTTTTGCTCAAACCAAAGCTGAAAAACTTGCAGAATATCTAAAGACTGAAATTATTTATTCTTCTGTTGCAAATACTCGTCTTTTAGGAGCATTAATGGTAATGAATAACAACGGAATTTTACTTCCAAAGACTGCGTATATGGATGAATATGAATTTCTAAAAAAAGAAACAAAAATGGAGATTGGTGTATTGGATTCAAAATACTCTGCACTGGGTAATGTGATTTGCGCTAATGATAAAGGGGCTATTGTATCGCCATGGTTATCAAAAGATGATTGTAAGACAATTGAACAGGTATTAGGAGTAGAAGTTTTGCAAAAAAGAATCGCTGGGTTTAATCAAACAGGAGCAGTAATGGTTGCAAATAATTCAGGTGCTGCAATTCATCCAGAAGCTGATGAAGAAGACATGAAGACATTTGCTAATATAATGGGCGTAAAAATAGAACAAACCACCATCAATAATGGTATTCCATATGTCATGTCAGGAATAGTTGTGAATAATCATACAGTAGTTGTTGGATCCTTAACTAGTGGTCCTGAAATTATGATGTTAACTAGAGCATTTCTAAATTAAGAATGGATTTTGGATCATCTGTAAGCTTTTCAATTTCGATTTGAGATTCTGTACCATCTTGCATGTTTCGTAAAACAACTTTACTTTGTTCGAGTTCTTTAGGAGCTACTATAATGCAATATTTTGATTCAGATGCTTGTTCAATTTGTTTTTTCAGGTTTTTGCCAGATAGATCAATATCAGTCGAAATATTGTTTAATCTCAGTAATGATGCAATACTCATTGCTACTTTTTGCATATCTTCATTAATGTATAAAACTGAAATACGATTTTGTTTTGTTTCTGCAACTATTCCTTGTTCTTGCATTGTAAGTATTATGCGTTCTACACCTCCAGCTACACCTGCAGCTCCAATGTCATCTCTTCCAAATGCTTTTGTCAATGAGTCATAGCGACCCCCACCAGCAAGAGCACCTAATTTTGAATTTTTGTCAAATACCTCAAATACCATTCCAGAATAATAATCGAGTCCTCTAACTATTCCAAAATTTATGCGTATATTTGCAACCCCCCTGTTTTCTAAAGAAGAGAATAATTGTTTTAATTCATCCCATGATTCTAAATTTGTTGTATCAATTTTTGATTCTACTTCCAAAATATTTCCTTTGATTTGTGAAAATTCTAAAATTTTTTCTAATTTGCTTTCATCATATCTATCCTTGAATTCATTTAGAATGTCTTGCTTTGATTTTTTTTGTATTTTATCAATTGCTCTAAGCATATCAGATACTAAAACAGCATCTTTTGAATCAAAAGTTTGATTGATAAAGGATTCAACTAAATTTCTATGATTGATATCAATTGTAATATTTTTGAGTAATAATGAATCAAATAATCTAGAGGTTAATTCAATAATTTCAGCATCAGATTCCAATCCAGGTTTTCCATAAATTTCTACATCCCATTGATGAAAATATCGATATCGTCCCTTTTGAGGTTCATCATAACGAAACACCCCACCAAAAGCAGATATTTTTGTAGGTAATCTCATTGATTTTTGCATTGAAGCATATCTTGTCAAGCCTACTGTAAAATCAAAACGTAATGCTACTTCTCGATCTCCTTTATCTTTAAAATAATAAATTTCATCTCGGATTGCAGGTCCTGACTTTGTTTCTAGAACAGATAGCAATTCTATTGGAGATGGATCCATAAATGAAAAACCATAAAGATCAGATAATTTTTTAAAATGATTTCTGACGTGTTCGATATTTGCATTTTCCTGATACTCAAAATCTTTCATTCCACGTGGTAATTCCAAGGTAATTGTGTTGTTAATAGTGTGAATTTAGATATTTCTGTAACAACTATACAAAATTAGGCAGATTTTCAAATCTTTCTTCTAAAAATGATATAATTAATCAGACGAGATTAACAAATTAATAAAATTAAAACTAAAAATTTAAGTTTGTTTATTTTTATAATTTTTACAACAATATATATTAGAATAATATTTTCATATGTTTAACATAAGGTAGATATAATTTCAATTAATTGCAAATTCCTTGAAGTCATCTTCCTTATGTTAGACATAATTTTAAAATTCAATATTAGAAAATTACATAAATTTGGTCAAATTATTAGAAGATAAGTTACTCAATGTAATTTAACGACCATCTAAATTAATAATTAGCAAGATTTCAAAAGTATAATTGAGTTACAAATTTTTAGAACATGCAACTGATGCCTTCATTGAAGTAACTGCAAAAGATCTCAAAGAAGCATTTTTAGTTTCTGCGAATGCTGTAATTAACATCACATTAGATCAAGATAAAGTAAATGAAATTGAACAAAAAGAGATAATTGCATATGGAAAAGATCTAAACTATCTTTTATTTAGTTGGTTAGAAGAAGTTACCTTTGTTTTAATCACTGAAGGTTTTGCAATTAAAAGAATAGAACTTGACATTAAAGAAGACGATAAAGGCTATAAAATTATTGCAAAAGCTTATGGTGAACCACTTGATTTTCTAAAACATAATTTCAAGGTAGAAATTAAAGCACCCACATTTTATGAAATGAAAATTGAACAAAAAGATGGCGTGTTTATGAGATTTCTACTTGATCTTTGAATTTGGTGAAATTTTATTATCAAATCCATAGAAGAAATTATCCGCGTTTTTTAAAAGCAAAGATGTACATCTCACATTATGCGCATAGAATTAGCTGTATTTTTGATATTTTCGTTAAGTGTTCTTATGGTTGTTCCAGCTTATGCAGATGTTACTTCATTATCGTTGGGTGAAAATACATATCCAAAGGATGGAAAATTCATATTTATTGGAAATGAGAACGAAGGGAGCACTTCAGTTTTTGTAATTGTAAGAGATTCAATAGGAGAGTTCATGGGAATGTTGTCTGATCCTACATCAGATAATGACGGTACATTTTCAACTCTGCCAAGAGACGTGTCACAATTCTTTAAAACCAAAGGATTTTTCAATGCAACCGCATTTACAGATGATCAAAAAGAAGAAAATGGAATTACAATTAAGATAGAATATGATGGAAGTAAGATTTTTGTCGTACCAGACTTTGTACTAAAACTCAACACAATCACAGATCAAATAGTTGAAGAAAAAAAGACAGTAACGTTTACTGCAACATTAACTAATTCACTTACAGATGTAGTCTTTAGTCTAGAAAAAAATCCACCGACTGGTGCATCAATTGATAGTAAGACTGGAAAATTCTTATGGACTCCTACTGAATCTCAGGGTCCTGCGACATACGTTTTTGATATTGTAGTAAAAAAAGGAGTAGTTGAAGATAGAAAAACTTTGAAAATTACTGTAACTGAACCCGCTGCTCCAATATCACAGCCAAAACCTGAGCCAAAAATTGAGCCAGAGCCTGTTCCAGAAGAACCAGAAATGGGGGAACCTGAACCAACGGAAATTGGATTAGCATCTTTTGTGGATCCTACAAGAGATCCACAGTCATATGTTGACAGATACAATAACGAACCAAGTTACAAAAAATGGTTTGATGAAAACTTTCCAGAATATTCCTCAATTTATCAAGCCGTAGGTTTGGAAGAACCGATGGGATTAGCATCTTTTGTGGATCCTACAAGAGATCCACAGTCATATGTTGACAGATACAATAACGAACCAAGTTACAAAAAATGGTTTGATGAAAACTTTCCAGAATATTCCTCAATTTATCAAGCCGTAGGTTTGGAAGAACCAAAAGAGTTAGCTCCTTTTGTTGATCCAAATTTAGATCCGCAATATTATATTGACAGATACAATAACGAACCAAGTTACAAAAAATGGTTTGATGAAAACTTTCCAGATATGACAATTTATGATGCAGTTGGATTAGAGGAATCTGAAATCAAAGAACCGGAAAGCGGACAATGTGGACCAGGAACAGATCTGGTTGATGGCATATGTACAATCGTTGATAGTCCACAAGGTGGCGGATGCCTAATTGCTACTGCAGCATATGGTTCTGAGATGGCACCACAAGTACAATTCCTCAGAGAGATTAGAGATAGTAAAGTGATGAGTACATCATCGGGAGTTTCATTTATGACTGGATTTAACCAATTTTACTATTCCTTCTCACCTACAATTGCAGATATAGAAAGAGAAAATCCAATGTTTAAAGAATTGGTAAAAATTGGAATTACGCCAATGTTAACATCACTATCTATAATGTCAGCAGCTGATACAGAACAAGAAATAGTAGGATATGGAATTGGTGTAATTCTAATGAATATTGGAATGTATTTTGTAGCGCCGATAATGTTGATTTTCAGTATTAAAAAGGCAAAAACACGACTAAGTTTTTAATCATAATGAATACTATTACAAACATGGGCAAGCTAAGTAGAAATCTTAGAATTTGCGGTGATTGTGGAATTGTTTACACGTCAGTCAGCATGACAAAATACATTGATCAGTGTCCCATATGTCAATCTAGGAGATATGAAGCCATGCCAATTAAAACAGAAAAAGATTAGCAAAAATACTGTAAAAAAATATTCTAATTCAACATAGATTTTTTAATAGAAACAAACTGTTAAGAATTATTGTCAGATGATCCTGAAATTGAGAAAATAAAACAAAGAAAACTAGAAGAGATGCTTAGACAACAAAATCAGCCCCATATTCAACCAGGAATAATTGATCTAAATAATACAAATTTTGATCAAATAATTTCTGCAGAGAATCCTACTCTAGTTGATTTTTGGGCAGATTGGTGTGGTCCATGTAAAAGCATGCATCCAATATTTGAAAGTCTTTCAAAAAAATATACAAACATAAAATTTGCGCGAGTTAATGTAGATCAAAATCAAAATATTGCAATGAAGTTTGCAGTTCAGTCAATTCCTATGTTTATCATGTTCAAATCTGGACAAATCGTGGATAAAATGATGGGTGCAGTAGGTGCTCCCGGAATACACATGATTTGTAAAAAACATTCAAACTAGTAAGCGTAAGCAGCATCTTTTTTACGTTGAATTTCTATAATTTCATTGAAAATTTCTTGTTCTTCTGAGCTTAGTTTATGCATAAATTTAGCAAGAATTTTTTTTGCCTCGTGTGAGGGAGGAAAAGTGTAGAATACTTCTTCCTCAAAAATTTGTCTACCAATTGTTATACCTTGAACTGAACATGCAACCTCTTGTCCAGATTTTGCCGAAGTTACAGTTTTTTTATCTAATTGAAGCTGATGTACTAAACCAATTTTTCTACCATCTTTATTCATAAATGGGACTTTTTGTTTTAATGTTCCAACATCAATCCTGATTCCAAATACGGCAGGATCTGTATTTCTAAAAACATAGCCTTTGAGGAATGTAAATTTAGAAATTGGAGTTAGTTCTGCAAATATTGCATCATCTTCATTTGCAGTATCTTCACTTACCCATGCATTGTAATTATCAATTAGACTGTAAATTATTTTGTCTTCAAAAATTTTGATATGACCATTTTCAGATTCTTCTTTTGCATCAGGAAGAATTTTCACATTAAATGCCAAAACAACTCCCAAATGTCGGTCACTTTCTTTTATAGCTCTAGTTTCCATTATATCACGACGATTAACAGGTCCAATGTCAGCTTTTGATATCGGTACTTGAGAACGTCGTAACATCTCAACTATGGCCTCAAGAGAACCTATAGTATCGCATTTTAAAACAACACCATTGGTCTCAGTATCAATAAACACTGATTTCATTTCAGATTCAATTAGTTTGGTATATTTTTTTACATCACTTTCATTTGATGCAACATAAAGAGTACTGCCAGGTAAAACTCCTTCAAGATCAGGGGATGCGATTTTGAGTCCTGCAGCTGCATCGACACTTTGTACTGGTTTAAATTTATCTCTAGGATCTCTCATTTCATCAAGTGGTTTTGGTAAAAGAATTGCTTTTGGTTTTGTTATAATGACTGAATCCCTTTTTGCAACCACAATGGTATCAGTTTTTTTTATACTTCCATCAATCAAAATTATATTTGCTGTATGTCCAAGTCCTATCTCCTCATTAACTTCAAGAACAATTCCCCTTGATTCTTTTTCTTTCTGATCTAATCTTTTTTGCAGATATTGTTGAGTCAATCCAACTAATACTGCAAGTAATTCAGGTATTCCAACTCCAGATCTTGCAGAAATTGGTACAATCGCAATTTCAGATTTAAAATCTTTAACTCGATAAAATGCTTCGGATTGATATCCCAAAATAGATAGAGTTCCCACAACATCATAGATTTTTTGATCAAGATCTGTTTGAATAAATTGATCTTGCTCTTTGATTGCTTTAGTAATAAATTTAGTATCAGATTTTCTCCATCCAGATATTTGATCACATTTGTTTAGTGCAACAACAAATGGAACTTTTCTACTTTGTAGAATTTTTAAACTTTCATTTGTTTGAGGTTGAAATCCTCTGTTAACATCAACTACAAGTATAGCAATATCAGCTGCAGAACCTCCTCGTGCTCTAAGATTTGTAAAAACTTCATGTCCTGGTGTATCAATAACTAGAATTCCGGGAACTTGGTTTTCTGATTCTTGTAATTTTTTGTACAATGGCCCACATGTTTCTTTAATTGTTTCAGTTGGAAGAAAACTTGCTCCAATATGTTGAGTGATTCCTCCGGCTTCTCTACCTTGAACCCCAGTGCCTCTAATTCTATCTAAGAGAGATGTTTTACCAGAGTCTACGTGACCTAAAACTACCACGATGGGTTGACGAATTTGCAATCAGATCACTCAAATGCTACCCTCGATTCGTGATCAAAACTTTCTTG
>Ga0207952_1000742_pt1 | contig 20367 bp, 20 predicted proteins | sample SubbioR12Aug_8Ca_FD_184831 | JGI IMG/M metagenome (GOLD analysis project Ga0207952, IMG submission 184831) | Serpentinite rock and fluid subsurface biosphere microbial communities from McLaughlin Reserve, California, USA - CR12Aug_8Ca (SPAdes) | ecosystem: Environmental > Terrestrial > Deep...
AAAGGGATTTGAACCCTCGATCTGATGCATGCCATGCACCCATCCTACCAGACTAGACGATCGGCCCAATAATCAGTAAACTGATCGAATTACGTTTTTCAAATTGGTTATTAACGTTTAGCGGTCAAAAAAAACACAAGTGTGAAATTAACACAAGATATTTAACCATAATTAGGATGGATGTAACGTTATGGTAGTAGATAACAAAGCAACCATCACCTATGTTCAGTTACTTAAGGAAGACCTTGTAATTATTAGATTAGTACCAAAAGATGGACCTGTTCCAGATTATCAGGCAGGTCAGTTTATCACATTAGGTTTACCAAATCCTGTAGAAGGTGGAAAAATTGTTAGAAGAGCATATTCAATTGCCTCACATCCTGAAAATAAAAAGTATGTTGAGCTTGTAATTAGATGGGTAAGAAAACCACTTCCAGGTAGATTAACTACACAATTATTCAATGCCAAAGAAGGTGATGAAATTTTATGGTTAAAGCCTACAGGCAGAGCACTTTTGATAAATGAAACTCTTCCAAATGGAGAAAAAGACAATAGAAGAATTATTTGTATCGGAGGAGGAACAGGTCTAGCACCATTTGTAAGTTTTGCACAACACCTACATGCTATTGGAGATAAAAGAGAGATAATTGTTTTACATGGTGCAAGTTATGTTGATGAGCTAAGTTACAAAGAATTACTAACTGATTTAGAAAATGAAAGTATAGCAAAAGGAAAAGACAAATGGAATTTTAAATACAGAGCAGCTATAAGTAGACCGCAAGAATGGTTTAACAGATCATGGGCAGGTCAAGTCGGAAGGGTTGAAACATTTCTTAGACCAAGAGATAACGGAATTTCACCATTAGAAGAATTGATTGAAGATAAAATTACAAAAGAAAATACAATGTTTTATGTCTGTGGTTGGCAAGGAACAATTGATGGGGTAATGGATTTCCTAAAACCAAAAGGATTTGTTACAGAACATGATAAACGCGCAGATGGAAGCTTTGAAGTTAAGTACGAATCATACGGTTAAACAAATTTTTAAAGAAATAAAATCACCTTGCAATTCTAAACTTTGGGGACGTAGGTTAGCTTGGCATACTGCCAGCCTCGGGTGCTGGAGATCATGGGTTCAAATCCCATCGTTCCCATATTTTGAGAAAGTAAATCATTGAAATATGACATTTTTCTAGTTAATGTAATTGATTACTGCTCTGTACCTAGCACATCTAAATCCTGTCACCAATGCACATGTTGAAATCATAAATGAATTAAAGAATAAAGCAGATATTGTTAAAATTATGCCTGTTATTTTCAAATCAGGTAAAATGGAAATCAACAGTAAAAGTTTTCCATTTAATTTTGAAATTAGAAAAAAAATGCTGAGATCCATTTTTGGAGATTCCATTACAATAACAGAAGACTATACTTTTTTTGCACCATTTAAAAAATACATGCCACCATTATTATCTTCAAAATCATGGGAATTACGAAGGCAGATACTAAAAGATGTACAAGGTGATTTTTTCTCATATACAGGAGACAAAACAGAAGGGTATATGCTCAAATTATACAGATTAAAACCAAAGATAGGACAAAGAAGAACATTATCAGCAACAACGGTTAAAGAAAATATCTATAATTCAGCATTAGGTAAAGCAGCAAATTGGAAAAATGATGTTCCACAAAGCGTCCAACAAATAATTGAAGAAAATTGGGAAATCATCAAAAAATTTTCAGATTCTGAAGATAAAACAACCCGAGTTTTAGGAATGAAATTTCCAAAGGAAGGATGGTCAGATTAATTCATCTAAAATATAAATAATTTATAAAAATTTAGATTGGAAAAAATAAAACAAGCTTCAAATGATTATTTCTTTTTTGAAGCCTTTTTAGTTGTTTTTTTTGCTGCTGCTTTTTTCTTTGCTGCCATAACAGAATTGGTGATTTACTTGAATTTCTACAGGTGAAATTAAAAAAATTACACAAAATGGGTGATGTTGAGAATACAATTTTAAAATATTTTAAAAAAGAAAAAATCCATTTTACAAGATTAGATCTTTGTTTTTTAGTATTTTTATCTTCAAAGATTTATTGTCTAAAAATTATCAGATTCATCAAATCTAAAATCATATGAAAACTAAAATTATTCAAGAATCCATCAAAAATGAACATACTAACCAAATTGAATTATCAAAAATATGTTCTAATTCTAGATTTTAGAGAAAATAATGAGAAAAATATTCCCAAATAGATTAATTACTGATATATTGGTAATTTTTTGTGGGCCTTCCTATTTCAAAATATGTTTGGTTTGATGGAAAATTTACGACCTTAGATAAAGCCAAAGTCCCAATTACAACTCATGCAATTCATTATGGAACTTCTGTGTTTGAGGGAATTCGAGCATATTGGAATGAAAAAAATCTTTTTATCTTTAGATTAGATGAACATATAAAGCGGTTTAGAAAATCAGGTCAATTTTATAATATTTCACTTAATTTTTCAGATCAAGTCATCAGTAATGCAATAATTGGAATTTGTGAAAAAAATAAAATGAAAAAATCATGTTATATTAGACCATTTTATTTTGTAGGAGATTATGGAATAAATTTACATGTTACAGAAAAAGCACCAACAAATGTTGCAATTTTTACTTTCCCATTTGGAGATTTATTTAGTAAAAACGGAATAACAGCAGGAGTTGTGTCATGGAGAAAATTCTCAGACATGTCAAATCCACCACAAGCAAAAATGGGAGGAAACTATCTTAATTCAATCATAGCAACACAAGAAGCTAAAAGAAGCGGATATGATGAAGCAATTCTATTGGATCATAATGGAAATGTAAGTGAAGCACCTGGAGAAAATATTTTCATTGTAAGAGAAGAACAATTGATCACTCCACCGTTATCTTCATCAGCATTAAATGGAATCACACGTGACGCAATAATAAAAATCGCAAAGGATCTAAATATTGATGTGTCAGAAACCGAAGTAGCTAGAAGCGAATTAGTAATTTCTGATGAAATTTTTCTTACTGGTACTGCCGCAGAGATTACACCTATAATTTCAATGAACGGTAAGAAGATTGGAGATGGTAAACCGGGACATATCACTAAAAAAATGATGAAAGAGTATACAAACATAGTAATGAACAAAAACCAAAACTACTCTGATTGGTTAACTGCGGTGTATTAAATGAAAATTGTTCAAATTGGTACAGGAGGATGGGGGAAAAATCATACGAGAATTCTATCACGACTAGGTGTTCTTTCAGCAGTTTGTGATACTAATGCTGAAAGAAGTAAAGAATATGGCGAAAAATATTCAGTTAATCATTATAATTCATTGGACGATTTGATTAAATTTGAAGAATTTGATGGAGCTTTTGTAGTAACTCCAACTTCATCACATACAGAAATTGCAACAAAATTACTTCAAGCAAAAAAACATGTGTTTGTAGAAAAACCCATGACATACAAATCAGAAGATGGACAAAAAATTGCAGATCTAGCTAAAAAAAATAACTTAGTACTAACTTGTGGTTACATAGAACGATTTAACCCAGCAGTAGACAATGTGAAAAAATTTGTGAAAGAAAAAAAATACGGAGAACTTGTAATGCTCGAATTTCACAGAGAAAATAGAATGCCATTACATATCAAAGATGTTGGAATTATTTATGATACATCGGTTCATGACATAGATACTGCAAATTGGTTGTTTGACGATATGCCTCAAGTAGTTTTTGCAAGATCAGGTAGAATAAATCATGAACATGAAGATTTTGCAAGTATTATGTTAGGATATAAAAACGATAAAGTAGCGATTATTTCATCAAATTGGATTACACCAAAAAGAGTTAGAACCTTTATGGCAGTATGTACTGATGCGATAATTACATCAGATTTCATTTCACAGGAAATAAAAATTGAGAAAAAAGAAGAAACTGAAATACCACGTAGTGTCAAACAGGAACCATTACTACTTGAAATTCAAAGTTTTTTGGGAGCTATGGAAGGAAAAAACGATCTAGTTGTAAGTTCACGACAAGCAGTTAATGTAACAAAAATAGCAGAAGCTGCACTTTTATCTAGCCAAAAAGGTATACCAATCTATCTAGATTTAAAATGAACAAAACACTAATAGATATTTTAGCTTGCCCCATAGACAAAAATCATCCTTTAGAGCTATATGAAATTAAAGAAAAAAACAATGTTGTTTCAGAAGGAGTATTATTTTGCCCCAAATGTTCAAGATTCTATCCTATAATTGAAGAGATACCAATAATGTTACCTGATGAGTTAAGAAATAAGGAACAAGAAATAGAATTTCTTACTAACAATAAGAGGAATTTGCCTGAAAAAATTATTACGATGGCAAACCCATGGCATTTGTGATATAGTTGATTACTAACTTTATTTCAGAAAAAGCAAAGATAGGAGAGAATGTCAAAATTTGGCATTTTTCATATATTGGAGATAATGTAGAAATTGGAAATAATGTGAAGATTGGCTCGCTTGTACATATTGATTATAATGTAAAGATTGGAGAAAATACAAAGATAGAAGGTCAAGCATACATTCCACCATTATCAAGAATTGGAAAAAATGTATTCATTGGACCTGCAGTGGTATTAACTAATGATCCATATCCAATGTGTGAGAAAATGATAGGAGTAACTATTGAAGATAATGCAGTGATAGGAGCACGAGCTGTTATTAAAGCAGGTGTAACTATAGGTAAGAATAGTGTAGTTGGCATGGGTGCAGTCGTAACAAGAAATGTTCCAGAAGAATCTGTGGTCATTGGAGTTCCTGCTACAATAAGGTATACACGTAAAGAATACGATAAAAAACAGAGAAAATGGTTGGAAAGTTAGAATTTAATTTCTTTTTTAAATATCCAATTTTTTAATTTTGATAAAATTAGAATCCAAACGATTATCAAAAGAATTGCGATGATGGCTTTGAATATAGATGTCAATAATGAATCAAAATCACCATAACCAGAGATCGAAAATGGACCTAAGATCATCACTAAAATCCCTCCACCAATAATTATCAAAACCCACATAACAAAGATAAAACTAAAAAGGCCTATTTTCAAATAAATAACCTCGGCATTAATGCAGTTATTATTGCAAGTATTCCCGAAAAAATAGCGAGTTTGAAAATTGTATAACCAATTTGTTTTTCAGATAATGGTCCTGCGGCTAGAATCAATCTAACAAGTGTAATAGGAGCAGTTTTATCTTTAGTTGCCCTTAATTTGAAATCTTCAGTATGCTCAACAGGTTTTCCTTTGATTTGTCTATGCTCTACAATTCGTTTCATACTAGACAAGAACAAAAATGAGTTAATTACTGCAGGTAAAAGAGCTATTGCCGCAATAATTTCTACATGACCAATTATTGCAATTGCACCATACATTCCACCCAAAGCTAAAGCACCAGAATCTCCAGGGAAGATTTTACTTGGAAGTTTATGGTATTTATAAAATGCTAAAGAAACAAATCCTAATGGTAAACTAACTAAAACCATTTCATAATTTTGTAAAATAAATAATGAAATACTAAGGGAAAAACTTGCAATAATCATAAAACCGCTGGCTACACCATTTAGTACATCAATGGAATTTATGGTATTACCTGTGATAGAGATCATGAAAATTATTAATCCAAGATAAAGAACAGGTATTTGGACTGTACCAAACAAAGGAAAAGATAGATTGGAATCATATACACCAAAGAAAATTATTGGTGCTGCAGCAAATATCAAAGCAATTGGTTTAAACCATCCTCCCATTACTTTTCTATCATCCACATAGCCAATTAGAAATGCTAGAAAACTAGTAATTATTATTGCAAGAATTTCATTCATTTGTAAAAACCCATATAAAATAAATTCAGACACCATAATTCCTGCAATTATAGATGGGCCTCCAGGTCGTACAATCATCACGTGATCTTTTTTATTCACATCTTTGACTGCGAGATTTCTTTTTTGTAAAAATTTAATCAAGTACGGAGTTGTAAAAAAGACTGTAAAAAATGCAACAACACATGAGATGATTGCAGGTATGATTAATTCAGTCAACTAGATAACCTTCTTTAACTCTGACTTTATGTTATCTGCGATGGTTGAACCAATTTTATCAATTTCTGCTAATTTGTTCACTGGAATCTTCGATAAATCGTCAAGAGATTTAATTCCGTGTTTATATAGCACTCTAGCTCTCACACGTCCAATTCCTTTTACTTTCACTAAATCCAATAATTCTTCCTTAATTCCATAAATTATTCGTCGTCTAAGATTCTCTAATTCATCAAGAAGATCAGCACGCTCAACATGTTTTGAAATTTCTCGTAGACAATATGTTAACCAATCAGCAGTCTCAACCATCCTATGCATATCACCAGACTCTATTCCAAGATTATCAGATAGAGATAATTCAGATGATTCTGTAATCCAAGCCTGTAAAGCAAGTAAACTTCTAGAGCAATCATATTCAGATATTGGATCCAATAGCTCCGAAGAATGATTTTCAATCATCAAACTGGCAGTTTCAAAGTCTTTGTTTCTTAGTGAGAATTTAGGGAAAAATTCTTCACAATTTGAAATTAAGTGTAAAAATCCAAAAGTATGTTTTCTTTCTTTAGATACATTTTCAATTGCATCTCTAAAGTAAGTTGCAGTTAATGGATCAATATACAACATTGAAGTCTTTTTTCCAAATTCCGTAGCAGCATATCTTTCACCTTTTTTAATGATTAAAAATGCATTAGTTAGAAACCTTAGGGATATATCAATGGCAAATTTTATAGTTGCTTTTCTAGATTGTAATCCACCAAGTGTTTGCAAAAAAAACTCTAAAATGTTTTCTTTTTTAATTCCTGGACTTGTTACAATTACACTTAACACATGTGTTCTTAATGATTTATCATCAGTAATTTTTGATAAAATTGGTTCTGGTTCTCCATGAATATAATATTCCATTAGATCTTCACTATTTCCATTTCCAACAATTATCGATTCGCCATAGTCATCATATTGTGGTCTTCCAGCTCTACCACAAAGTTGTTTGTACTCAAGAATACTAATTGGTCTGTTTGCACCAACTTTTGCATTATATCTATTGATATTAGAAATAACAACTCTTCTTGCAGGAAGATTTACACCAGCAGCTAATGTAGGAGTAGAAGATAATAATTTGATTGTACCTTTACGAAATTCAGTTTCTATTGTTTGTCTACAGTTTTGATTTAATCCAGCATGATGAAATGCAACTCCTTTTTTTATTAGTGTTGCAAGTGTCTTTACTAATTCAGTGTGTTCATTATTTGAGAGTATTTTTTTTGAAACTTTTTCTAATTCTTCAGATTCGTTTTTTTCTAAAAATTGCGATATAATATCAGCAGCTTTTGTTGCAAGAGCTTTTGAACGTGTTCTAGTTTCTGCAAAAACTAATGATTGACCGCCTTCTTTTACAGATTGCACACCTAAATCAATAGGAATTCCACGAATGCTAGGCTCAACCTCAAATTTTTTACCATTATTCATTATTACTCCTCCTGCATCATACACTCCTTCAGATAACGGAACAGGTCGCCAGTCATTTTTTACAAGTGTGCAATCAAGCCATTTTGCAAGTTCATCAGAATTTGTTATTGTTGCACTAAGACCTAGAATTTGTGGTTTTGATTCCAATAGTTTTAGTTTTGTTAAGATCATCTCCAATGTTGGTCCTCTACTTTCGTCTCCAATAAGATGAATCTCATCTGCAATAACTAATCCAATTTCATCAATCCATTCAGCACCATGACGAATTATAGAGTCCATTTTTTCATTTGTTAAAACTAGTACGTTATTTTTTTCAAGATTTTTTTCAATATTTTCAAAATCACCAGTAGATATACCCACTTTAATTTTTTTTCCTAAATCTATTTTTTCTAGTTTTTTAAATTCAGTAAATTTTTCAGAAGCTAATGCTCTTAATGGACTAAGATATACAACCTTACCAGTATTTTTTGAAAGATAGTTAATCATAGATATTATTGCAGTTAGAGTTTTACCACTTGCAGTAGGTGCAGAAACCAATATACTTTTTCCATCAAGAAGTCCAGCATCAATACAATCTGCTTGTGGCGGATATAATTTAGAAAATCCTTCAGACGATAAAAAATCAATTGCGGGTTTAAGAAGATCTAGTTTTTCTATTTTCATACTCGGTTATAATGACCGGGTTTTGATTCATAAATAGATGCTTCGCGGAGCATTCTTCGAATATAGTTTCGTGCTTCTTCCTCAGTGAATTTTTCTGTCTTTTCTAGTTCTTTGACAAAAGCTCGTTCTTCAACTGCAACTTTATTGTCACCTTCCATTGATTTTAAAACATCCATAAACAACTGCATCTTAGATACTTCACTTCTTGGTCTTCCTTGTAAAACTCCAAGATCAACTTTACCAGTATTAACATCAACACCTGCATCTTGTAGCATACTTTGAATCAGAAATATGGCTCTCTCGGCATCCTCTTCCTCTACTTTATCTTTCATAAGTAATCTTGCTCTTGCGGTTGAAAGTCTGATAATTCCTTCTAGTTGTCTAGGTGTGACTGTAATCATTTCTTCAGATTCTACATTTCTCATTTGGAGATAATATTCTAGGATTTTTTCTTCAGCTTCTTTTGTTAAATCAGGACTAGAACGTTTTGCATATGAAAGATATTTTGTTAGAATATCAACGTCGATTACTGAACGCTTGTCAGTTCCTTGCGGTGTATGTAATTCAATTATGTGTCTTGCAATTTTTTCATCTTTTTCCCTTCCAGGGATATCACGTACTACAAAAATTAAGTCAAATCTAGTCAGTAGTGGAATTGGTAGGTTTACATTTTCTGTTATATTTTTGAACGGATCGTATTTTCCATACATTGGGTTAGCAGCTGCTAAAATTGATGTTCTTGCGTTTAATGTGGCAACAATACCACCCTTTGCAATACTTGCAGATTGCTGCTCCATAACTTCATGCAGTGCACTTCTGTCTTCTGGTTTCATCTTATCAAATTCATCAATACATACAAGGCCTTGATCACCAAGTACAACAGCTCCTGCTTCCAACATCATAATTCCTGTTTTATCACGTACTACAGCTGCGGTAAGACCTGCTGCTGTAGAACCTCTACCTGATGTATATAGTCCTCTTGGAGCAATTCTTGCACAAAATTTTAGCATCTCACTTTTTGCAGTACCAGGATCACCTACAAGAAATACGTTGATGTCACCTCGAATCTTACTTCCATCACCAAGTAGTCTTTGAGTTGAACCAACAATCAACAACAAGATAGCTTCTTTGATAAGAGATTGTCCTTGAATATGAGGTGCAAAAGAATCAATTAGTCTCTGATAGACATTAGGGCTTTGAGCAAGTGTTTTAATCATCTTTTCATCTTCTGGAGATACTTCTTCTCTCTCAATTTTACGAGAAGTTTTAGAACCACGACCTCCCAAAAATTCAATATTATTACCCTCTATTCGTAATCGATATAGTCCACTGTGACCTCGAGTTATTCCTGCAATAGATTCTTGTTCTACTCTTACTATACCAGTAAGGATAATTCTGTCGCCGGGTCTTGCATTATCTACAAGATCTTGCCTAATTGTAACATCAATATAATGAGGTAGTTGACCAGGAGGAAGATCTTCTGGGAGTTCTTGTAATCTAAGAATTTGAAAATCTATGAATTTACTAGCTTCTGGCTTTAATTCAAAATCTCTATGTTTACAACTTGGGTTATCACAGACTATTGGAATTTTTACATCCATTCCTTTTAGTTGAATAACTTTAGTTTGATGTTCATCAGGACAAACAAATACCAATTCTTTTGCAAGTGGTTTTACTTCTGAAGCTCTAACAACCATACCTGAAACACTAGAAATATTTCCAATGGTTTCAGCATTAATTTGTCTTAAACTTCTTTGAAGGGGATAATTTACAAGTCTTACACGGACTTCATCTTTAATTTTTTCGGCATAATCAGGAAATCTTGTTTGAAGTGCTTCTTTGATTGCCCTTGAAAATGCATTTAGGACTCTATCAGGATCTGTTGTAAAAATATGTTCGATTTCAGGTTCTATTACAAGATCATTATAATCTACAATGATGAATTTTGCATTCTTTGGCATCATTTCATCAATTTGTTCTACATACTTGTAATTTCCAAATTTGTCTTTGAATCTTGTAAGAAATTCTTTTACCTTATCAGATAATGCAGAATCGGTAAAAGTACTAGTTTGAACTCTGCTCATTTAGATCTCCTCTGATTTGTTTTTCAAATTCTACACTATTATCATGAATTGTTTTAAAAAAAATATTTTCTTCAATTGTTAATTTATTATATAATTCAGAATTAAGTTTAGTTGAATCTGCAATCTTAACAAGTTTTCCTCTTCTCATTCTAAATAATTCTAACATCATACTTTCAACATGATTGAAATCGTCACGATTCAAATCTTTCATCGATTCTTTTAATTTAATGTAAAAGTGAGGATCAAGTGTGGACATTTGATATTCACCAACCATTTTTTCTTTTGATAATGCCTGTTTTAGCTCGGTAATCATATCGGGTTTTTCAAGGGATGCAAGTTTGTTTTGGGCTAAAATCTTGCTTATCCATAGAGGCAGATTCAAAACTTCACCTTGAGTACCGTTGATTTTCACGCCTGCAACATTGAATTTAATATCATGGTTTATGCTAACTTTAGCATCCTTTAGGCTATATCCAATAGAATGCAATTTTTCTATCTTATCTATTTCCATCGTAAGATCACTTTCTATCCATAAGATCCTGATGTAATGGATCGATCAATTCTATTCACTATTTTGTTAGATCAATTGATCCTATTAATTTCGATTTATTAGTGGGAAATAGACCAGAAGATCACATGTTATCAACAGGCATGTGGGTAGAAAAATATCGCCCCTCAAAGCTATCAGAAATAGTAAATCAAACAGAAATTATTGGTAGCCTAGAAGCTCTAATTAAAGACCCTACGGATATGCCGCACCTAATGTTTTCCGGTTCTGCGGGAGTAGGAAAAACTACAACAGCCTTATGCATATCTAGACAAATTCTTGGGGGATATGCTAAAGACTATACTCTTGAACTAAACGCCTCAGATGAACGAGGTATAGGTATGGTTAGAGAAAAAGTAAAAAAGTTTTCAAGATTTGCAGGAATGATAGATGTACCATTTAAGATAATTATTCTAGATGAGGCAGATGAGATGACATCAGATGCACAAACAGCACTTAGACGAATAATAGAAGATACTGCAAAATATTGTAGATTTATTCTAATTGCAAATAACATCTCAAAAATTATCGATCCTATTCAAAGCAGATGTGCTACCTTCAAGTTTACAGCTATTCCTGAAGAAGATATGATAAATCATTTAGAAAGTATAGCTAAAAAAGAGAAATTAAAAACTGACAAAAAAGGACTAAAAGCAATTTATGATTATTCAGAGGGAGATCTCAGACATGCGATTAATTTGATGCAGGCAACTGCAAGTATAGGTGAGATTTCAGAAGTAAATGTAAAATCATCAGCTGGATTGACAAAAACAAGTGATGTCGATATTGTTCTAAAAATGGCATTGTCTGGAAAGATAGGTGATGCAAGAGAGAAGATGATTGAATTAACCAAAGTTTATGGAATGTCAGAATCAGATTTTCTAAAGTATCTGAATTCTGCAGTATTCAAAACTAAACATGAAAAAATGTCAGATATTTTAGAAGTGATTGCAAAATATGATTATAGAATTTTAGTTGGAGCAAATCCAGAGATTCAGTTAACAGCTTTGTTAGCTGAGCTAGGTAAATTAGAAAAATAAAAACGCAGAGAGAGGGATTTGAACCCCCGGGTGCTTGCGCACACAGGCTCTCAAGGCCCGCGCCCTACCGAGCTAGGCGACCTCTGCAAGAAATGATGAATAATAGTGATTAAAATTTGTTGAGTATTGAAAATAAAATCATAGAAAAATAAGAAAAAAGAAATTAATTTCTTTAATCGTGTGCGTGTGGGTTTCCGCCACCAGTCATTTTGACATATGTGCCAGCTGCTTTCTCATGCCATTCCAAGTTTGCTTGTTCAATTCGAATAGCTCCTGTAGGACATATTTCCTGACAAGCCATACAAACTGTACAATCATGTTCTCGAATTGGTTGTGATTTGTCAGTGTGATCTAATCGTTCATCTTGTTCAGTTTTTCCAGTACCTTCAAAGACTTTACCAACTACATCTTTAGCTGGAATATCTTGTTCGGTTCTATACCACTGAAATGTTTGAACTGGACATACACTCATGCATGATCCAGCTGCAATACAAGAATCCCAATCGACTGCAACTGTTGTACCATGAATACCAAGAGGAACTTGTTCTTCTCCTCTTGCTTCATACGCGGCTTTTACATCTTCATTTGAAAATGCTGCACCATCTGGATTTCCTTTGCCCCAAATCCAATGAAAGTTCTCGCCATTTCCATGACTAGTTTTTCCAACTGGTTTTTGGTCGTGACAAAAATCTTCTGGTATTACTAAATCGGCCATACAAAACATTGATCTGAATATTATTTAAAGCTAGACAAAATTAGTCGAGACTAAACTAGAATAGATCTTAATTTTCTGAATAATTTAACTAAAAATATGAAATTATAATAAAGAAAATTAAATAAAAAATCTAATCGTGTGCATGTGGATTAGCAGTACCTGCTTCTATTTTCACATAAGTTCCTGCAGCTTTCTCATGAGCTTCCAAGTTTGATTGATCAACTTTGATAGCTTGAGGAGGACAAACAGAAACGCATGCCATACACCATATGCAATCATGTTCTCTGATTGGATCGGCTTTATCAGTTAGATCTTTTCGTTCTTCTTTAACTGAACTTCCAGTTCCAGCAAAAGTTGCGTTTATTGCTTCAGTGCCTGGAATATCTTTTTCAGTTCTATACCACTGAAAAACTTGTACTGGACATGCTTCAATACATGCACCATCTGCAACACAAGAATCCCAGTCAACTGCAACCATTGTACCGCTAACACCTAATGGAACTTGTTTTTCACCACGAGCAGCATAAGCAGCTACAACATCGGCATCAGCAAATACTTCAGCTTGTGATCCATCAGTATTTTTTGTTTTACCAGGACCCCAAACCCAATGAAAGTTTTGGCCGTCTGAGTGACTAATTTTTCCAATTGGTTTCAATCCTTCTGGGAAATTTTCTGCTATTGGCATAGACCAACTTTCTTTGAGATATTATTTAAAGCTAGACAAAATTAGTCGAGACTAAACTTAACTATAATAAAAGACCTGCGCTCATCTTCATTTAAAATTTCCTTACGTTCATATCGTTTGAAGAATAATTACAAAAAATGGATATTATCAAATTTGATGTGTATAGAGGTCCAAACATTGGCGTTTACATAAACGCAAATGATGATTTTCTTTTGCTTCCTATGGGTTTTGCTCAAACTAAAGCTGAAAAACTTGCAGAATATCTAAAGACTGAAATTGTTTATTCTTCTGTTGCAAATACTCGTCTTTTAGGAGCATTAATCGTAATGAATAACAATGGAATTTTACTTCCAAAGACTGCGTATATGGATGAATATGAATTTCTAAAAAAAGAAACAAAGATGGAAATTGGTGTATTGGATTCAAAATATTCTGCACTTGGTAATGTAATTTGTGCTAATGATAAAGGGGCTGTGGTATCACCATGGTTATCAAAAGATGATTGTAAGACAATTGAACAGGTATTAGGAGTAGAAGTTTTGCAAAAAAGAATTGCTGGTTTTAATCAAACAGGGGCAGTAATGGTTGCAAATAATTCAGGTGCTGCAATTCACCCAGAAGCTGATGAAGAAGACATGAAGACATTTGCAAATATAATGGGCGTAAAAATAGAACAAACCACTATCAATAATGGTATTCCATATGTTATGTCAGGAATAGTTGTGAATAATCATACGGTAGTTGTGGGATCCTTAACTAGTGGTCCTGAAATTATGATGTTAACTAGAGCATTTCTAAATTAAGGATAGATTTTGGATCATCTGTAAGCTTTTCAATTTCGATTTGAGATTCTGTTCCATCTAACATGTTTCGTAAAACAACTTTACTTTGTTCGAGTTCTTTAGGAGCTACTATAATACAATATTTTGATTCAGATGCTTGCTCAATTTGTTTTTTCAAGTTTTTCCCAGATAGATCAATATCAGTAGAAATATTGTTTAATCTTAGTAATGATGCAATACTAATTGCTACCTTTTGCATATCTTCATTAATGTACAAAACTGAAATACGTTTTTGTTTTGTTTCTGCAACAATTCCTTGTTCTTGCATTGTAAGCACAATACGTTCTACACCCCCTGCAACACCCGCAGCTCCAATGTCATCTCTTCCAAATGCTTTTGTCAATGAATCATAACGACCTCCACCAGCTAATGCACCCAATTTTGAATTTTTGTCAAATACCTCAAAGACCATTCCGGAATAGTAATCGAGTCCTCTGACTATTCCAAAATTTATGCGTGTATTTGCAACTCCTCTGTTTTCTAAAGAAGAGAATAATTGTTTTAGTTCATCCCATGATTTTAAATTTGTTGTATCAATTTTTGATTCTACTTCCAAAATATTTCCTTTGATTTGTGAAAATTCTAAAATTTTTTCTAATTTGCTTTCATCATATCTGTCCTTGAATTCATTTAGAATGTCTTGCTTTGATTTCTTTTGTATTTTATCAATTGCTCTGAGCATATCAGATACTAAAACAGTATCTTTGGAATCAAAAGTTTGATTGATAAATGATTCAACTAAATTTCTATGATTGATATCAATTGTAATATTTTTGAGCAATAATGAATCAAATAATCTAGAGGTTAATTCAATAATTTCAGCATCAGATTCTAATCCAGGTTTTCCATAAATTTCTACATCCCATTGATGAAAATATCGATATCGTCCCTTTTGAGGTTCATCGTATCGAAACACCCCACCAAAAGCAGATATTTTTGCAGGCAATCTCATTGATTTTTGCATAGAAGCATATCTTGTCAAGCCTACTGTAAAATCAAAACGTAATGCTATTTCTCGATCTCCTTTATCTTTAAAATAATAAATTTCATCTCGTATTGCAGGTCCTGACTTTGTTTCTAGAACAGATAGTAATTCAATTGGGGAGGGATCCATAAATGAAAAACCATAAAGATCAGATAATTTTTTAAAATGATTTCTGATGTGTTCGATATTTGCATTTTCCTGATACTCAAAATCTTTCATCCCACGTGGTAATTCCAAGGTAATTGTGTTGTTAATAGTATGAATTTAGATATTTCTGTAACAACTATGCAAAACTAGGCAGTTTTTCAAATCTTTCTTCTAAAAATGGTATAACTAATTATATAATATTTACAAATAAATAAAATTAAAACTAAAAATTCAAGTTTGATTATTTTGGTAATTTTTACAACAATATATATTAGAATAATATTTTCATATGTTTAACATAAGGTAGATTTAATTTCAATTAATTGCAAATTCCTTGAAGTCATCTTCCTTATGTTAGATATAATTTTAAAATTCAATATTAAAAAATCATGTAAATTTGATTAATTCATTATAAAACAAGTCACTAGAATGTAATTTAATGACCATCTAAATTAATAATTAGCAAGATTTCAAAAATATGATTGAGTTACAAATTTTTAGAACATGCAACTGATGCCTTCATCGAAGTAACTGCAAAAGATCTCAAAGAAGCATTTTTAGTTTCTGCAAATGCTGTAATTAATATCACATTAGATCAAGATAAAGTAAATGAAATTGAACAAAAAGAGATTACTGCGTATGGAAAAGACCTAAACTATCTTTTATTTAGTTGGTTAGAAGAAGTCACCTTTGTTTTAATCACTGAAGGGTTTGCAATTAAAAGAATAGAACTTGAAATTAATGAAGATAAAGGCTATAAAATTAATGCCAAAGCTTATGGTGAACCACTTGATTTTCTAAAACATAATTTCAAGGTAGAAATTAAAGCGCCCACATTTTATGAAATGAAAATTGAACAAAAAGATGGTGTGTTTATGAGATTTCTACTTGATCTTTGAATTTGGTGAAATTTTATTATCAAATCCATAGAAGAAATTATCCGCGTTTTTTAAAAGCAAAGATGTTCATCTCACATTATGCGCATAGAATTAGCTGTATTTTTGATGTTTTCACTAAGTGTTCTTATGATTGCTCCTGCGTATGCTAGTGTTACTTCTCTATCATTAGAAAATAATTCATACACTAAAGATGAAAAACCTGTATTTATTGGAAATGAACAAGAGGGTAACAAATCAGTTTTTGTTATTGTATATGATTCAGCAGGCGATTCAAAGGGAATGCTTTCTGATCCATCTTCAGAAAATGATGGTACATTTTCGACACTGCCTAGAGAAACTGTATCAAAAATATTTAATTCTAAGGGATTATACAATGCAACAGCATTTACGGTTGATCAAAAAGTAGAAGATGGTTTTACAATTAAAATAGAATATGATGGAAGTAAGATTTTTGTCGTACCAGACTTTGTACTAAAATTAAATACAATCGCAGATCAAATAGTTGAAGAAAAAAAGACAGTGACTTTCACTGCAACATTAACTGAATCACTTACAGGTACAGCATTTAGTCTTGAAAAAAATCCGCCAGTTGGTGCATCAATTGATAGTAAAACTGGAAAATTCTTGTGGACTCCTACTGAATCTCAGGGTCCTGCAACATACGTTTTTGATATTGTAGTAAAAAAAGGAGTAGTTGAAGATAGAAAAACTTTGAAAATTACTGTAACTGAACCAGCTGCTCCAATATCACAACCAAAACCAGAACCAAAAAGCGAGCCAGAACCTGTACTAGAAGAACCAGAGATAGAGGAACCTGAACCGACAGGATTAGCGTCTTTTGTTGATCCTACAAGAGATCCGCAGTCATATGTTGACAGATACAATAACGAACCAAGTTACAAGAAATGGTTTGATGAAAACTTTCCAGAATATTCCTCAATATATCAAGCCGTAGGTTTAGAAGAACCAAAAGGATTAGCGTCTTTTGTTGATCCTACAAGAGATCCGCAGTCATATGTTGACAGATACAATAACGAACCAAGTTACAAGAAATGGTTTGATGAAAACTTTCCAGAATATTCCTCAATATATCAAGCCGTAGGTTTGGAAGAACCAAAAGAGATAGCTCCTTTTGTTGATCCAAACTTAGATCCACAATATTATATTGATAGATACAATAACGAACCAAGTTACAAGAAATGGTTTGATGAAAACTTTCCAGAGATGACAATTTATGATGCAGTGGGATTAGAGGAACATGAAATCAAAGAACCAGAAAGCGGACAATGTGGGGCAGGAACAGATCTAGTTGATGGCATATGTACAATAGTTGATAATCCACAAGGAGGAGGATGTCTAATTGCTACTGCAGCGTATGGTTCTGAGATGACGCCACAGATACAATTACTCAGAGAAATCAGAGACAGTAAAGTGATGAGTACATCAGCGGGTGTTTCATTTATGACTGGATTTAACCAATTTTACTATTCATTCTCACCTACAATTGCAGATATGGAAAGAGAAAACCCAGTGTTTAAAGAAATGGTAAAAATTGGAATTACACCAATGTTGTCATCATTATCCATAATGTCAGTAGCTGATACAGAACAAGAAATAGTTGGATATGGAATTGGAGTAATTCTAATGAATATTGGAATGTATTTCGTAGCACCAGTCATGTTATTTTTTGGTATTAAAAAGGCAAAAACACGACTAAGTTTTTAATCATAATGAATACTATTACAAACATGGGCAAGCTAAGTAGAAATCTTAGAATCTGCGGTGATTGTGGAATTGTTTACACGTCTGTCAGCATGACAAAATACATTGATCAGTGTCCGATATGTCATTCTAGAAGATATGAAGCCATGCCAATTAAAACAGAAAAAGATTAGAAAAATACTGTAAAAAAATTATTCTAAATTCAACATAGATTTTTTAATAGAAACGAATTGATGAGAATTATTGTCAGATGATCCTGAAATTGAGAAAATAAAACAAAGAAAACTAGAAGAGATGCTTAGACAACAGAATCAACCTCATATTCAACCAGGAATAGTTGATCTAAATAATACAAATTTTGATCAAGTAATTTCTGCGGATAGTCCTACATTAGTTGATTTTTGGGCAGATTGGTGTGGTCCATGTAAAAGCATGCATCCAATATTTGAAAGTCTTTCAAAAAAATATACAAACATAAAATTTGCGAGAGTTAATGTAGATCAAAATCAAAATATTGCAATGAAATTTGCAGTTCAGTCAATTCCAATGTTTATCATGTTCAAATCTGGACAAATAGTTGATAAAATGATGGGTGCTGTTGGTGCCCCGGGAATACATATGATTTGTAAAAAACATTCAAACTAGTAAGCGTAAGATGCATCTTTTTTACGTTGAATTTCTATAATTTCATTGAAAATTTCTTGTTCTTCTGAGCTTAGTTTGTGCATAAATTTAGCAAGAATTTTTTTTGCCTCATGTGAAGGAGGAAAAGTATAGAATACTTCTTCTTCAAAGATTTGTCTACCGATTGTTATGCCTTGAACTGAACATGCAACCTCTTGTCCTGTTTTTGCCAAGGTTACAGTTTTTTTATCTAATTGAAGTTGGTGTACTAGACCAATTTTTCTTCCATCTTTATTCATAAAGGGGACTTTTTGTTTCAATGTTCCAACATCAATTCGGATTCCAAATACAGCAGGGTCTGTATTTCTAAAAACATAGCCTTTGAGGAATGTGAATTTAGAAATTGGAGTTAGTTCTGCAAATATTGCATCATCTTCATTTGCGGTATCTTCACTTACCCATGCATTGTAGTTATCAATTAAGCTGTAAATTATTTTATCTTCAAAAATTTTGATATGACCACTTTCAGATTCTTCTTTTGCATCAGGAAGAATTTTCACATTAAATGCCAAAACAACTCCCAAATGTCGGTCATTTTCTTTTATTGCTCTAGTTTCCATTATGTCACGGCGATTAACAGGTCCAATGTCGGCTTTTGATATCGGTACTTGAGAACGTCGTAGCATCTCTACTATTGCCTCAAGTGAACCTATAGTATCACATTTTAAAACAACACCGTTAGTCTCAGTATCAATAAACACTGATTTCATTTCAGATTCAATTAGTTTGGTATATTTTTTAACATCATCTTCATTTGATGCGACATAAAGAGTACTGCCTGGTAAAACTCCTTCAAGGTCAGGGGATGCAATTTTGAGTCCTGCAGCTGCATCGACGCTTTGCACTGGTTTGAATTTATCTCTAGGGTCTCTCATTTCATCAAGTGGTTTTGGTAATAGAATTGCTTTTGGTTTTGTTATAATGACAGAATCTCTTTTTGCAACCACAATCGTATCAGTTTTTTTTATACTTCCATCAATCAAAATTATATTTGCTGTATGTCCTAGTCCTATCTCCTCATTAACTTCAAGTACGATTCCCCTTGATTCTTTTTCTTTCTGATCTAATCTTTTTTGCAAATATTGCTGAGTTAATCCAACTAATACTGCAAGTAATTCAGGTATTCCAACTCCAGATCTTGCAGAAATTGGTACAATTGCAATCTCAGATTTAAAATCTTTAACTCGATAAAATGCTTCTGATTGATAACCCAAAATAGATAGAGTTCCCACAACATCATAGATTTTTTGATCAAGATCTGTTTGAATAAACTGATCTTGTTCTTTGATTGCTTTTGTAATAAATTTAGTATCTGATTTTCTCCATCCTGATATTTGATCACATTTGTTTAGTGCAACAACGAATGGAACTTTTCTACTTTGTAGAATTTTTAGACTTTCATTTGTTTGAGGTTGAAATCCTCTGTTAACATCAACTACAAGTATAGCAATATCAGCTGCAGAACCACCTCGTGCTCTGAGATTTGTAAAAACTTCATGTCCAGGTGTGTCAATAACTAGAATTCCAGGTACCTGATTTTCTGATTCTTGTAATTTTTTGTATAATGGTCCACATGTTTCTTTAATTGTTTCAGTAGGAAGAAAACTTGCTCCTATATGTTGAGTAATTCCACCGGCTTCTCTACCTTGAACTCCAGTACCTCTAATTCTATCTAAGAGAGATGTTTTACCAGAGTCTACGTGACCTAAAACTACCACGATGGGTTGACGAATTTGCAATCAGATCACTCAAATGCTACCCTCGATTCGTGATCAAAACTTTCTTG
>Ga0207952_1000743_pt1 | contig 20362 bp, 17 predicted proteins | sample SubbioR12Aug_8Ca_FD_184831 | JGI IMG/M metagenome (GOLD analysis project Ga0207952, IMG submission 184831) | Serpentinite rock and fluid subsurface biosphere microbial communities from McLaughlin Reserve, California, USA - CR12Aug_8Ca (SPAdes) | ecosystem: Environmental > Terrestrial > Deep...
CCCACATTTATTGACTGTTAATTGTTAAAGAACTTTAATCTTTTCTACTCAACCGGACTACTTATTCATCCAGTTTTGCGTCGCAGCGTTGTGTGCGTCAGCAGCAGAGAAACGAGATTATGGGGCACTTCTTCTCGCCTGTCAACACCCTGTTTTCTATTTTCGCTTCGGTTTAAATCTTTTAGATTTATTCCTCACGACTTCAGGCTCTCCAGACCAGGCTTTCCGCGACATTGCTGCGCTCAACCCTTTGTACCACCCCATCTTCGCCCCGCCCTTCAGCGGGAGGCGGACTATAGCAAATTTACAGGGGGCTTTGCAAGAGAAATTTACTTAGGCCGCCAAACTTATAAAAAATGAATTAGGCTTATATATATGAATCTTGAATCCATGAAATGAAGATGCGCAAGCAAAAGCCAAACAATGAACTATTCACTCTTTGATGATGCAAGTGACGTGCAGCCGTGGACGGAAACCATCTGCGAAGGCGCGCTGATACTCAGACATTTTTCAATGCCTCACGAAGCTGCATTGCTGGATGGCATACAGCAAATATCAAGCAAACACCCTTTCCGGCATTTGCGCACGCCCAATGGTCATCGCATGTCAGTCGCAATGACTTGCTGTGGTGAAGTGGGCTGGGTTTCTGATAGTGATGGATATCGCTATAGCGCATATGACCCGGAAAATGGTGAGCACTGGCCAGCCATGCCGGACAGTTTTTATTCGCTGGCGGTGCAAGCAGCAGACGAAGCTGGTTTTCCCGGCTTCAAGCCAGATAGCTGTCTGATCAATCAATATCAGGCAAGGTCACGCCTTAGCCTGCATCAGGATAAGGACGAAAAAAATTTGGGTGCGCCTATCGTTTCGTTCTCATTAGGGATACCGGCGACATTTCTTTTTGGTGGCATGCAGCGCACCGATCCCGTCCAGCGTTATCATCTGGCTCATGGTGATGTGGTGGTCTGGGGTGGCCCGGCCAGATTGCGTTACCATGGTGTCGCACCAATCAAGGAGGCTGCACATCCACTATTGGGAACACAAAGAATTAATCTGACATTTCGCCAGGCTATATAAACAAGGCACGGATTTTCAATCGCCAAATCACAAGACAAGCAATTCACTATGCCATTTTCGCTAGACAACCTTTTAGTCATAGGAATTTCTTCCCGCGCCCTGTTTGATCTGGAAGCGGAAGAAACGATTTTTCAGCAACAAGGCCTGGATGCCTATCGCCAGCATCAACTCAAGGAAGAAACCAGCATATTAAAACCAGGCGCAGCTTTTGCTCTGGTCAAGGCCTTATTGAAACTCAATGAACTGACGCCTGGCCACAGACTGGTGGAAGTAGTCATCATGTCGCGCAATTCATCCGAGACTTCTTTGCGTATATTTAACTCCATTGCGCATTACGGTCTGGATATTACGCGTGCGGCCCTGTCTGGCGGCTCACCATTGGCGCCTTACCTGCTAGCCTTTAACGTCAGTTTGTTTTTATCCCTGCATGAAGATGATGTGCAAGCAGCCATCAATTCTGGCGTGGCGTCAGCAATGCTATATCGCCTGCCAGAAAACGCTGCAGACCCCGAACAAATCCGCATTGCCTTTGATGGCGATGCAGTCATTTTCTCCGATGAATCAGAACGAATTTATCAGGAACAAGGTGTGGAAGCCTTTGAGCAGCATGAAAGAGAAAATGCTCTGAAACCCCTGCCGGAAGGACCTTTTGCCAGACTGTTGCTGGCATTATCTTATTTGCAGAATAATTTCAAAACCCCGGATGGTCGCGCCTTCCCTTTACGCACAGCCCTGGTGACAGCAAGAGCATCACCAGCACATGAGCGAGTGATACGTACACTGCGCGCCTGGAATATCGCGATTGATGAAACCTTCTTCATGGGCGGCGTCAACAAGTCGGCTGTTCTGGCCGCTTTCAAACCGCATATGTTTTTTGATGACCAGCATGGCCATTGCCTGCATGCGTCGAATGTCGTGCCCACTGGCCGCGTACCAGTCAAACAAGGAAAATAAATCGACGCAAAATAAAAAAACCAGCCTAATTTCTCAGGCTGGCTTTTTACATCTGATGGCAGATTAACGCTGCGCTACCGCGTCAACTACACACAAAGCAGTCATATTGACGATACGGCGCACCGTTGCCGATGGTGTCAAGATATGTACGGGCTTGGCACAACCCAACAAGATAGGGCCAATCGCAACATTATTGCCCGCAGTAGTTTTCAACAGGTTATACGCGATATTTGCTGCGTCGATATTTGGCATGACGAGCAAATTGGCATCACTCTTCAATGTCGAATCTGGCATCATTTTCTTGCGATAGCTGGTGTCGAGCGCAGTATCGCCATGCATTTCACCATCTACTTCAAGATCAGGGGCATCGCGCTGGATAATCGCCAGAGCAGCACGCATTTTTTGTGCCGATTCGCTATTGCTGGAACCAAAATTTGAATGCGACAACAAGGCAGCTTTAGGCATCAAACCAAAGCGGCGCATTTCTTCTGCCGCCAGAATCGTGATCTCGGCGATTTGTTCTGCCGTCGGGTTTTCATTGACATGCGTATCGACCAGCACAAGCTGACGATCAGGCAAGACCAGACCATTCATGGCGGCATAGACATTCACGCCTTCGCGCTTGCCCAACACTTGATTGATGTAATTCAGATGCAGGCCAGTTGTACCAAAGGTGCCGCAAATCATGCCGTCTGCATCACCTTTATGGATCATCATGGCACCGATCAGCGAGTGACGGCGGCGCATTTCCAGTTTGGCATATTGCTCTGTCACACCTTTGCGGGCAGTCATCTGATGATAGGTCTGCCAGTAGTCGCGATAGCGATCATCCTGCTCAGGGTTGATGACTTCAAAATCTACACCCGCCTTTAGACGCAAACCAAATTTTTCTATGCGCTGATCGAGGATGTGTGGACGGCCCACGAGGATAGGCGCAGCCAGTTTCTCATCAACGATGACCTGCACTGCGCGCAAGACTTTTTCTTCCTCACCTTCAGCATAGACGATACGCTTGCGGTCAGCAGGTGCTTTTTTGGCGATCTGGAACAGTGGCTTCATAAAAGTACCACTGTGGTAGACGAATTGCTGCAACTTTTCTACATAAGCCTGCATGTCCTGAATAGGACGAACAGCCACACCGCACTGCTCTGCCGCTCTTGCCACTGCTGGGGCAATCTTGATCATCAGACGAGGATCAAAAGGTTTAGGTATCAGGTATTCAGGCCCAAAGGACAGATTGCTGATGCCATATGCAGAAGCCACTACGTCTGATTGCTCAGCCTGTGCCAGTTCAGCAATCGCATGCACAACTGCAATTTCCATTTCACGTGTGATGGTGGTTGCACCGCAATCCAGAGCCCCACGGAAAATATACGGGAAACACAAAACATTATTAACTTGATTCGGATAGTCAGAACGCCCTGTCGCCATGATGGCGTCATTGCGCACAGCCTTGACTTCTTCAGGCAAGATTTCTGGCGTGGGATTGGCCAAAGCCAGGATCAAGGGATTGGGTGCCATCAGCTTGACCATGTCCTGCTTGAGCACGCCAGCAGCTGACAAACCGAGGAAAATATCTGCGTCAGGCATGACATCGCGCAGGCTACGGGCTGAAGTTTCTTGCGCGAAGCGCTCTTTGTCCGGGTCCATCAACTCGACGCGGCCTTTATAAACCACGCCAGCCAGATCGGTGACGAAAATATTTTCCAGCGGAAAGCCCAGATCGACAATCAAATCCAGGCAGGCCAATGCCGCAGCGCCAGCACCAGAAACAACCAGTTTGGTATTCCTGATTGTTTTACCGACTACTTTCAAGCCGTTCAGGATTGCTGCGCCAACGATAATGGCAGTACCGTGCTGGTCATCATGGAAGACCGGTATCTTCATGCGTTCGCGCAGTTTGCGCTCTATATAGAAGCATTCCGGTGCTTTGATATCTTCGAGATTGATGCCGCCAAATGTAGGTTCCAGAGAAGCGATGATATCAACCAGCTTGTCAGGGTCAGATTCACTGATTTCGATATCGAATACATCAATGCCGGCAAATTTCTTGAACAATACACCCTTACCTTCCATGACTGGCTTGGATGCCAGCGGGCCAATATTACCCAAACCCAGTACCGCAGTGCCGTTAGTAATGACACCCACCAGGTTGCCACGGGCAGTGTATTTAAATGCAGCAGTCGGATCGGCGACGATTTCTTCACAAGGGGCAGCTACACCAGGGGAATACGCCAAAGCCAGATCACGTTGATTCGTCAATTGCTTGGTTGCAGTGACACTGATTTTGCCTGGCGTTGGGAATTCATGATATTCCAGCGCTGCCTGGCGCAATTGTTGACGTATTTGCTCTTTTTGATCTGACGAATCCATGTCCTTGACCTTCTTTCTATTTTTGCTTACGGAAATCTTACTGGTAGAGATTCTAGCAGAGGGAACCCTCTAACTTTATACGTATTTGTACGACTCTTATGCTTTTCTAGCATAACCAAATGCAATTTATTCTGCTAAGCAAGATTTCATAGTCTTTAACTATTGAATCAATAAAATCAATTGTCTTTGAATATTAATTATTAAAATCTATTATGCATCTCACGTTGATAGCAAATGCAAACAACACCGTAAATATCCAAGGAGAGCATTATGAGCACCCAGGCAAACCCATCCGTCACCATCCAGAACCTTGAATCCGCTTTTGCAGGCGAATCCATGGCCCATATCAAATATCGCTATTTCGCCAAACTGGCACGTGAAGCAGGGGCGATAGAAATTGCTGAAGCATTTGAAGCCACGGCAGACCAGGAAGTCATGCATGCCTTTGGCCATCTGGATTTGCTCTACCCCAAAACCCAGTTGACACCACAACGTGCCCTGGAAATTGCTATCGAAGGTGAGACTTATGAATACACAGAAATGTACCCAAAATTCCGCCATCTCGCTGTGGAGGAAGGCAACCAGGCTGCTGTCGCTGAATACGATGAGCAAATCGCAGAATCTAAGGAACACGCTGAAAACTTTAAGCGGACTTTAGAAATTGCAGCGAAACGTTTTGCTGCTTTGGCCAAGGTGGAAGAGCGCCACGCCAATCATTACCGCGCTGTGCTGGAAGCCAATCAGGCCTGAGCCCCAAAAAACATTTCATCAAACACAGAGGACACCATGAAAACTTACCAATGCATCGTATGCGGTTTTATCTATGAAGAATCCAAAGGCTTGCCAGAAGAAGGTATCGCCGCCGGTACACGCTGGGATGATATTCCAGCTGACTGGGAATGCCCTGACTGCGGCGTCGCCAAAGCTGATTTTGACATGATAGAAATCTGAGGTAGTCATGAAACCCATCGCCGTCATCGGTTCGGGCCTGGCTGGTTATACAGTCGCCAGAGAATTTCGCAAGCTCGATAAAACTACGCCCTTGCTGATCATCACTGGCGATGATGGCGGCGTTTATTCCAAGCCCATGCTGTCGAATGCTTTTGCCATGGGCAAGCAGCCGCAACAATTGCAAAGCAAAACGGCAGACCAGATGGCCGCGGAGCTGAATGCCACTATTCTGACTAAAACGCAGGTGAGTAGCATCAATACAGTGGCCCAGACCATACAAACCAGGATGGGTGATTTTGATTATGCCCAACTGGTGCTGGCGCTTGGTGCGCAAGCCATACGCCTGCCCATCGCTGGCAATGCGGCTGACCAGGTTTTGTCGGTCAATAACCTGGCTGACTATGCCGTGTTTCGCAACAAGCTGGCACAAGCTGGTGACAGGGCAAGAGTCACCATACTGGGCGCAGGTTTGATAGGCTGTGAATTCAGCGATGATTTGGCCAGTGCCGGGCATGAAGTCGTTTTGATAGATCCAAACACCCTGCCGCTCGCTGCGCTGGCACCCACAGCCATTTCTCAAGGCTTGCATGCCGCACTGAATGCAAAAGGTGTGCAACTCAAACTGGGTACCACTGCCAGCCAGATTGATGTGCTGGATAATACCTTACAGGTAACTTTGTCCAATGGGGAAAGCTTTAACACTGATGTGGTCTTGTCAGCAGTCGGCTTGCGTGCAGAAATACGTCTGGCACAGGCAGCACAATTGCAAACGGATCGCGGCATCATGATCAATGAATATGGTCAGACCAGTGCACCCGACATATTTGCACTTGGTGATTGCGCACAGTACAAGCAGGCCGATGGTAGCCACAGTCTGATGCCTTATGTCGCTCCCATCATGACTGCCGCGCGGGCAATTGCACTAAGTCTGACCGGTCAGTTGACGACTATAGACATGAAACTGGCTGCGGTTCTGGTCAAGACACCCAGTTACCCGATTGCGCTAATACCGCCAACGTTTACAGTCAGCAAATCAGGCGCCTGGGAATCAAACCATGCAGAAGGCACCACCACCAGCCGCTACTTTGACGAGGGCAAAAAATTGCATGGCTTTGCAGTTGCCCCGCAAGATGCCAAATCGAGAAACGCACTGCTTGCGGAATTAGCAGAAGCACAAGCAGCACGTCTTATCTGAATTAGTCAAACGCGCATTACCGAGGGTGCAGGGGTTTATCTTGAATCCTGAGTCAGCTTAGGTACAATGCGCGCATGCTTTCCGAATTCGATCTCATCAAGCGCTATTTTGCGCAACACAGTATTCAAGACAGCCGCGTCGCCCTGGGCATAGGGGATGACTGCGCCCTGCTCAACCCCAGCCCTGGCATGCAAATGGCCATTTCCAGCGACATGCTGGTATCTGGACGTCATTTTTTCCCGGATGCGGATCCTTACAAGCTGGGTCATAAATGCCTGGCCGTAAATTTATCAGACCTGGCAGCCATGGGCGCAGAGCCGCTGGGCTTTACCTTGGCGTTGTCACTTCCTGAAGCCAATCCAGACTGGCTGGCCGAATTTTCACGCGGCTTGCTGGCACTGGCGAATGAATATGGCTGTCATCTGATCGGTGGCGATACTACCAAGGGGCCATTGAATATCTGCATCACCATCTTTGGTGAACTGCCACCGGGCACCGCCCTGCGTCGTGATGCCGCCAGAGTTGGCGATGACATCTGGGTCTCCGGTACATTAGGCGATGCACGGCTGGCATTGGCAGGCTACTGGAAAGAAGTCACACTCACAGAAACTAATCACGAACTGGCCGCAACCCGCATGCACCAGCCCAGTCCCCGGGTTGCATTGGGTGCGGCTCTGCGTGGCATTGCCCATGCGGCTCTGGATATTTCTGATGGTCTTGCTGGCGATCTTGGCCATATCCTGGAAAAATCGGCAGTTGGTGCCACTATTTTTATTGATCGACTGCCTGCTGGCCCTGTATTGCAAACACAGTCACCAGAGTTACGTAGGCAATTTACCTTGAATGGCGGCGACGATTATGAATTGTGTTTCACCGCACCAGCAAGTCACAGGCAAGATGTACTGGCAGCAGCGGCACAAACCAACACTGCCGTCAAACTGATAGGCCAGATCGTGGCAGAGACTGGCTTGCGTTTGCTGGATGAACAAGGCCAGGCAGTCTCCCTGCAATTTAAATCATTTGATCACTTCGCTCATCCATGACTACTTTAGAAAACAAGCAGACGGCCATCATCCACAAACCGGACTGGCGCTTCATGTTGCGCCACCCTGCGCATATATTGTCGCAAGGCTTTGGCAGTGGCTTGTCACCTGTCATGCCAGGCACGTCCGGCACCCTGTTTGCGTGGTTAAGTTTTTATGTATTTTCCAGCCGCTGGCCAGATGTATTTACGACGACCACCTGGGCCATCATCATCGTGATTGGTTTTGCTATTGGTGTCTGGGCCTGTGATGTCACTGGTAAAAACCTGGGTGTTGCTGACCATGGCAGCATGGTCTGGGATGAAATCATTGCCTTCTGGCTGGTATTGATTTTTATCGTACCAGCAAACTGGCAAACCCAGTTGTGGGCATTTATAGGCTTTCGATTTTTTGACATGGTCAAGCCACCACCGATAGGTTATTTTGACCGCCACCTCAAAGGTGGTTTTGGCGTTATGTGGGATGATATTGTTGCGGCTTTCTTTTGCCTGTTGAGCTTTGCCTTATGGCGTAGCTTTTAAAAAGTAATGGCTGCTAATTTATATTAAGCAGCCATTATTTTGCACTCATTTCAACTTCAAAAACTACTCGTCCTTTACTCCATCTATTCCCAGCTCCTGAATCTTGCGGGTGATGGTATTCCTTCCTATGCCCAGGCGTATTGCTGCATCATTTTTGCGTCCATGGGTGTGGCGTAATGCCGCCTTGATGACAACAGACTCAAAACAGCGCCCCAGCTTGTCAATCACTTCAGACTGACCTTCTGCCAGCATGGCCGTTGCCTCAGCTTCAAGCAAAGAAACCCAGCTTTCGCCGCTGCGATACACGGTCTTTTCAGTAAATGCATTCCCATTGATTTGTGCTGGTGCACCAGATAAATACTCGCCGCTTCTATTGATCTGATCATTTGAATTAGCTGCCGCCTGTGCCTGAACCGCTACGGCAGCAATAGGTATCAGGTCTTGCGGCAAATCTGGTATCTCTACCGTTTGTCCGGGCGCCATGACGGTGATCCAGTTACACAGGTTTTCCAGCTGTCTGACATTGCCAGGAAAATCCAGGGTGGATAAGAATTGCAATGCCGGCTCTGACATGCGTTTGACATCCACACCCAGTTGCTTGGCACTCTGGTTCAGGAAGTATTTTGTCAGCAGCGGGATATCTTCACGGCGCTCACGCAAGCTGGGCAGGCGCAGGCGAATGACGTTCAGGCGATGATACAAGTCTTCGCGAAACAAGCCATCTTTGACGCGCGTCTCCAGATTCTGGTGAGTCGCAGCGATGACGCGCACATTCGCCTTCATGGGCTGATGCCCGCCAACCCGATAGAAATGCCCGTCAGACAAAACCCGCAGCAAGCGTGTTTGCAAATCAAAAGGCATATCACCGATTTCATCGAGGAACAGCGTACCGCCCTCGGCCTGCTCGAAGCGGCCACGGCGCGTGGTCTGTGCACCAGTAAAGGCACCGCGCTCATGACCGAATAATTCAGACTCCAACAAATCCTTGGGGATAGCTGCCGTGTTCAAGGCGATGAAAGGCTGAGATGCGCGCGGACTATGCTTGTGCAAGGCACGCGCCACCAATTCTTTACCGCTGCCTGATTCGCCGGTAATCAACACCGTCACATTCGATTGCGATAAACGACCGATGGCCCGAAACACATCTTGCATGGCAGGTGCCTGGCCCAGTATCTCCGGTGTTTCAGACATGCTTTGCTCGACACTGGATTCACGCAAGCTTTCATCCAGCGCGCGACGGATCAGCTCAACTGCCTTGTCGAGATCAAAAGGCTTGGCCATGTACTCAAAAGCCCCGCCCTGAAAAGCAGCCACTGCCGATTCCAGATCAGAAAACGCCGTCATGATGATCACTGGCAAACCTGGGTACTTGGCTTTGACAGTTTGCAAAAGCTCCAGGCCAGATGCACCATGCATGCGTATATCCGACACCAGTACTTGCGGCGTATCGCTTTGCAAGGCATTCATCGCATCTCTTGCATTGGTGAAGCTGCGGGTTGCCAGGTTTTCTCTCGCCAGGGCTTTTTCCAGCACCCAGCGAATTGAATCATCGTCGTCCACTATCCAGATTGGTTTCATATTGTCGTTTTGCAGTCTGTGTTAAGCATATCGATAGAAGGAGCACTTTTGGTGCCGCCACTTTGCCACACCTTTATTTAAGGGAGTGGTATCAGTATCCGGAAATCCGTGCATCCCGGCCGGCTCTCACATTCGATGACACCCATATGTTGTTCAACGAAAGTTTGTGCCAGCGTCAGACCAAGACCGCTACCGCCTTCCTTGCCCGACACCAGGGGATAGAATATGCGGTTGCGTATCTCGGGTGGGATGCCCGGACCGTTATCAATGATATGCAAGTCTAATGCCAGCCTGTAGCGTACCTTGGCCAAAGTGATCTGGCGCACCACACGTGACTTGAAAGTCAGCACGGCATCGCCCTGCCGGATACGCTCGCTCAGTGCTTGCGCCGCGTTGTGGGCGATGTTCAAGACTGTCTGTATCAATTGTTCTTTGTCGCCACGAAATTCCGGTATCGATAAATCATAGTCGCGCTTGATGCTCAGGCCCTGCGGAAATTCAGCGACGATCAGGCTGCGCACACGCTCACAGACCTCGTGGATATTCACGTCTCCGACTATATGCGGCAGGCGGTGTGGTGCCAGCAAGCGGTCCACCAGAGTCTGCAACCTGTCGGCCTCCTTGATGATGACCTGGGTATATTCACGCAATTCGCGCAGGTGGCGCTCGGGCAATTCCAGTTCCAGCAATTGCGCAGCGCCACGTATGCCACCGAGGGGATTCTTGATTTCATGCGCCAGGTTGCGGATCAACTCCTTGTTGGCCTTGCTCTGGTCAAGCATACGCTCTTCCCTGTCGAGCTTGAGCTGCTGTACGTTCTCGCGTAACTCTATCAGGACAGGCGTATCAGGATTATCCAGTGCCGTGACTATGCTGTGTACATGCAAGGGCTCGCGCCCCGCCCGCTCCAGCGTCAGGTCCTGGCGTTTGTCGGCAAACTGATGGGCTACTGCCTGATGGAAAACGGCAGTCAATTCCTGGCCGTTCAGGAACAGATCGGTCAATTTCAAATGCGTGAGTGATTTGAAGGAAGAATCGAGCAGGTTTTCAGCAGCTGCATTGGCAAATAAAATGCTGCCCTCAGCATCCAGCACGATCACAGCTGAAGTCAGCAAATCCAGGCCAGCAAATAAGGTAAGTGGAGTTTTCAAAACTTGTCCATAAAAAAAGGCCGCACAGAGCGACCTTTACGCAAGCATCATGCCCGAACAGCATTTTGCACTTTCACAGTGGCAACTTATTTTGCGTTGGCAATTTCACGTTTGAGTGCTTCTATGTTCTTTTCGGTGCGTGCAATGTCTTCTTTCATCAAATTGGTGCGTTCCTGATATTTGGCGAAATTTCTTTCATCACCGCGACGCTCAGGCTCACCATTATTGTATTCTTTCTTCAAATTGGCGAGCTTTTGCTCTTCTGTCTTCAACTCATCCTGCAAAATCTGCTTGCGGTCAGAATCCCTGGCTTTTTGTGTACTGTCATCCACCTTGGGAAAATCACTGGGGCTGCTAGCCGGTTTGCCGCCTTGCGGCTTTTTACCTGGTGCTGGTAAAGTTGGAGCAGGAACAACGGTAATGCCTTGCAATTCTACTTTTTTGCAACCTTTGACAGCGCCTGTGTTTTTGTATTCTTTTTTACCATTATCGTCCACACACAGGAATACATCGCCCTGCGCATAGGCAAGCGTCTGCACACCAATAAAGAGAATAAGGCCTGACAAGAGACGGTTCATAGGAAAGCAATAGTCATTAACAGACTGATAGTGTATGTCATGCAGCGCTGCAACACAATTACAGACAAATTAGCATTTGTAACAAAAAAAGCGAGGTTACCCTCGCTTTTTTTGTGTATTTGCTCAGATTACAGAGAGTAATACATGTCAAATTCCACTGGATGCGTGGTCATGCGGAAGCGTTGTACTTCTTGCATTTTCAAATCGATGTAGGCGTCGATCATGCTGTCGCTGAATACACCACCGCGTGTCAGGAACTCACGGTCTTTGTTCAATGCTTCCAGTGCTTCTTCCAGAGATGCGCAAACTGTTGGGATCAATGCATCTTCTTCTGGTGGCAAATGGTACAGATCTTTGCTGGCTGCTTCGCCAGGATGGATCTTGTTCTGTACGCCGTCCAGACCTGCCATCATCAATGCAGCAAAGCACAGGTATGGGTTAGCCAGTGGATCAGGGAAACGTGTTTCGATACGGCGGCCTTTTGGATTGGCAACGTAAGGAATACGGATGGAAGCAGAACGGTTACGTGCAGAGTAAGCCAGCTTCACTGGAGCTTCATAACCTGGAACCAGACGCTTGTAAGAGTTGGTACCTGGGTTAGTGATCGCATTCAATGCTTTTGCATGCTTGATGATACCGCCGATGTAGTACAGGGCGAAATCAGACAAACCAGCATAGCCGTCGCCAGCAAACAGGTTCTTGCCATCTTTCCAGATGGATTGATGCACGTGCATGCCAGAACCGTTGTCGCCAACGATAGGTTTAGGCATGAAAGTCGCTGTTTTGCCATAGGTGTGGGCAACATTCCAGACCACGTATTTCAGGTTTTGTGTCCAGTCAGCGCGCTCTACCAGAGTAGAGAACTTGGTGCCGATTTCATTTTGACCAGCGCCAGCCACTTCATGGTGATGCACCTCAACTGGGATACCCAGGGATTCCAGGATCAGGCACATTTCAGAACGCATGTCCTGGAAGCTGTCGACTGGAGGAACCGGGAAGTAACCGCCTTTAACCGTTGGACGGTGGCCAGTATTGCCGCCTTCGAGTTTTTCGCCTGTAGTCCAGGATGCTTCGTCAGAATCAATCTTGACGAAACAGCCAGACATGTCCACTTTCCAGCGCACGCTGTCAAAAATGAAGAATTCTGGTTCTGGACCAAAGTAAGCTGTATCACCAATGCCTGAGGATTTCAGATATGCTTCAGCACGTTTCGCGATGGAACGTGGGTCACGGTCATAGCCCTTGCCATCAGATGGCTCGATCACGTCACATTGCATGAACAATGTGGTTTCTTCAAAGAATGGATCAATATTGGCAGTAGATGGATCTGGCATCAGCAACATGTCAGATGCTTCAATACCTTTCCAGCCAGCGATGGACGAGCCGTCAAATGCGTGGCCAGATTCGAATTTATCGATGTCGAACTGGGAAATTGGAACAGTTACGTGCTGTTCTTTGCCTCGGGTATCAGCAAAGCGAAAATCAACGAATTTGACTTCGTTATCTTTCGCCATTTTCAAGACTTCTGCGGCTGTCATTGCCATGTGAAACTCCTCTGAGAGCTAAAAAATAAATTCGGAAATTGCTGAGTGTTGCGCCTGCCAGTTTTGTGTAATATTGACCAACAGACAAACCTTGTCTTATTGCCCTGATCTACAACTTATCTACTACATCTACTACTACATCCACCCGGCGGCTCAACTCACCGGGGATAATAGCAGAAACCATGCCATCATCCAGATCGTGTATATATAAATACGAAATTTGTTAAATGCTTGTTTTTGTAGCGTTTTCTTGTTCAAAACGAGAACTGCGCAGGATGGTGCAAAAGTACAGCTCCGCACTAAAATGATGCAAACCTTTTAAAAATTCCCATTTTGGTGCATTTTTCTAAAAATGACATCATCGCGCTGCATTTTGGTGCGCCAATAAAATCCCTTTCCGCATCCTTAGCCGTGTGTTCACTATCAAGGTAGGCGCTGCTTTAAAATGCAAAATTAACAATATTGATCAAAATCAACAAGCCTTGGTTTTGTGCTGCGCCTGTCTCGCTGTGATTTAGACTATGTTTGTATTTTCCAGGCACCAATGCCCCTCCCCTCTATCTTGCCCTGATTGAACTCAAGCCTGAATGTTGGCAGCTATATCTATTGGTTAACATATGTCGCCACTCCCTAATTTGCCCAGGTATCTGCCCAAGCCGGTTCTGTTTGCCACACTGACTTTTGTGCTGGCAATGCTGGCCAGCACTGTCATCATAATGAAACTGGATGACAGCGCCATAAAAGAAGAAAACCTGCTCGCCTACGATCTGGCACGCGCGCAGGCCAATGCCCTGCAAAACAATATGCACAAGGCGATATCTTCTACCTATGCTCTAGCAGGTATGGTGGCAGACAATAGTGGCCGCATACGCAACTTTGAACGCTTTGCCGACAAGATACTGCAATATCACCCGCAGATCGCCGCCCTGTACCTGGCACCACAAGGCATTACTACTGAAGTCGCACCGGCAGAATGGCGCGACCATGGTCTGGGTATAAATTTACTGACTGATCCCGTTCGCAAGACCGAAGCCTTGCTGGCGCGTGATAGTCGCCAGTTGACGCTGGCAGGGCCACTACCTCTGACCCGTGGCGGCACAGGCATCATCGCCCGCTTGCCGGTTTATCTGGATGACCCGATTGATGCCAACAAACCTCCAGAATTCTGGGGCCTGATCTCAGCAGTCATTGATTTGCAAGGCGTGCTGGCTGACGCAGAATTATCCAAACTGGTCGCCCGTGGTTATGAATATCAATTATGGCGCATCGATCCCAATACAAGTGCTCAGCTCATCATACAAAAATCCCCCGGCTTCAGGTCTGGCCGCAACATCCTTTATGCCTTCAAATTACCCAATGTTGAGTGGACACTGGAACTGGTCCCCAAACATACAAACGTCTTTAGCAAAACCCATTTACTCAATAGCACTATCGGCTTTTTATTCAGCCTGATGCTGGCTTACCTGGTCAGGCTCTTGCTGGAAGCAAGTGAACAAAGAAAAAACCTGAAAAACATCATCAGCAAAAGAACTGCAGAACTAAGCCAGCGCGAAACCGACTTGCGACGCGCCCAAAGAATTTCAAAAACCGGCAGCTGGAGCATAGGCGACGACGGGCAAACATGGCGCTACTCTGAAGAAGCCTGCCGCATACTTGGCTACCCACCAGACAGCAAGCTCGATTGCCCCAGCTTGCTGCAACGCATACACCCTGATGACGTAGCCGCAGTACAAAATTTCTGGAGCCAGGTACAAGCCTGCACCGATGCCAGCATAGAACACCGCATACTTGTGCAGGGAGAAGTGCGCTGGCTACACTCACAATATGATGCACAGAGCGCACGTCACATGGGTACGGTGCAAGATATTACCGAGCGCAAACGTGCAGAAGAAGACTTGCGTATCGCCGCCATCGCCTTTGAAGGCCAGGAAGGCATGGTCATCACGGACGAGCACCGCAGCATCTTGCGCGTCAACCAGGCATTTACCCGCATCACTGGTTACAGCCGAGAAGAAGCGCTGGGCAAACAAACCAGCCTGCTCAAATCCGGCCTGCATGGTGCCAGCTATTATGAAGACATGGGCAAACAGCTTGCCGCCAACGCCTACTGGCAAGGAGAGATCTGGAACCGCAGAAAAAATGGCGAAGTCTATCCAGAATGGCTGACCATCACCGCCGTAAAAAACACCAGGGGCAAAGTCGTCAACTATGTGGCCACCATGCTTGATATCACACAGAGAAAAGCGACAGAGGCCAAGCTCGAACACCTGGCCTACCACGACCCGCTGACCGGCCTTGCCAACCGCCGCCTGTTAATAGACCGCCTGCAACACAGCCTGCTGGCAAAAAGCCGCAGCAATCACTACGGTGCGGTACTCTTCCTTGATCTTGATGACTTCAAGACCATCAATGACAGCAGCGGCCACGGCAGAGGCGACATGCTCTTGCAAGTCGTCGCAAAACGCCTGGAACACAGCATACGCAAAGGCGATACCCTGGCGCGCTATGGCGGTGATGAATTTGTCTTGCTGCTTGAAGAACTCAGCGACAACATCCGCGAAACCGCCATAGAAACCCAGATGATCGCCACCAAGATACTGGCAGACCTGCGTGCGCCCTACGACCTGGAGCACATTGAATATCACAGCAGCGCCAGCATAGGTATCACCCTGTTCGACAAACAAAATACCTCAGCAGAAGAATTATTGAAACAGGTGGAAGTCGCCATGTATGAAGCCAAGGCCAGCGGTGGCAACAGCTTCCGCTTCTTTGATAAAGACATGCTCGACATCGTCAACACCCGCGCAGCACTGGAAGCAGACATGCGCCACGGCCTGCAACAGGAACAATTCGTTTTATATTATCAGCCGCAGGTTAATAGCACCGGCCTGGTCACTGGCGCCGAAGCCCTGGTGCGCTGGCAGCATCCACAAAAGGGCCTGGTGCCGCCATCCGACTTTATCCCCCTGGCAGAAGAGTCTGGCCTCATCCTCAGCCTGGGTGCCTGGATACTGGATACCGCCTGCGCAAAACTGGCAGAATGGCAAAGCAGCGAAGACACAAAAAACCGCACGCTGGCCGTCAATGTCAGTGCCCGCCAGTTCAGGCAAAACGATTTTGTCGCACAAGTGCTGGACAACATCGCCCGCCATCATATTGATGCCAGCAAACTCAAACTGGAATTAACCGAAAGCCTGCTGGTCGACAATGTCGAAGCCACCATAGATAAAATGAACCAGCTAAAAACCAGAGGCGTGGGATTTTCCCTCGATGACTTTGGCACGGGCTACTCTTCCCTCTCTTACCTCAAGCGCCTGCCGCTGGACCAGCTCAAGATAGACCAATCTTTTGTACGCGACATTCTCAGCAATAACAATGACGCCGTCATCACCAGAACCATCATCGCCCTGGGCCAGAGCCTGGGCCTGGCCGTGATTGCCGAAGGCGTGGAAACAATAGGCCAGCGCGATTTCCTGCAGCAGCAAGGCTGCCTTTCCTACCAGGGTTATCTGTATGGCAAACCCAGAGCCGATTTGCGATAAACTAGCACACAAGTTTCACGTACTATTCACGCACTATGCTGCCAACGATACCAAGCCCAGGAGCCACCATGTCTACCGACCAAACCCTGCAAACAGCCCGCCAGCGCGGCCAGGAACAAGCCTTGCCCTATGCTGGCGCAGTCACCCCGCAAGAAGCCTACGCCCTCCTGCAAAATGACAGCAAGGTAGTACTCATCGACGTGCGCACCAATGCCGAACGTGACTGGGTAGGCAGGGTCAACATCCATCCAGAACAACACCTGGCCGTACAATGGAGCCTCTACCCCGGTGGCACACCCAACCCAGACTTCCTGGCACAACTGCAAGCCAGCGCAGCAGACAAGGACAGCATCATCCTTTTCCTCTGCCGCTCTGGCGTACGCTCCCGCCACGGCGCCAAGCTGGCAACAGAAAATGGCTACACCAATTGCTTTGATATCCTGCAAGGCTTTGAAGGCGACAAAGACGAACAAGGCCACAGAAAAACCATAGGCGGCTGGTGCCAACGCGGCCTGCCATGGCTGGGCGCTTAACTTAATGCAAAAGCAAGATTTACAAAAAACAAGAAAAAAGCTTCCATATTGAAGTTTGCTTTGCTAGAATAGCGGACTTCGCTGTTACGGCAAGTTACTAGCGAATGCAGGAGAGGTGGATGAGTGGTTTAAGTCACACGCCTGGAAAGCGTGCGTAGGTTTATCCCTACCGGGGGTTCGAATCCCCCCTTCTCCGCCAAGATAAATGAATAAGCCCTTGATTTTCAAGGGCTTTTTTATTTTTCAATTCCGCCGGTGCGCCATTTAGTGTGCCACTGTGCGCAGGAAGCTATTGGTTCGATTTGGACTGCATTGGAATTCTGGATGCTGTGAGGCAAATTACCGCATGTTGATTTCTCGGCTATGAATACATGGTTGACTTGCGCAAAGTAACCAACTGACAGTTCATTTTTGGGAATCTGTTGAGATCGTAAGCGGCAAATCAATGGTATTTACGCTCCATCCTATTTTCCCAGTACGGCGGTTTCTATAACTTGCTTAACCTCATCGCCCCTACCATCAATTGGCTCCACGGGTTGCCAAATGCGCTTTTCGACCAAACTTGGTGCTCTGTCTACTGCACCTATTGGTTCAATACCCATGGCAGCCAGGCGCTCAAGGCAAATCTGTCTGTCATGCATGCACTCAACACGCAAATCGTTCAGATCGAAAAAGCACTAGCAAAGGTCTGTGCTGCCCACCCAGGCTTGTCATTACTCAAAAGCGTCGCTGGCATCGGTGATACGTTGGCGACGGTGATCTTGCTGGAAACTGGTTCCATCGAACGGTTTAAAGATGTGGGCAATTACGTTTCTTATTGCCGCTGTGTAGGCAGTGTGCATACCTCGAACGGCAAAAAGAAAGGGGAAGGCAATACCAAAAACGGGAATCGCTTCCTGGCATGGGCCTATGTGGAAGCAGCCAATTTTGCGATTCGCTATTCAGAGGCGGCAAAGAAATTCTATCAGCGCAAGAAAGCCAAGCGTAACGGCATTATCGCCATCAAGGCGGTTGCCAATAAACTGGCAAGAGCTTGTTTCCACATGTTGAAGACTGGGGAAAGTTTTTCGGTGGAACGTTGTTTCACTTGAGAGGTGGTAGTACTGCGTGAGCCAGAGACTGGGGTTGGATCACAAGCCATCAGAACTGATTGGACACGCAGTATCTGCCATCGCAATCGTTGTTTCACAATGAGTCGTCTGCAATGCGAGCCACAAGGGGTTGGAACCGAATCCGGTAGCCACAGATCTGCCCATCACTTGGACGCAACGCGGTACTGAGATGCTTCTGGAGTAGCTGTGCTACTTGGGCGAAAACCAGCTTTATGTTTCGCTAGATCCACATGGGTGACTGGTGCGATTCACGCAACCACACGTTGAAGCAAAAGGCACGACGGCATTTTGAAACAAGCGTGTGATGGCGCAGTAAATATTATTGCGATGTGTTGCGAGTATGTTGTTCGACTGCTTGACTACCGGGGGCTAATGGGTGACCCCGGCTCTTGGAAGCCTCCAAGCCTTACTCCCAAGCCGTCAGTTTACTCGAATACAGGATAACTGAGAGATTCTAAGATATTGAATATAGCCGTATGCCAGCAAAGATAGCAAAGAGGCAATGCAATATATGACCAAAAGTTTTTTTTCTATCTTTAAGGATTTATCTACAAATTTAAAATAAATAAATGGCCAAACATAAAACAAAACGAACCAAACTAAAACTAAAGCAATGAAATTTGCCAAATGATTGCCACAATAAATTGCTAAAAAAAACTCGCTCATTAAATACGTCAGAAAAAAAGCTACCCCAAACCAACGCGCCGGCTGCCAAAACTGTTTGACGAACAATTGAACATATGTACTCAAAATGCCCACTACCAACAACACTGCCCACGCCGCCCAAAGTTGAATATTCATTCAAAACCTTCCCAATTTCAAATTGAATCTGACAAAATTAAAGTAATGGAATTAATGATTGCAAAAATAATGAAAGTACGGCAATTAATCCTAATCACTGCTGGCAGTGATGCTGCTTTCAGATCAAATCGAAATTTCTATAATTTGTTTAATTTGAAAACCAATATCTTGACGCAAGCAAAATTTTCGGCATAAAAACACAAATCACCAGTCCAATTATTAAGGCCAATTTGAGGTTATTTTTTTTGGTTGCCAAATTATATAATCCAAAAAACAACCAACCCGCGACAACCAAATTTAAAACTACAAAACCATACCAATAAGCCACGATCACTCCAGTTCTAAAATTGCGTTTATATTGCTTCAATACTAATCACCCCAAGGAAAATCATTCAGGCATGCAGCTATTGCATAAAGCACTCAAAGTATCGCAGCTCCAACAGCAACGGGACCAGCGCCAACGGCTGCTGCAAATCCCAACAAAGCCAGTGTAAGGCCTCCGTAATCAATAAATGCTGTTCTATCTAAATGAGAATCTCCGATAAAGTATATTGCTCCAGCAAACACACAATTAATTGCCCAAAATACTAGTAACCATGCGCTAAAATATAACGCAACTACGCAAATCAATGCACTGGCAAAAGCTAAAATTGAAGCTCCACCGTTTTGCCCCACCAGTTATTTTGTAAGCTGCGGATCCAGTATCTGGATCCAATAGAATATATCCACTCCCTGTCCAACCATTCAATGTAATATTTTTATGATGAATGGTAACTACTTTTCCTGCCGCAAGTGCATTAGCTGCACATTAGCTACTTCGGTCTGGCGCTTGTCATCGGCCTGGACGACTCTGTCCATGATTTTGTTGAACTCTGCCTGGCGGCTTTGATAGCTGGCAACTGCCTTGCTATGGCGCGCCAGTATCTCGGACGAGAGCTTGGCATTTTTTAGGTGTTGTTCTGTGTCTTTGAAGCTTTGGTCTATGTCGCTGTAGAGCGCTTTGATCTGGCTGTTGGCACTGCGGATGGTGCTGACTCGCTGGTTGACCAGTTCAGTGTTGTTGCTGTTCGCAGTTGACAAGGCCATTAAGCCAGATTTGGCTTGTATATTGCTCGATGTATTCGCAGCAGGAGCAACAGCTTTGACTTCATCCTGGATTTGTTTGAGCAACTGGCTCAGGCGCTCTTCTGAATTTGTTGGTTTGGTCGCTGCACTGGTGCTGCTTGCCAGGAGCAGCACGAAATTTCCTGGCCGCGATTCATTTGGCTTCAGCGGTCATATGGAGCCTGTAAAAATAACTGTGTAAGTTCTCCCGGAACTATTGGTGAGCGTTGATGCGCTCACCAAATTCTATATCAAAGCGGTTGAGTGCCTGTCGCCAGTGTTGTATAGGCATGGTCCATTTCTTC
>Ga0207952_1000744_pt1 | contig 20295 bp, 23 predicted proteins | sample SubbioR12Aug_8Ca_FD_184831 | JGI IMG/M metagenome (GOLD analysis project Ga0207952, IMG submission 184831) | Serpentinite rock and fluid subsurface biosphere microbial communities from McLaughlin Reserve, California, USA - CR12Aug_8Ca (SPAdes) | ecosystem: Environmental > Terrestrial > Deep...
GGCCCAGGTACACATCAATGCCCAGGCCGGCAAACCTGGGCACGCCATCGACGTCGCTGAGCTCCGCGCGCAGTCGGCGCATGCGTGACATTGCCACGCCAAAATCGCCGCCGCCGCTTACGGCGGGGCCGCCGAAGCGGTGCGCGGCGCCGGCCGCGGACCATGCGCGCGCTGCAGCGATGACGCCCTTCGACGGGACGCAACCCACGTTCAGACAATCGCCACCCATGCGATGCGATTCGATCAGCGCGACCTGAGCGCCAAGCCCGGCGGCGGCGGCGGCCGTCACCAGACCGCCCGTTCCCGCGCCAATCACCACCAGATCATAACGCGCTTTGGGTGTCGGATTGCGCCAGCCCGTGGGCGCGACGTTCGCTGCCCACCGTGCGGCGCTTTCGTCGATCGTCATACCGGCGTTCCTTGCGTTGAGGTCAGCAGCGCGCGGCGCGCCGTTCGACTGATGAGCACGGTGGCCGCAAGCGTCGCCGCGAGGCCGAGACCGAGTACGGCGTAATAGCCTGCGCCCCGGGCCGGTGCAGCACCGCCTGCCACGGCGGCGACTTCGCCGGCCACTTGGCCGTAATACACATACAGCAGTGTTCCGGGCAGAATGCCCGGTGATGCGAGAAGGAAGTCACGTAGCCGAACCTTGGACACACCCAAGGCATAATTGAGCAAGTTGAACGGCACGATTGGGGAGAGGCGCAGGAGCAACACGATTCGCCAGCCAGCGCGGCCGATGGCCGCGTCGATCGTCGCAAAGCTGGCCGTACGCGCCAGCCTCCGCTCCACCAGACCGCGGGCGAAATGTCGCGCCACCAGAAACGCGCCGGCCTCGCCAAGCGTGGCGCCGATGAAGACGTACGCCGTGCCTTTGAGTAGTCCAAAAAGCGCTCCCGCGGCGAGGGTCAGCAGACTCCCCGGCACAAACAGCACGGTTCCAACTGCATATGCAAGTATGAATGCCAGCGGACCCCACGTTCCGAGCGTGTCCACCCATTGCGTGAACGCCGGGATCAGCGTGGACACCCGCTTGCCGGCAAGCACCAGCGCCACCACGGCGATACCGGCAAAGATGAGGCGAGCTGTACTCCGCGGTGGCCAGCGACTAGTGCGCATGGGGACTCAATGTTGGGGGAAGATCGTCAACTTCGAGACCGCCGGTGGCGATCCAGTTCGCGGTGGCGCGGTCCGCCTCCGCGATCAGCCACGGCACTGTGGAGAAGTCGTACGACGAGACCGGCATCGGGCACAACGGCGGGATCACCCGAAGTTTCACGTCTGGCCTTCTCGCCTGAACCTCCGCTGCCTCACTCGCCAGCTGCCGCGCGAGCAGGAGAGCAACGTGATGGAGCGCCGTCGCAATAGCGCCGCGAGGTGCTGCTGTGACGCCGCAGGCGAAGCCAGTCGGCAGCACAATCACGCGCGAGGCACCCAGCGCCACGGCGGTGGTGATCGCCGTGTTGCGTACGAGCGCGCCGTCGACAAGCAGTGCACCGCGCACGCTGACCGGCGGAAGCAGCACGGGCACGGCTGCGCTCGCGCGCGTGGCGGTCGCCAACAAGCCGTCGCGGATAATGATCTCGGCGCCCGTGCGAAAATCGGCGGCGATCACTGCGCACGGTATCCGCAGGTCGTCAAACGTCAACGCCCCGAACGCCCGCGAGACCACGCGCTCGAGCCCGCTTCCGTCGCACAGGTGGCTGCGGTGGCCGAGCAAGGCGGGGACCCACGTTGTGGGCGGCGCTGGGTACACGTCGCGTCGGCGTAGCCCCTGCCAGATCTCGGCCAACCGTTCCACGCCGCTGCTCGTCGGATTCGATGCAAAGAACGCTCCATTGATCGCGCCAACCGATGTGCCGACCACCAGATCTGGACGAATGCCTGCGCGCACCAGTGCGCGAAGCATCCCCACCTGCACGGCGCCATGACTCCCGCCGCCCGCCATGACAATGGCAGTTCCGCCACTCATACAGTGGCGCGCCTCGGGTCACGTGCCTGTATCACGCGGTGGCTGCGCTCAGCGCGGCAACCGACTCGTTCACCACCCGCGCGATAAGCTGCTCGTCGACAGTCGCGGCCAGTGCTGCAGCGTCGCCGCGGCGACCGGTCGCGGCGAGCGCGAGGCCGCCGGGCGCACCGTGACGAGCGCGCACGCCGAACTCCGTCGCGCAGTTCCGGCAATAGGTCACATCGCCAGGAGCGGCGTCACGTGTCACCACGATCATTGGTCCGCACAGTGCGCACTCGTGCAACGGGATTCCGTCGTCCGAATGTCCAATGATGTCGTCCAGTTCACCGCCACGACCCAGCGCAACGAACACGTCTCCAAAGCGGGCATCGAACTGCAGGCCCAGCGCAGTCGCAATCCGATCGAGGGCTTCGTCGCGATCGAGCCCGCGACGGTATGGCCTCGCGCTCGTCATCGCATCGAACGCATCGGCGATCGCCACGATCCGGGCGGCGATGGGAATCGCCACGCCGTGGAGCCGCGCCGGATAGCCCGACCCGTCGGTCCGCTCGTGATGCGACTCCACTGCGGGGCGGACGTACATCGCCAGTGGGTGGCCCGCCAACATCCGTATTCCGAGCGACGGATGGGTCTGCAGCACGAGTTGTTCGCTGGGTGTCAGCGGGCCAGGCTTACGCAGAATTGCGTCGGGCACGCCAATCTTTCCAATGTCGTGCAGAAATCCGCCGACCGACACGCGCGCCACATCAGCTGCAGGCAGAGCTGCCGCACTGGCCAGGCGCCGGGCGAATTGGGCCACACGCCAGAGATGACCCCCCGTATACGGGTCGCGCCCCTCAACGAACCACGCCATCGTCAGCAGGCTCGCCAGCAGATCGTCCGAACAGCCCTCACTGGTCGCGGCGATCACGGGGTCCTGGGGTCGGCGGCGAAAGCCGAGTGCTGCTGAATGAATCGCCGGTCGATCGTTCGTTTGAGACGCCACACCCAACGACCCTCGGCGCTCAGTGCTCCCCACGATCCGATCGCCTGCTCGCCGCCGGTACTGAGCAACATGAGCGTGCGGCGATTCGGCTGATACACGGCGCCCCGCTGCTCGCCCGGCCACGCCATCAGGTTGCGCGCGAGCACTGGGCCAGCCTTGACGGCGTGGACACCGGAACGCGCCAGCGGCCGGTCGATGCGCGTGCAGACGTCGCCGGCCGCAAAGACGTTGGCGTGGGACCGGCTGCGTTGCGTCGCGCCAACCGCGACTCCGCCGGTGGCGGCCAACTCGAGACCGGACTCATTCAGCCACGCCGGTGGCACGTTTCCCGTTGCGATGATGACGCCATCGGCCGGGATCCGCAGCCCGGAATCCAGGCGAACGGCGGCTTGCTCCCCGCGCGCGATACCCCGCTGAACGAGAATCCCGCGGCGCTCGAGCAGGCGATCGACCCGTCGGGCCGCACCGCGGGCGAGGCCGCGAAGCCACGAGTCCGGCGCGGCGACAAGCGTGACCGTTGCGTGCGTCCGACGCGCCTGCAACGCGCGCTGTGCGGCGAGCGCAAGTTCGACGCCGGCGGCGCCGCCCCCCACGACCACCACGTCTGTCTTGGGGCGCACCGACGCCGTCGTCACAAAACGGTGCCATTGATCCACGAAACGTTCCAGCGGGCGGACCGCCATGGCGCGGTCGCCGAGCGGGGCGAAGTCACGTACCTCTGGTGCGCCACCGACGTCGAGCGAGAGCAGGTCGTAGGCGACACGCCTGCCGGCCGCGGTACAGAGCACGCGCTCGTTCGCATCCAGCGCCGTCACCGCATCCACAATCAACCGCACTCCGGCGCGCTCGGCCAATCGCTCCAAGTCAATCTGCACGGCGCGGAGCAGATGCTCGCCCGCCATCCAGCCCGGGACCATGCCCGAGTAGATCGCCGTCGGCGAGGGCGTGATGAGCGTGGCGTCCAGATCAGCGCGTGGTCGTGCGGCGAGCGCCTGGAGCACGCTCAGCTGCGCGTGGCCTCCACCGGCAAGCACGAGCCGAACCCGTCGAGCCGGCCCGGTCGTTTCGCGTGGAGCATCAGTTGAAGAAAAGGTCGGCATGTTGTGTGCGACCTTAAGACGCGAGGCGCTTGGTTGGTTCCGCGCGATCCCTACAGGTGGCGGCGCGCCCAGATCAGGCGCTGGACGACGGTCGCCGAGACCAGCAGCGCCATCAGCCAGAAGAGGGGCACGCGAAGCGCGGGCAGCGCCAGCATCAGCGCGTAGAGCACGACGGTCTCAGCGCCGGCCACAAGACCCGGCGGCATGGTGATAGTGGTCAGTTCGTTCCGCGAAGTCGCGCCTGCGTGCCGGCGCTCGAGAATGGCAGCGAGATACATCCAGGATGCGGCGTTGACAAAGAAACTGGCCAGTAAGGCAGCGGCAGCCAGCGCCTGCCCGCGCGACGCATCCGCGTAGAGTATCCCGAGTGGAATCGCGGCATACACGACAAAGTCCGCGAGAATGTCGACGTAGCCGCCGAAGTCCGATTGCGTTCCATGGACCCGCGCTTGCGTTCCATCCAACCCGTCCAGTATTCGATTCACCAGCCACAACAACAGCGCCAGCCCATGTAACCGCTGGGCGACGGCCACTGCCGCGGCGATGCCAGCGACAAGGGCGGCCGACGAAATGGCCGACGGCGCGAGCCACGGTCCAATCCATCTGGCAATTGGCGCGAACAGTCGGTCCTTCAGCGCACGCAGCAGGTGGTCAAACACGCGGGCGTCCAACCGGAGGACCAGACTCGGCTCGTTGCGGTGGTTCGACCAGATGCACATCAGCAACGCGAAGCTCAAGCGCGACACTACCACCCACCGGGCACGCGCCATCGGGGATCCCCTCGACGGTGAGGCCGGCAACGGAAACACGCGCGACCGTCCCGGAGATCCGGTGCCGTACGCCGATGACACGCGCGTCCGCCGTCTGCTGATCCGACGCCGTGGCCGGCCTGATCCGCAGTGCGTCGGAGCGAAAAACCGCCACCATCTGCCCAGCGGGCCCCGCCGCGGGGATCGTGCCCAACGGCGACGCAAATCTACCGCGTCCGTCCCGCTGACCGGGCAAGGCGTTGGGAATGCCGAGGAACTGTGCCACCGCCAGCGTCGCCGGACGGGCGAGAAGTTCGCGCGGGCCGGCACTCTGAGCGATACCACCGGCGAGCAACACGAGCACCCGGTCGGCAACTGCGGTAGCCTCGTCCACATCGTGCGTCACCACCACTGTCGCGGCGATGCGTGAGCTGCTGAGCAGTCCGAGCGTTGACTCGCGCACGTCGGCTCTCAACTCGGGGTCGAGCGCCGCAAACGGCTCGTCGAGCAGCAGCACGGCCGGGTCCGCCGCCAATGCCCGGGCAAGGGCCACGCGATGGCGCTGGCCACCGCTGAGCGACGTCACCCGCCGGGTCGCCAATTCAGCCATTCGCACTCGTTCGAGCATCGCAAGCGCTTGCCTCCGTGCACTCGTCCGCGCGGTTCCGCGAATCTCCAGTGGGAAGGCGACGTTTTCCACGACACTGAGATGCGGAAACAATGAGGGAACCTGATGCAAATAGACAACCCCGCGCTGTTCTGCCGGCAGCCCGGTCACATCGCGGCCCTGAATACGCACGGTACCCGCCGTGAGCACCTCCAAACCGGCAATCGCGCGAAGCACGCTGGTCTTGCCGACGCCGGACGGTCCGAGCAGCGCAATCCGTTCTTCTTGGTCCACGGCCAATGACAGGTCCCGCAATCCGTCGCGGCTTCCGAACCGAACCGTCGCATCACGAAGCTCGAGCGCCGGGCCGGTCATACGACGCCGCCGGTGGATCGCATTCCGCGCGCCAACACCGCCACACCCGCGGCGGGAGGAATCGAGAGGAGGAGTGCCGCGACTGCGGCCAGATGATCATCACCCGAGCGCAGGAAGGCCAGCAGCTCCACCGGCAGTGTCCGAACCGCCCCCCCGCCCACTACAAGGGTGAGCGCCAGCTGCCCCCATGAAACCAGCGCGCCGAGTAACACCGCCTCGGCAAGCCGCGCCCGTAGCAGAGGCAGCGTGACTCGCGTCCATACCTGCACGCGCCCCGCGCCGAGGGTGCGCGCCTCATCTTCCAGAGCCCACTCGTACGCCGAAAACACGCCGAGCAGGTAGAGCGTGACGTAGCCAGCGGCGGGAATCAGATGCGCGCCAAGCACGCCGACGAGTGAGCCGGAAACGTGAAGCTGAAGCGCGAGCACATGCACGCCAACCCCGAGCGCAATTGGTGGCATCACCACCGGAAGCAACGCGCCGGCCTCTGCGACGTGTCGAAGCCCCCGCCGCGCACGCGCGAGCGAGCGGGCCGCGATCAGCGCGAGCACCGTGCCGCCAGCGCCTGTGAGCGTGGCAAGCGCAACGCTCGTCCCCGCCGCGCGCCAGAGCCGCCCACCACCGAAGTCCTCGGTGAATCGCTGAACCGCGTTGCCGCTCGGAACGATGTTGGGGAAGAACCAGACGGGGCCGAGCGCGCGAATCACCAGCGCCAGCGCCGGGGCGGCCACCACAATCAGCAGCACCGCGAACACCACACGACTGGTGCGATCCATCAGTCGCCGTCCCCGCTCGCTGCACGCAGGCGTTGGTGCACCGCCACCAGGGCGAGTGTCGCGGCCAGTGCGGTCAAGGCCAGCACGTGCGCTTCGCCGCGCCGCTGCAAATCAGGGTCGGTCGAACGCTCCAACGTGAGTACGGGAAACGGAACAGGGTCGCTCGGGCCGAGGAGCGCTGGCATCTCATACGTTCCCAACAGGAATGCGTACACGGCGATCACCGCCGGGGCCACTCCGCGCCAGAGCAGCGGCCAGGTGATGCGCCGGAACGCCTGTATGCGCGTGGCGCCGAGGGTCTGGGCCGATTCCTCAAGCGCGGAGCCGCGGGTATCGAGCACCGCAAGCACCGTCAGCGCGAGAAACGGGAACTCCTTCCAGGCCATGGTCGCGATCAGGGCAACAGCGGACGCGTTGTACGCCAGCGCGGGGAAGTCGGCTGGCACCGACGTCAGTCCCACCCCGACTGCCAGCCGAGACACAAGGCCGCTCTGACCGAGCAACAGAATCGCCGCGAGTGCAGCGGCCACATGCGGAACGGCGATCGGAGCGACGGCGAGCCAGCGGCCCATCGGGCTCGAGCGCAGGCGGACACCGATGAATACGGCGGTAGCGAGCGCAATCAGTGTGGCGATTGCCGATGTGATCGCCGTCCAGGCCAGGGATCTCCACGTCTCCGGGGTCAGCAGCACGCGCCATCCATCGGACCACGCTGCGTCGGCCGCGCCTGCGCCGACGACTCCAACGCTGGCCGCCAGCGAGTACGCGCCACCCACCAGCGCTGGCGCGGCAACGAGCGCAACCGACACCAGTGGAAGCACCCGCGCCAGCGGCCACCCCGCGGTGCCGCCACGCGCGTTCACGATCCCGCGCGCCGAAAGATTCGCCGCCAGTCTGCGAGGAGACGCGCATGATACTCTGGCGCAATCTCCGGTCGCGCGTACCGCCGCAATGAATCGGCGGGCAACGCGAGCCGGTGGCGTGCCGAATCGGAGAACGCGTTGCGCCAGTCGCCGGCAACGCGGATCGGCGCACACACGGTGCCGTCACCCCACCGGTCCGGTCGCATCTTCTCTGCCTGCGCCTCCGGCGAGAGAAGAAAGTCCGCGACCACCATCGCGCCGGCCGGATTGGGCGCATTAAATGGGATGCCGACAAAGTGCGTGTTGGCAATGGTGCCCTCGCGAAGCAACAGCGCTCGGGCCGTCGGCGGGAGCACGCCCTGTGCCACCTTCGTCGCGACCTCATTGTGATTGTGCGACATGGTGAAGTCGATTTCGCCATTGGCGAACATCCGATGCATCGCGGCTACGTCGGGAGGATACGTCCGACCCGCGCGCCAGAAATCCGGCGTCAGCGCACGGAGCCAGTCGAATAGGCTGTCGCGTCCCTCCAGATACCGAGCTTCGCTGAAGCCGCCCTGAAACCGCTGCACCCCACCGCCCACCGCGTACATCACCCCTTTCAGAAAGGTGATGCCGGTAAACCCTTGGTCGTGCGTGAATCGACCCGGGTGGGCGCGAATCCACCGGGAGAGCTCTTCGACCGAGCGCGGTGGATGAGGCGTGCGCGCGGTATCAAAAATCAGCGCAAACTGCACGGTACCCCAAGGTGACTCGTAGCCGGCGGGATCCTGCTCAAAGTCGCGGGCAACGTATGACGACGCGCTATCCACACACGACCCGTTGGGCAGCCGCCCTGCCCACGGGCCGGCCAGCAGGTGCTCCGCGCGTAGCTGCGCGAACGTCTCGCCATTGATCCAGAGCAGGCTCGCCACTCCGCGACTGCGCCCGGCTTCGCGCTCCGTCACCAGAGCGTTGACAATTTCGGCTCCCTGGCCCTCGACGGCGTCCAACTGAATTCCGAACCGCTCACGCAAGCGTGGCGCGACCCACCCGTCCACATAGGCATTGATGGATGGGTCGCCGCGCCACATGCGCCACACGACCGACGTACCGCGGGCCTGCGCAACCACTGAGTCCCACGAAGCCATCACCAGCGCGTGCATGTCTGCAGCCGCAGTCGAACGTAAATCCGACCGGCCGCACGCACCGCCCGCGGTGACCGCCATTGCCGCACAAACCAGACGCGCCGCAGTCGAGTGCGTTTTGCTCACACCGATCCACCTGCGGCGCGGGAGCGTCAGAAACGCCACCCCACGGAGAACTGAATCTGGCGCGGCGGCCCGGCGGTCGTGTACGTGAGCGGATCGCCCGGCCGGCCAACCTGCGTTGCGGATCCGCCACCGCCGACACCGGTAGCGTAGCCGGCGACATTTGCCCGGTTCAGCAGATTGAAGACATCGCCACGCACGATCAGCGGTGCCCCAGCGACCTGCAGCTCGTACGCCGCACTCGCGCTGACGAGAAACGCGTCGGGCAGACGCTCGCCGTTGCGCGGCACGCCATAAAAGCGTTGATAGTTTCCGATGAATCCGTCGCCAAACGCGCCTCCGCCTCCGGTCAGATCTCGAAAGTATGCCACACGGTTGATCGGCGTGCCGGTTTGCCAGTCGGCAATGCCGCTGAGTGTCAGGCGCCGCACGCCAGTCCACGTGGCCCGCGCGCTCACCTTGTGCCGCCGGTCGTTGTTGGCGTCGGCTCGGTCGGCGTCAAAGTCATTGCCCACCGACGCATTGAAGTTGATGTCTTCGGTGTTCGTGATGGCATGCGACCAGGTCCAATTGGCGTCGAGCAGCAGCGCGTTTGCCGCACGGTGGCGCACCGCCACGTCAACTCCTGCGTAGGTGCTACGCCCACCCGACTCGGTGGTCGTGTGTCGGCGGTAGGCCCCGGCGACCGGAGCGACGGGCCGAGTGGCGTCGCCGACGGCCAACGGGACGGCAACGGAATCGGCTGGTCCGATCGCGCTTTGCTGCGCGTTCAGATCCCACGATCGCGGAAGGTCCCGCGTATCGACATACATCACATCCACACTGGCGGTGGTGCGAGAGCCCAGTTGGCGTTGATATCCGAGCGTTGCCTGACCGCTGATGGGTTGTCGGAGCCCCAGCGCAAACGTCTCGCGAATCTCATGAGGTGGCAACGTCGTCCGGTCGAGTTCCACCGCCCGGGGCCCCTGCAGGAACCGCGGTGCCTCTGCACCCGTAAACCGAACCGTCTGGTTGCCATTGGGGCCGAACTGAACGGCATCAGAATACACCGCATATGGCAACTTGCCGGCGTAGAGACCCAGCCCGCCGCGGAGGACGCTGGCAGGCGATCGCAGCCAGCTGAATGAGATCCGCGGCTGCAGGTTGTTCAGGTCGGCCGAGCTCGCGCCGCGACTTGTCAGGTCATCGTAGTCCCAACGGAGGCCGCCGCGGACGGTGAGCGAGGCCGACGGCCGCCAGATGTCTTCAATGAAGGCGGAGTACACCGTTTGCGTCAGGTTCACCTGCTTCTGCGCGGCATCAATGGTGTAGCTCCGTACAAAGACGTCGGCGGGGATGTCCGCAAGCGCATATCGGCCGTCGCGCTCGGGAATGTTGCCGGTGTTCACGACTTCATACGACCCCGCAGGATTCGTTGATGAGCCTGTCAGACGAAACGCCGCAGCAGTGACATCTGCGCCGATGGTGAGTGCGTGGCGCGCGCCGATCTTCCATGTGAGTGCGTCCCGCACCTGCACCTGCAGCTCAGATTCGTCGAACACGAAGTTGCTCGAGCCGACGATACCGATCGGGAGCGAGTCACGATCGAGAATCGTCACCTGCGGTGTGGAGAAGTCACTGCGCGTCGGAGGAAACTTCCACCGATACGTGGACGCCTGCACCGACGCCATGTTGCTGGCCGATCCTCCATTCCACGCGCTCAATTGCGTGAGGTTCGCCAACGTCCCGAATCGGACCGTGGTGATGTCGGCCTCCGGTGCGACAATGCCACTTCCGGATCCGGCCCGCGCCTGGTGGCTCAGCGCAAAACGCAGCGTGGTCGTCTGGTCGGGCGACCAGCCATGATCGACGCGGCCAAATGCCTTCCAGGTGTCGCGCTGTTCCCGACCGAGAAACGTTGCGCGCGCGGTGGAACTGATGCGGTCTTCGTTTTCCGTGGTGTACTCCGCCGCACCGAAGACGTAGGTGCGGTCACCGGCGAGCGGTCCACCCGCGGAGCCGCCAAACTGCGAACGCCGAAACCCGCGTTGCGCGCGCCGAACATCCTCGCCGGCCTGACCGGTCGGTGCCACCGCCGCCGGTGCATCGAATGGCATGCCGGGCCGATTGTACGCAAACGCCTCACCGTGCCACGCGGCGCCGCCAGCCCGACTTTCGTACGAGACCACGCCGCTCGGGCTGCGACCATGCGACGGACCGTAGGAGTTCGTCAGCACTTCCAGGCGTGCGAGCGCCGCGAGCGGAAACTCCACCCGCGGTCCGCCGAGAAACCCTTCATTATTGTCCAGGCCATCCAGCGTATACGTCGTATAGAGCGCATTGGCGCCGCCGATGCTGAGCCGCGGGGCATCACCAAAGTAGGCCCGTGCCTGAGCGACCCCCGGGATGGTGAACGCCAAACGCACCGGGTCACGGGCGTCCGTGGGCAGCGCGACCAGCTCCGCGCGCTCCACCGCCCCACCGGTCGCGGCATCGCCCGCGCGCAACAACGGCCGGTCACGCTCGGCCACGATCTCGCTGACGGCCAGGCTCGCCAGCGGCGCAAGCATCACCGCCACATCGCGCGTCCCCTGCATCGCCGGGGCTGACACAGTCACCGTCTCGGCGGAGAATCCTCGTGCGCTGAATTCGATCGTTGCGTCTCGGCCTGGCGGCAATGCCAACGAAAACCGGCCCACGGAGTCGGCGACGACTGAGACGTCCGTGCCGAGGATCCGCACGCGGGCGCTCGCAATCGGACGGCCCGAAAGAGCCCGCACGGTGCCGCGCGCTTCAGCCGTCGCCGGCTGCTGAGCCGACATTGTGTGCGGCGTGCCAAGGAGGGCCAACGTAATCGCCGCAGTAACCGCAGAGTAGATGCGCATTTTGACAGTGGGTGATGAACTGTTGAAAGGATTCAGGTCGGAAGGCTTCTCGGCGGCCGCACGCAGGCCGCAGGTAACAGGCCAGGTCGCGACTATCGCGAACGCAGGTTGAGCGTCCAGTCGTACTCGGTCCAGCGCACGCGAAGCGTACCTGAAGTCAGCGCGGCGCGGTCGGCTTCCGATGGCACAAACTGCGCGACTGCTCGCAGCAGATCGATCGTCCGCGCACCGAAATCCTCGCCGTACCATCGGAAGATCGGGCTGAGCCAGACCGTACGGGCGTCACGGTCGACGCGGTTCTTTGTCGGCGATTCGGACAGAAACCGGTGCCCCTGATCATTGAGCTGCGCGTCGAGCGTCGATCCTGCATACGCTTCCGCTCTCAACGGCGGACAGCCGAGTGCCGCGCAGACCAACGCGAAATGCACTCGCGGTTCGCGGAACACCGGCCGGATCTGTTCGTGCTCGATCTGATCGAGCGTGTATTTGCGACCACCCACGGTTGCCATCAGTTCGCTCCACGCCCCGGACGGGCCGAGTCCGCCGAGCCGCCGATTGATGTTCCGAATTGATTTCCGTTCGCCGTGTGCATTGATCTGTGCAATGGTGTACGCGTTGTACGCGTTGATCCAGAACGCCAACCGATCATCGCGGCCGAGAGATGACGGATTGGTGGTGGCAAGCGTAGACAGGTAGCGCGCAAAATCGGGTGACCGCTGGAATCCGTCGTAGTCCACCAAGCCGTCGCTGACGAAGACGCGAAGCAGCGAGTCGAACGGTACGTGGATGCCGCGTCCCGACTGCGCGTCTGCGCGGCCGGAAAATCCGGAGATCAGCGCCGCAGCCAATGCAGGGACCAGCCACAGAATCCGCCGACGACCGTGCCCGACACGGCGACATCCCGCTCGCAGATTACTCACAGTACAAACCGCTGAAGAAAGCCCAACTGCGCATTGAGCCAGGTGAACTGCCCGGTCACAAGAAGCAGCCCGACGCCGATCAAGAGCAGCGCGCTGGTCACCTCGACCACGCGGTAGAGGCGCCCAAACCGGCGAATGCCCCGGTTGACGTGCTCGGCCGCCACGGCGGCGATTAGAAACGGTATGCCGAGCCCGAGCGAGTAGACGACCAGAAGTCCAACGCCGGCCCACGCGGTTTGCTGCACTGCGGCCATTGCCAGCACACCGCCCAAAATCGGACCGATGCACGGCGTCCAGCCGAAGCCAAACCCTGTGCCGATCAGGTATGCGCCGGCCAGGGAGCGCGGCTCAGTTCGCGCGTGAATCCGCTTTTCCCGGTACAACAACGGGATGCGTATCACGCCAAGCATATGAATGCCGAAAACTATGACGACGACGCCGAGCACTTTGGAAAGCATCCCAGCGTACGCCGCGAGCAGCTGCCCGATCTGCGTGGCCGATGCGCCCATCAGCACGAAGACACTCGTGAATCCGAGCACAAAGGCCGCCGCACGAGGCAACACCACCCGAGCCGGTGCCGCTGGTTCGCCCGCTGCGCGCGCTTGACTGGTGCCCGACACAAATGCGAGGTAGCCCGGTACCAGCGGCAGCACGCACGGAGAAAGGAACGAGACGACCCCTGCCACGGCGGCCGCCGGAATAGTGATGTCAGTCATCGGGATGGACAGGGGCGCGAGAATGAATGCACACGCAGTCAAGACACCGCGCGCCGAAAGGTTCCCGTCCGCTCACGGGGAACCTTTCGCAGCGCCGCTGTATTCATCGCGCACTCCGAAGGTACGTCCACTCACATTTCAGGGAGGTTGTTCAATGAAGCTCTCCACACGCATCGCTGCGGTGGCGCTTGCCGTGCTGATTCCGGCGGCGGCTTTTGCGCAGGCCGGTGGCTCGATGGCCATGAAGGCGCCGGCGAGCAAGGCGGTCACCATCACGGGAACCGTTGTTGATGTCTCATGCAAGTTCGGGCAGGGGCTCGGCGGACCGGATCACAAGATGTGCTCTGAAGTCTGCAGCGACCGCGGACTGCCGCTCGCGATTCTGGGCGACGACGGCAAGCTCTACATTCCGGCGTCAGCGGCAATGCCGGGGGATGCGCAGAATTCCGCGCTGAAGCCCTTCGCCGAGAAGAAGGTGAAGGTGTCGGGCAAGGCATTTGCTGCCGGCGGCGCACAGGCGATTCAGATCACCTCCATCGCTGCGGCGCAGTAACGATGGCGCGCGCACGGTTCGCAGTCGTCGTCACCGGGGGCCTGCTCGCAGGGGTGGTGGCGGCGGCTGCGCTCCGTGCCAATCCCGCCGTGCCTCGGAATCCGAGCGCGCGCGCGGTCGCTGGTGCCCGGGCAGCCGAGATATCCCGGCTTGGAACGGCGCGCCACGTGGTTACGAGGGACACGCCGGAGGAACTGCTCATTGATTCCGTTCCTCCGCGGTCAGGCGCGCAGCTGCTCTGGCTCGCTGGCCGCACGGCACAGCAGGCGGAGAATGGCGCCGTCGTGCTCGACTTGGCGGGGGGCGTGATGCGTTTTGACCGTCAACTCACGCCGCACGCGGTGCTCATTGAGAGCGAAGGCCGCGAGTGGATCAGTGTGGCGCCCGGCCCGGCAGGATCGCTCTGGCTGACGGATGTCACCGGTGCCGTTCTTCGCAGCGACAGGAATGGCGCGTTGCTGCCAATGAAGGCATCGACGTTCCGATATCCGGTCGTCGCTTCTGATCCGAATCTCGGCTCGCCCTATCTGGCGCGATCGGCACAGCGATTCAGCTATGCGCTGGACACCGCCGATGCGCCACTGGTGCTCCGCGCCGTCGACTTGGATGACGGCACCCGGCAATTTCGCGAGTCCGACCTCTTGGGCCGCGGAACGGCGACACGACCGGAGCATATCCTGCTGCGCGATCTTGCAAACGCCGGTCACATTGCCGTCCGCGGCGACACGGTGTACTTCGCCCCGTTCATCCGGGACGAGCTCATCGCCTTTGGCGCGAACGGAGACACATTGTGGATCGCCAGTCGCGGCCTGGATCACGGGACGCGCGAGCCAAAGTTCGAAGTCCGGAACGGCTCCGTTGCTGTTGACTACAGCCCGGTGAATCTCGGCCTGACGGTTGGGCCGGATGACCGCCTCTATCTATTGAGTACACCCGGACGCACCACTGACGCGAGCCGGCTGGATGTGTTCGACCCGGCGTCTGGCGCGCTCCTTCGGTCTGCCGCGTTGGAAACTGCGCTCCCGACGTTGGCCGCCGATGCCAGCGGGCGTGTGTACGGCTTTGATGCCGCTGCGCTCCTGGCTGGGGCACCGGCTCGCGCGCGCCCGTCAGTGCCCGATGTGGATGTACCTGCCCTCGACACGGGACGGGTGGCGCTTACTGCATTCCGCGGCCGCGTGACCCTTGTGAATCTGTGGGCGAGCTGGTGCGCCCCCTGTCGCGAGGAAATGCCGGCACTCGATTCGCTGCAGCGCGTGATTGGGACGGCCGAGCCCGACTTCGCCTATGTCAGCCTCGCCGATGACGTGAACCCGGACGCGGCTCGCGCGTTCCTGGCGGATTACGGCTTCCGATTTCGCACTGGCGCGGGGCGCGGTGAACTCCGGGCGCGCCTGCATGCGCCGGGCTTGCCCGTTACGCTGTTAGTCGATCGTGAGGGACGCGAAGTCCGGCGATGGGTCGGATTCAACGGGCGCGAGCAGATCGCGAACATTCGCGCGGTGGTGATGGCCGAACTGCGTCGCCCGAATTCGGGAGGCGCGCTGGATCCCCACGGGGCAGGCGCGCACCGACACTCACCCTGACGGCGCGGACGCCTGCTGGCGGAGCGATTCTCTTTCCGGCCGGAGGGCGGTCAGCGTGATCTGCTCCAAATCGTCAAGCGTCGCCGCCGCCTGAATCGCGGCGGCATCGGCCCGCAATACCAGCCGCCGCCCCTGCTGCTCAAAGAGCGCGGGCAGGGCGACCTCTCGGTCGCCCTGCTCGGCCAGGAACTCGCGCCGATGCACAAACCGCACAGGGACGCCGAGGGATCCGATGAACTTCACCCATCGGCCAGGTGGCCCAAACGGCGACGCACGAATGAGCGTGCTCAGACGACAGTGAAATGTGTCGGGAGTGCACGCCCGATGCGCGGCGTCCGCGAGCGCAGCGAGCAGGCCCGCATCCGTATTGAAGACGAACAGCAGCCCCCGGGGCCCATCGTCGCCGTGAGCCATCGGGTCAGGCGGGCGAGAAGCCACGCTCCCGGAGCGCGTTGCGCACCCGCGCCGCGAGTCCGCCCGGATTGGCGGGCTCCCGTCGGGCCTGCGCCAGCGCGCGCAGAAAGGTGCGCTCAAACTCCGCGTGCGGGTGGCACCGCTCGCACATCTTCAAATGGTCCTGAATCGCGTTGATGCGGTCCGCATCGAGCTCGCCGTCCAGAAAATCCCAGAGTTGACGCATTACTGAATCACAGTCGAGCATAGGAGGCATTGTCATTGGCGTTCTCCGGTCGGTGGCGTGCGTTCGGCACGGCGGATTCCCGCGTCCCGGGCGTGGTCAATCAGCTGCTCCTGCAGCAACCGCCGCGCGCGGAACAGGCGCGACCGAACGGTGCCGATCGGCACGCCCAACACGGCTGATGCGGTGTCGTACGTGTGGTCGTTGACATCGACCAGCACGACGACATCGCGAAACGGCGCTGGTAGTTCGGCAATTGCGGCTTCGATCGCATCCATCACTTCGGAGCGTTCGAACACATCATCGAGTCCTTCAGCGCGCGCTCCCGAATGCACGGCCGCCGCGGCCAGCGCCTCCATCTCGGGCGCTTCGGTTGGCACCTGCCGCTCCGCGCGGATGCGGGAGCGGTAGAAGTGATTTCGGCAGATCGTGAACAGCCAGGCACGGCACTGGCTGCCCGGGACGTACTGGCCCCAGTGCTCATACGCGATGAGATATGTGTCTTGCACCAGGTCATCGGCCTCAGTGTCATCGCGCGTCAGCGAAAGTGCAAACCGCGACACGTCGGGAAGCCAGCAGAGGGCCTCCCGCTCGAACCGGGCATCATCGCGTGGGGCTGGTGGCATTGGCGGCGGGGTCGAGAGACTAAGTCATTACGCGGTCCGATAGTTCCCGGTGGCCCTTTCGGCAAGCTGGTGCGGTGCGGGAACCATTCGCCGGGCCCGCGTCTTCATTCCGCGACCCAAACCGTACCGAGGAAGTAAATGGCTGGAACCGTAAGTGTAACCGACGAGACCTTTCCAATCGCGGTCGAGATGCAGCCGTTGGTAGTGGTTGATTTCTGGGCGCCGTGGTGCGGCCCCTGCCGCGCACTGGGCCCGATCGTCGAGCGGCTCGCGGAGGAGTACGCTGGTCGGGTCGCCTTTGCCAAGCTGAATGTTGACGAAAACCAGGCGACTGCGGCCCGGTTCGGGGTGCAGTCGATTCCCGCGCTCCTGTTCTTTGACCAAGGGAAGGTGGTGGATCGAACCATCGGGCTCTTGCCCCAGTCCATCCTTCGCGCGAAGGTTGAACAGATCCTGAAAACGGCAACGGCGGCGCCGACTGCGTCGTAGCGCCGAAACCTGACCTGAACTGTCGAGGCCAACCTATGGCACAACTTGTCACACGCCACGCTCTGCTTCGCACCACTGCCGCGCTCACGATCGCGTTTGCGGTCACCGCCGACGCTCAAGGCGCACTCGGCCCCAAAGACGGCATCGGCCTTCCGCCGCTCGACACCGGCCGCGTCCGCGCCGGCATGCTCGCGCCGGACTTTTCGCTACAATCCAAGGACGGCGCCACCGTCACCCTCTCGCAGTTCCGCGGCAAGAAGGATGTCGTGCTCGTGTTCTATCGGGGGCATTGGTGACCGTGGTGCACTGATCAGCTCGTGAAGCTGAAAGCGCTCCTGGATGTGAACGAGAAGGTAAATGTCGAGTTGCTCGCCGTCGCGGTGGATAGCCGCGAGTTGCTGCAGACGATGGCCGACAAGATCGCCATGGACGGCGTCAAGCCCGATTTCACTTTTCTGTCGGACCCGGGACATCGCGTCATCGACCGTTATGGCCTGCTGAACCCGGACAATCCGCGCGGTATTCCGCACCCCACGGTGTATGTCATCGATCGCGGCGGCACCGTGCGGTGGAAGTTCACCGAAGTCAACTACAAGGTGCGCCCCACGAACGAGATGATCCTTGCTGCCGTGAAGCGGCTGCGCACGCCGTGACGTTGCCGCGCCGCTGGATTGCGCGTGCCGGCGGCGCGGTGGTTGTCGTCGTCGCCGGCTACGCGTTGTTTCAGGTCGCTGCGTCCAACGCGCCCGCGCGCGCGGCCGTCGGCCAGCCCGCGCCGGACTTCAGCGTGGTGACGTTGGATTCGACACCACGCGCACGCACACTGGCCGACTACCGTGGCAGCCCCGTGCTCCTCAACATCTGGGCCACATGGTGCGACCCCTGTCGAGAAGAAATGCCCAGCATGCAACGGCTGCACGAAGCGTATGGTGCCCGCGGGCTGCGCATCGTGGCGGTGAGTATCGACGACCGCGGGAACGAAGGACTGATCCGCGAGTTCGCCTCCGAGCACGGCCTCACGTTCGACATTCTGCACCAGGGCAGCACGGACATGATGGGCACCTATCAGGTGCTGGGTGTGCCACAGACGTTCTTGATCTCACCGAGTGGCACACTGGTAGCGACGCGATTCGTAACTGATTGGGCGTCACAGGCCAACCGCGAATTGATTGACAGCCTGTTCTTTCCGCCCGGCGTCGGCAAGTAGTGCCCGTCGGGCGATCCTCACAATCAAAGGGCCCGGCGAAATGATGCCAAGAGTTTCCGCACTGCTCGTTGTGCCTGCGCTGCTGTTGGCGGCCGATCGGGCTGACGCGCAAGGCTACCCGTTCAGCCAGCGCAGCACGGTGGTGCAGAATGTCGCGCTTACCGAAATCACGGTTCACTATGGGCGGCCCGTCGCCCGCGGCCGCACGCTCTTTGCCGACTCTGGCCTGGTCCCGTACGGCCAGATCTGGCACCCTGGGGCGGACTCGGCCACGCGCATCTCATTCAGCCGAGATGTGTTGCTTGACGGCAAAGCCGTGAAGGCGGGTGAGTACTCCCTCTGGCTGCTCCCACGCGCGGTCGGTCCTTGGACCCTGATTCTCAGCGCCGCCGCACATGTGTTTCATACGCCGTACCCGGGCGAGTCACGCGATGCCCTGCGGCTTGATATTGCTCCGATTCGCACCGCCCATATGGAAACGATGGCGATCTACTTTCCCGTCGTCCTGCGCGACGAGGCAGAATTTCGAATCCACTGGGGCGAGCTGGCGGTGCCGGTACGACTCAAGGCCCCGTACCGCGCACCCGACTGACGCGGCCCGTGCGTCCGGCACGGACCGCTGACCAGTGAAGCGGATTGATTCAGCTGGCGCGGTCCTGCGCGCCGGCAATCATGAAGTAGAGCGAAACCCCGACCAACAGGACCTGAAACTCCATCCCGCCCATCGGTTTGGCGTCGTTGGCGACGAACGACCACTGTGGCCAGTGTACCATCGCGATCGCGCCGAGCATGACCGGCGCGGCGGCGGCGCCTGAGAGGCGCGTGACGAGGTCGCGGCGCGGTGCACCGGGAATGCCGCCGACCAGAGCCCCGATGCCGGCAAGCAGTTCTGCCGCGCCAATCGTCAGAAAGAGCGCGGTTGGCATCTGCATTGTGGCTGCCATCTCCGGCGCCAGTAATTTGCCTGCTCCGTGCACCAGAAACGTGGCGGCAAACGGAAGGCGCAAGAGCCAATGGGCGTGCCGAGCCATAACAACCTCGCTGTGCAGGGTGGGCGGATGGCTAGAGAAGACCTCAACCGCGCAAATAGTTCCGGAGGCGTGCGTCAGGGCGCGTCGAGCGGCCGGGTGGCCACGATCGGACAGTTGATCACCACGCCCACCGCAGCCACACCGCCAACGGTCGGGTTGGCCACGCCGGGCATCGCACTGACAATCAACCCCCGCTCGGCGGCTGCACGCACTTCCTGCAGCGTGAGCAACTTGCCCCGCGCATTGGACGTCACCGCGTCCGGCGTCCACACCACGAGATGGAGATCCCAGAGCGGCGAATAGCTCACCTGCGACGACGCCAGCCCTGGAGCGCCTTGCAGGATGTTCAGTGGTGCAAGCCCGTCGAGCATCGCCGACTGCATGCCCTGACGCTCCGGCGATTCGCGTCCAGTCACACCGTTCGCCACGGCGACAGTTGCAGATCGCGCTGACGCGGATCCGCTCGAACCAGCGCCAGGCGCCGCAGACAAGGCCGGCGCCCAGGTAGCTCCTTCAAGCGCGGCAACCATCGCATCCGACGCGTCGGTGGAGATGTACCACGCGTGCTGTCCCTCGGCGTAGCCGCGCGTGATCCGCAGCGTGACACGCCTGCGCGCTGGATCGAGCGCTACCACGCGGTCCAGCGCGTGATACTCGTCCGCAATGATCGGCGCGTTGACAATCACGCCTGCCGAGAGCTCGACCAGAGGCGAATAGCCGGCTTCTCCGACGGAGCCGGGCTGAGCTTCTGCCGGAGGAAATCCGGTTCCTGCGGACGGGCGCACACGATGTACCGGCGCAAAGTCCACTCCCGCGGCATATCGCATTCCTTCCGCTGACCCCTGCGCGCGCTGCACCGCCGCCGTTCCGCGCGCCGCCGCCAGACGCGGCGCCCAGGACACGCCTCGCCTGGCAGCGTCAGCAGCGTCGGACGACTCGGTGACGATATGCCACACCAGTCGCTCCCCCACCCAGCCCTGATGCAGCGG
>Ga0207952_1000745_pt1 | contig 20270 bp, 15 predicted proteins | sample SubbioR12Aug_8Ca_FD_184831 | JGI IMG/M metagenome (GOLD analysis project Ga0207952, IMG submission 184831) | Serpentinite rock and fluid subsurface biosphere microbial communities from McLaughlin Reserve, California, USA - CR12Aug_8Ca (SPAdes) | ecosystem: Environmental > Terrestrial > Deep...
TTGCCTGGCTCAACAAGTTCAAGCGTGTCCTCACTCGCTGGGATCGTTGTGCAGATCGATATACAGGCTTTGTTCATTTGGCTTTCTCTATGATCCTGCTTCGAAGGTATTTATGAAATGAGTTCTAGCTAACACCGTCCAAGAAACAGCAGGATGCAGGAGCACCCGCAATCAGCTATCAAAGGCCCATCAAGTCGCCAACAAGGATCGTGCCTGCGCCAACCAGTTTGACTATCATGTCTATGCCAGTCACTGCCGTCGATTGATTGATGTGCTCATACACATAGGTGCCTGTCGCTGCACCAGCCGCCACGTTGACAATGAATGCCTTGCGGTCACCCGCAGTCAAGCTACCTGCGCCAGCCTGAATATTGGCAGCCAGGCTGGCAAGGTCTGAAGAGGCAATATTGATTGTACCTAAAGAGCTTGCTGTATTACCCCAATGTATTTTGTCCGTGCCCGAGGCTTTGAAGTTGGTGATCGTCGTCAAACCGGTCAGGATGCTTCCTATACGGATACCACCACCCGTGTTCAAGGTGATGTCATCATTGCCGTTACCGGTAGCTGACAGGTTGATGTTCACATTATTTAACCCACTGGCCGACATCATGGTGTTGCCAGTTGCAGCAGCGTTGTAGGTAATACTACCTTGCCCGCTGACAAACACAAAAGCGTTGACGCCATTGACTGCATTAATGGTGGTGGTATGACTTGCATTGGTGGAGATGCTGACCATGCCAGTGCCACCTACTGTGACTTTAACCGCTCCCGAACCCACGCTCTCCATCACGCCGACCAGGTTTTGACCGGAAGTGATGACATTCAAGCTGCCAGTCAAACCACCGTCGAAGATGTGAATATTCTTTTCACCTGCCCCTGTCACCGTGAAATTGCCAGTGCCCGCCAACGTATCAGCATGGTAATTCGCAGAACTTGCATCTATCGTCGTCGTGACCGAGCTGGTAATTGTATGATCGTTGGCTGTATCAATAATCTTCAAAGAGCCACCTGTACCAGTAGCAGTAATTGAACCCGTAGTACCACCTGAAACAGTGTAGTTGGCAGCGCCACCGAGAGTCAGTCCCCAGCTTGAAGCTTCATTCACCGTCACGTTTTGTGCAGTCGTCACATTCAATGTCGCCGCTGCATCAGCCTGCTGAATAGTCAATGCTGATGCTGGACTCAATGTCAGCACCTCGCCAGTAGCCGCAAACAGTTTGATGTTGTTGACACCATTCAAGGCGGCAGCAGCCAATGTTGCTTTGCCAGCGTCGCTGAAGTTGATACTCGCCCCGCCGCTTGCATTTGCTGCATTGATGCTCAGGCCCACCGTATTGGCATTGGTGGTGTTAACCGTCAAGGTGCCAGAAGTCAGCGTTACCTGATTCACTGTTTGATTTATCCCGCCAGTCACAACAGTTTCATTACCCACGGTATTGTAGAAGTTGACTGTCTGTGCACCTGCACCCAAAGTAACTGTGTCACCACCTGTGGTTTTGTAATTATTATTGATGGCAGTAGCCAGGCCGTTTGTGGCAATTGCCCCTGTCGATGTATCAACAACGGCCGCCAGCCAGGTCTTGGCAAAGGTGAATGAACCATTTGCTGCATTGTATGCAGCCTGGGCTTGTGCGCTATTTACCATCGAAGCTGTAAATGCAGTGGCAGCCGTATTCTTTGCCTGTACCGTCGTTAAATCAGAGCCTGTTGCACCTCCCAGAATAGCAATCGCCGCTGCGCCTATACTGACAGCACCACTATCAATTTGCCCTACCCAGTAAGCCAGCCCTGCAGAGTCAGCTGCATGATTAAACAGGTTGCCATACAAGGCATTGACTGTTTGCGTAGTCGTATAAGCTGAGAAAGACTTCGCATATTCTGCCTGTTGAGAAAAGCTTTGCGCAATCTGTAAGAGACTAAACGGGGTAGTTTGCCAATAAGCCAGACCTGCAACATCTGCCGGGCGATTGAAATAAGCGATGTAGAGGTTTTGGATATCACTAGCTGTTGCCATGAAAGTTGCCCTGGAAGATGGGGATAAAAAAAGAACAGTTTTCTCAGCATTGAAATATTTCACATGCGCAAAAAACATATGAGTTGGACTGCACTGTCACGAATAAAAAAGTCGCGCAAATTCTCTCAAACTTCAAGTGTAAAGTACATCATCGTGGCTAATATTCTTTGCTGCAGACCAAAAAATAAAGTTTGACCACTATAGTGCCTGCAATAATTTCCCGACTTCCATGGCAGGCATAGGGGCATCGACGAGATTATCGATTAAATTTTTATTTATTTTTTAACAAAATAATAGAGAGCTATGTATGTTCGCGAACATACGAAGAGCAGGATAAGAATTAATATAAATTGTGGACAAAGCGTACAGTGAACAGTTCCTGGAAAGACTTATGTAATTCAGCCTTGTTTCACGGAATGCCTTGTTCAACTTCTACGTTTAATACGTTGACAATTTATGATAGAAAAATCTTACGCGCACGAAACCCGCAGCCCCACCACACGCATTTCTACTGGCGTCGCAGGGTTTGACGATATCCTTTGTGGTGGCTTGACTGCCCAGCGTGTTTATCTGGTGGAAGGTTCACCAGGAACTGGTAAAACAACCTTGGGGTTACAGTTCTTGCTTGAGGGTGTGGTTCATGGCCAACGCGGGCTCTACATTACCCTGTCAGAAACGGTTGATGAACTCAACGCTGTGGCAGAGAGCCATGGCTGGGATACAGGCAAGATCACGGTGTTTGAGCTGGCCAATGATAACTCACTCCATCCTGATGCCCAGCAATCGGTATTCCATCCATCTGAAGTCGAATTGGGTGAAACCACCAAAACCGTAATGGAGCGCGTCAATGAATTAAAGCCCTTGCGGGTCGTGTTTGACAGCTTGTCAGAGATGCGCCTGCTGGCGCAAAACCCTCTGCGTTACCGGAGGCAAATTCTGGCATTAAAACAATTTTTTGCACAACGGGATTGCACGGTGCTGCTGCTGGATGATAAATCCAATAGCCCCGATCAGCAACTGCATAGTATTGCCCATGGTGTCATCAGCTTGGAACAAATTGCACAGGAATTTGGTAAAGAGCGGCGTCGTGTCAACGTGATAAAAATGCGCGGCATCAAATTCCGTGGCGGCTATCATGACTATATTCTTGAAACCGGTGGACTTAAAATCTTCCCCCGTCTGGTAGCGGCAGAGCACAATAAGCAATTTGAAGCGAGCACCAGTTCGACAGGCTTGCCCAGTTTCGATAAATTGCTGGGTGGTGGCCTGGTTTCTGGCACCAACTCCCTCATCGTCGGGCCTTCTGGCATAGGTAAAACGACAGTATCCGTACGCTGTTTACTGAGTGCACTGGAACGCGGTGAAAAGGCATCATTCTATTTATTTGATGAAGGCCTGGGCACGTTCTTTGCCCGATCTGCTTCACTGGGACTTGATGTCCAATCTTACGTTGACAGTGGTCAACTCGCTATCCAGCATATAGATCCAGCCGAACTGGCACCGGGTGAATTTGCACAGATGCTGCGTGATGCAGTTGAGCTGAACGGTGTAAAGTTTATAGTCATCGACAGCTTGAATGCTTACCTGCAGGCTATGCCTGGCGAGCATTTTTTAACGCTGCAAATGCATGAGCTGCTGTCTTATCTGAATCAGCAAGGCGTTACCACAGTCTTGGTATTAGGCCAGCACGGATTGATTGGTGAAGTACGTACTGATGTTGACTTGAGCTATCTGAGTGACACCACGGTCCTATTACGGTTTTTTGAATCTAATGGCAGATTGCGCCGCGCTATTACCGTCATCAAGAGCAGAACCAGTAATCACTTGCTGACTATTCATGAACTACAACTTGGCAGCGGTGGCATTATCATCGGTGAGGCACTTGAAGGTTTCGAAGGCGTACTAACTGGTTTACCGACCTATCGCGGTGTGACACCGATGTTAGCGGCAGATGCTGATACCGGACGATAACAACGCGCTGGATGAGCGCATTCTGATTCTGGCTCCGCACGGCAGGGATGCTGAAGTCATTTATCAATTCCTGTTACGTAATGGTTTTGAGTGCGGGGCAATACCACATTTTGATGCCATGGTTACCGAACTATCTACCGGTGCTGGCGCATGCGTGATTGCAGAAGAGACCTTGCAAGACTCCAGTGTGAGGCAACTTATTGCGTGGCTCAGCACACAGGAACCCTGGTCCGATTTTCCTTTTGTAATACTTATTTCAAAAGGAGGCAACGTTGCAAGTAGCGCTACCAGAAGTATTTTTGATCAACTAGGCAATATCGTTTTGCTGGAACGCCCCTTGAATTCAGAGACGCTGCGCAGTGCTGCATCATCAGCATTGCGAGGCCGCCGTCGTCAATACGACATGCGTAAGATATTGCAGGACAGAATGCTGGCAACTGAAAAAGTGCGCGACAGCCAGGCTCAGCTTTTGCAACTGAATGAGACCCTGGAGTCGCGCATAGAAGAACGCACGCGCGCGTTAGCGCAAGCCAATGACAGGCTGATGAATGAAGTCATAGAACGTGAACGAGTACAACAGGCCATGGTGCAATTCCAGAAAATGGAAGCCATGGGCCGCCTGACCGGTGGCATTGCACATGACTTCAACAACTTGCTCAATGTGATACAGGGCAGCATGGATTTGATCCTGTTATTGTCCAAGGACGACATCGCCAGGCGCAAGGCCGAAGTAGCACGGCGTGCCTGTGAACGCGGTGGCAAACTGACAGGCCAGTTGCTGGCCTACTCCCGCAATCAAAGACTGGATTTACGCTCGACCGATGTACTGACCTTGTTTGAGGGTGTCAGGGAATTGATGAGGACATCGCTCGGTTCATTGATAGAACTCGACTTCGAAATAGAAGACGACCTGGAATTTGTCATGGCCGACAAAAACCAGATGGAAATGGCCCTGCTCAATCTGGCTATCAATGCCCGCGATGCCATGCCCATGGGTGGCAAATTGATGGTGAAAGCACGCAAGGCTGCCCCGCCGGAAGGCTTGCTTCCGCCTGGAGCTTATGGCCGCATTTCAGTCACGGATACAGGACATGGGATAGCACCCAATATTCTGGCGAAAGTGTTTGAACCATTTTTTACCACCAAAGGTGTGGGCAAGGGTACCGGCCTGGGCTTGAGCCAGGTATATGGTATGGCGCAGCAGTCGGGCGGTACGGCACGTGTACTCAGCGAAATGGGGGTAGGCACCACCATAGAAATATGGCTCAGGGCAGCGGAAGATTTCTCAGAGACAGACAAGCAAAGTGCATTTCCTGTGCTGAGAATGGTCACTGCCGGGACTCGGATACTGGTAGTGGAAGATGACGATTCGGTGCGGCAATCGATGGTGGAATCGCTCGAAGCCCTGGGTTATGAAGTCAGCCAGGCGTCAGATGGCGAAGCAGGCCTGCGTGAACTCAGGCGCAAAAAACCCGACCTGATGATTACTGATTATTTGATGCCAGGCATGACTGGTGCCACGCTGGTGGATATCGCCAGCCAGGAGTTTCCTGGTCTGCCCATGATTATCGCTACCGGTTACGCCGACATGGAAGCGATAGACCAGGTCATCGAAGGCAATACCATCCTGCGCAAACCTTTCCAGCTGGTTGAACTTGCCTCCAGTGTAGACCAGGCCTTGCGCCGCTGTGCTGATCAACCGCCTGCTTAAAACCACCTGTTTAAGCGCATTCTTGCTGAACACATACCTTCAATTTTTGCTTGTGCTTAATTCCTGTGTTGCCTGCTGTATTGCTTGTTTCGCTGTTTTTGCATTTGGATAAGCAGGGTTGATCTCCAGGGCTTTTTGATAAGCCAGTATCGCCTTCTTATTCATGGACAATGCGGCATAAAATTCACCCAGGCTATCGTGTAGATTGACATCATCCGGATATAACTCTGTCGCTGCCTGAAGTATTTTCAGCGCTGATTCAGGACCACTTATTTCTCTTGCACGGTAAGCCGCATTATTGAGTGCAACAGCGCTGGCCGCGCCAGTTGGATCAAGCCTGATTGCGGTTCTGAGTGCAGCGATTCCTTTGCTTTTGTCTCCTGCTGAAATTTCCAGTACACCCACAAGTGCATGCGCGGCATCTGATGCCGGGTAAATATCTCGTGCCAGTTGGCTGATTTGCAGCGCGTGGTAAGCCTTAGCATTACGTATCAAGTCCTGTATCAGCATGGTCAACTCTGCTATATAGTCTGGCGCTACGGCTGCATCCTGGAATGCACTCTTCATGGTTTGGCGTAGTGTCGCCAGTGCTTTCGGCAAGGCCGCATCATCAGAGGCTGCATTTTCACCAGTGCCGGCAAAATACTTTTGCATATCAAAATCCTGTTTGACGAATTTGATATGGCTGGTTTGTCTCCAGCCTGCATACAACTGCTCTACTTGCTGCTCAAATGCCGTATCAAACCGCAATGCCGCATCAATGGAACTATCCTTCTTGTACAGAGCGACATAGTCATAGAAGAAGGCAATCGCGCCGCTATTGGCATATGCGGGTAATTTATGCCCGGCATCACGCAATTTTTTTGCCATATATGAACCAAGTTTGCGCAACTGCATGCCCCCTGCCGGGTGCTGTGCCTCCCTGATAAAAAACTCAGCCTGTTTTGCATCCTTGGTAGCCACTACAGACTGCATATGCTGAGTGAATGCGGCAAATGCCGCGGCCGGTGCTTTGCTTTCACTACTCTCATCAAGATAGGCTTGCTGCTTGCGCTCAAAATAAGCACTGCCTTCATTGAATACCACTTTCATGGCATCGTAATAGACCCTTTTTTTCACATCATGGATATACAGCGGCATATCCCATGCCTCACCCGTGACAGCTTCAAATAATTGCGTGGCAAAAATACTGGTATCGATTCTTTGCAGATTGACGGCAACCGCAATGGACAGATTGCGTGCCGGGAAGCAAAATAAGTAAGTCGAAGTTTCCGGTTGCACGCCATCGTGAGAAATGGAAAACCTGCCATTGACAGGGCTGGTGAGCCAGCCAGCGCTGTAATTGCTGAGTTTGCCTGCCCTGGTTGCCATGGATGCAAACATCAGTTCTTGTGCCTCTTTGGATGCAATACGGCCACTGATGATGCCATCGCCAAACCTGAGCATGTCGACGACAGTAGAGCGTGTTCCGCCAGCAGAGAAGCGGCTGCTGATATCAATGAACTCGGCATGCTTGATTTGCTGCTTTTGTAACTGATAACCGCGCACCCGTGCAGGGATAATGTCATAGGGATCATCCAGCCGGGTCGCTGTCATACCTAACGGTGCCCATATATTCTTTTTCATGTAATCGCCATACGCCATGCCAGAAGCGCCTTCGATGATAGCACCCAGCAAGTTATAACCATAGCTGGTATAGCGAAACCGCGTACCCGGTTCAGCGATCAGATCAAAATTCTCAAATACGGCTATGGATTCCCGTGTATTTTTATGTTCTTTGAAATGCTGCTCCAGTTGTGGATTCACATAGGCATTGATACCGCCCAGATGGCCCAGCAACTGCCGCACCGTGATGGGATATGGTTTTCTTGGGAAGTAAGGCACATAGTTTTGCACTTCGGTATCAAGCGAGACTTTGCCACTGTCGACCAGTTGCAGTATTGCCGCCGCAGTCATGGGTTTGGTCACTGAGGCCATGCGATAACTGGAGCTGGCAGTGGCAGGTATCTTGTTTTCCAGGTCAGCATAACCAAAACCGCGGGCCCACATCTGATTGCCTTGCGAGTAGCCTATGGACAAACCCGGGACCTTGTCCCTGGCCATTTGACTGCTGACGAACTGCTCAAACTTCTCCAGCCTGATCTGGGTAGCTGCATCAATTGGGTCAACTGGCAAACTCGCCGCTGAGGTATTCACAGAAAAAATCGCCATGAAAACCCAGAAAAGCAGGATGATGTTTCGCATAATTGAGAAGTCGATAAGTGACAGGCCAATCATCTTAGTCATGCACCAGCAATAAAAAAGCAAAAACCACACGAATTGCACTTGCGCTGCCTGATTTGCACTTGGCAATAGAAAAACATGGCTACAATCCATGCATGAGTTCACACTTTACAAAATGCCTGCTATTTTTTCTTTTCCTCCTTGTGCTCAAACCCTGTCTGGCACAAGTGGATTTGATGGGCTTGCGTTTCCAGCACTTGCCGGGGGACTTTTCCCAATGTGGCGAAACGGGTTTAGTCACCTTGTCTGAGCAAGCTGCGCAAGCCAGTTTCTCTTTGCATGATCTCAAGGCAAAGCAACATTATTGCCTGGCAGCGCGCGTCCTGATGCCAGCGACGGCCGTTGAAAATCAAACCTTGTCTTTATCGTTGCTGGCAGCTACAGAGATTTTTATTGATGGTGTCAAAGTGGGCAGCAATGGCAAACCTGCCGTCACGAGTGAAGCGGAAATACCCGGCTTGATTGATTACAGCATTAGCCTGAGACCCGGGCAATTGCAACAAGGTATGCACCTGTTGGTATTAAAAATTTCCAGCTATCACGGCAGTGAACAGGTAAAAAACCCTTTTTATTATTTATCCATCACTGAGCAGCAAACCGCGCATGCAAACAATAACAGGGAAATTATCCTACCGCTGTTATTGACTGGTGCTTTACTGCTGGTGGCCTTGTTATTCACTGGCCTGACTTTGTTTTATCAGCGACATGCACACTGGATCATTTTTTTAATGCTGTGCCTGGCAGCAAGTAGCCTGCTCATGGTCGAAAGCTGGCGCGACCTGGTTGTCTATGCTTATCCATTTCACATAACCAGGCTATATCTGGTGACGGGGCTGACCTGGGTCTTTTCTGTGTTATTGCCTTTGTATTTCCTGGTGTTGTTCAGATTCAAACACGTCTGGCTGACTGCCTGCACCCTGGCCTTGCTGATAGCTGGCGTGACTTTCATCAGCCCTTATTTTGATCTCAAAAGCATGATGATGTTTGCAGTCGCGCTTTTGGCCAGCCTGATCATCAATGTCATCGCATATCGCCGCAAGAAAAACACCAGCAGGATAAGCCTGGTCGTCGTGCTGTGTTCTTTGCTGCTGTTTCTGACACCTGCTTTTCATTTTGCAGAAACGGGCTTTGCCCTGAGTGTCTGCTTTGTCTTGTTGACGCTCTTGCTGCAATTAATCCAGCAGTTTGCCCGCGACAGACGAAAGGCCGCGCTGGCCACGCAACTGGAAAATCAATTGCTAAGGCGCAGTTTGCAACCACACTTCCTCATGAATTCCCTGAGCCTGGTGACTGAATTACTGCACCAGTCACCACAGCAGGCCGAAGAATTTATCCAGGCATTGGGACGAGAATTCAGGATGCTGAATGAGTACGCAAGCCACACTAGCATCGCTTTGACGCAGGAACTGGATTTATGCCAGAATTATCTGGAGATCATGAGCACCCGTTTGCAAAAGAAATGCTATTTGCAGATACATGGCGATGCGTCGTCCATCATGATCCCTCCTGCCATGCTATTAACGGTATTGGAAAATGCGTTTTCACACAATAAATATAAACAGGAAACACGCTTTGAACTGACCATACATCGCGACCAGAAATCGGTGGGAATCATCATGAAACTTCCTGTCGTCAGCCCCAGGAAACATGTTGGTACAGGCACGGGACACAACTATATCCAGCAAAGTCTGCAAGAAGTTTTTGATGGCCGCGCCAGTTATGTGACGGAACAAACTGGAGAGATATGGCAAGCGCGATTTCAATTGCCATCTGTCTGATAATTGATAGCCAATCAAACAAAGAAGGCCCATGAAATTATTGATCGTCGAGGATGAGCCCCTGATCGCCCAGCGCCTGCTGCGCGAGGCCCGACATTATTTTGGAAGCAGACTAAGTCAGTTGCATCATTGCGATGATCTTGATGATGCCCTGGCCCTGCTTGATGCAACAAGATTTGATTTATTACTACTGGACTTAAATGTACTGGGCGAGGATGGTTTCAAGATTTTGCAATTGAAGCATATGGCGAGCAATGAAAACGCCATCAGCTTTCAGGTCATTATTATTTCCGGGCATACTGAGCGGGCGGTGACCGCTTTTGGTTTTGGCGTCGTCGATTTTGTCCCCAAGCCATTTAGCCAGGAGCGTTTGTTCCTCGCATTTGAACGCTATGAACAGCGGCAGCCAGTAAATAAAAATGATGCCAGCCTCCCCATCAAAAAAATGGGGAACATAGAATTACTGGCGATTGCCGATATCGATTTTTTGCAGGCAGACGGGCACTATTGCAAGATAATCTGCTGCGATGGTCAACAGCATTTCCATGAAAAATCCCTGGAGAATATGCTGCAAGTTTTGCCAGAAGATTTTGTACGCATACATCGCTCTTATGTAGTCAATATGCAGCACTTCAAACGCTTGTCTATTGCTGCGGGCGGGAAGTATTCCTTGGATACGAAGTATTCAAAAGAGATACCGGTTTCGCGCTCCATGTACCCAAAAATCAAGGCGATGCTTGGGGCTTCCTGAAATGGAAGGCTTGCCTGAGCAAGCCTTCAGTTTCTTATGGCATCAGCGTAAAATTCACTGGCACCCATTGATAGCTATTGCCTGTCTTTTTCAAGCGCCCCATGCCAGGAAACTGTATGTGTGAGGCCGCGATGATGACGCCGTCCTTTGCTGCCTGGGCAAAGACTTTCTGGCGCATGGCTGAGGCTGCTTTGGCATGGCTATCAAAAGTCACCGTTACTTCAGGCTTGTCGAGCTGCACTGAGGCGACGTGGATCAGGTCACCAACCACCAGCATTTTTTCTCCCTGGCTTTCAACCAGATAAGAGGTATGGCCGGCAGTGTGCCCATGCGTAGAGTGCGCAGTGAGGCCTGGCAGTAATTCGCCATCAGCACTAAAGGTTTGCAGCTTGTTCGCTATCTTATAGGGATTAAGCGAAGCCATCGCGCCCTGGAAAAAAGACTTGGCATCTGCTGGTGCCTGCTCCATGTTTTTTTGGCTTAGCCAGTAATCAGCCTCGGCCTGATGCACATGGATGGTAGCCTTATTAAAAGCCATAGCACCATTGACCATCAAGCCACCCACATGGTCAGGATGTAAATGGGTGAGGTAGATGTCATCTATCTGCGAAGCTTCATAACCAGATGCCTTGAGATTGGCGATGAGTTTGCCCAGACTGGGGCCAAACAGATTGCTGGTGCCTGCATCGATCAGTATCAGCTTGTTGCCGGTGTTAATCAGATAGGCATTCACCGATGTTTCCAGCGGCGCCTGCAAAAATGATTTTGCCAGGGCATCTTTGGTCTTTTGCTCAGGCTCCATCAAGATCTTTTCTACTGGCAGTTTGACGGTGCCGTCGCTGAGCGCAGTCACTTCAAATGCGCCCAGCATAGTCCGGTAATACGCCGGGGCAGAAGTTTTTACCATGGGTGCTGCTGAATAAGCTGCGCCGCTAGTCATGCCGAATGCGCCAGCGATGGACAGGTAGATGGCAGCGTGGGCTAATTTATGCAAAGTGTTCTTGATCATGTTCTCTTCCTTGGGGCTATTCGCCAGGTGTTGTTGATGAAGGTTTGTTGATGGAAGAGATTCTATTTCTTTGCAAAAATCAGTACAATCATCCAATATGCAAATCATCTTTGCGATTTTCGCAAACAAAAGAGAGCCCGCCATGTTCGATGCAATACAGGTTTTTCTGGAAGTTCATGAAGCGGGTAGTCTGTCTGCCGTGGCGAAAAAACATGATGTGGCGGTGTCATCCATCTCACGCAAGATAGATGCACTGGAAGCTGAGTTGAGCATTAAATTATTCCACCGCAGTTCCAGACGCCTGCTGCTGACTGATTCCGGAGAACAGTTTTTGCCAAGAGCAAAAAACATCGCCGCAGAACTGGCGGATGCGCGGCAAGCAATGTCAGCACTGAACGCTGACCCGCGCGGTTTGCTGACGGTAACCGCCCCCTCTGCTTTTGGCAGGCGGCATATCGCCCCGGCTGTTGCCAGTTTCCTCAATCGTTATCCCTTGATGGAAGTGGATTTGCATGTCAGCGATGACATCGTCGATCTGTCCACACGCAGGGTGGATGTCGCAGTACGCATAGGCGTGCTGCCAGACAGCGACCTGGTGGCGACCACGCTGGCACCGCTGCACAGGTTGACCTGCGCCAGCCCGGCTTATCTGGCGCGCCATGGCAACCCAGCCACGCCACAAGACTTGCTCAAGCACAATTGCCTGACGATAGCGACACCACCGATACCAACTGGCTGGTGGACCTACCCCGGTGTGAACCGCGAGACCAGCCTGCCAATACGCGGCAGCCTGCGTTCTGACGATACCGAGTCCTTGCTGCAGGCTGCACTGGCAGGCATAGGCATAGTCCATCTGGCCAGCTGGATGGTCTGCGATGCCCTGGAGACCGGGCAATTGATCTCGCTCTTTCCCAATGCCAGCAACACCCAGGCAAAGATACGGCCAGGCATACATGCAGTGCGTATGCCGGGTCGTTCACATGCAGCAAAAGCGCAATTATTTATTGCCCACCTGCGCAGCACATTTGGTGAACCGCCTTATTGGGACAGAGTGCTGGGCAACCCGGCATAGTGTTAATACGCCCAGGTCCTGATACCTATGATGCCGTAATAAGCCAGGTACACCACCAGCAGGCCATGCAGCAGTGATAGTGCATAGGCATGCCAGTACACCTTGGCTTGTGCTTGTTGCCTGATCTGGCGGATAGCCAGCCACAGGCAATACAAAGACACGACGGCATAGGCCAGGCTGCATATCATGGTGGTGACTGAAGTTGCCGATACCTGGCCCCAGTCGGCATCGCCTTCGCCAAATATCGCGCCAGAAAATTTTGCCAGGACAATCAGGAAGGTGGCGAGCATGGGCAAGGCGATGAGTTTGATATTGCGGGCCTCGCTGGTTTTGTGCAGCATGCGGCGGACCACAACGACGGCCACCATGATCACATTCAACAATGCAAAAACTGCCCATGAGCCCAGAGCGATGTTCAGGCCCCAGAAATACAGGCCAGGGATGGACTTGTACATGGCATTGCGTACTTGTATGACTTCGCCTTCCAGCGGGTCATTCACGATGGCGACTGCCGCCAGACCAGAATTTGCATCCATCAAATGATGATTATCCATGGCCTGCGCCTTGAGGGTAATACCGTCGAATAAAGTGGAGCGCAACAGGTACTTGCCTTCTACTTCAAATGTACTCAGGTTGGTGATGTCATCAACAAAACGGCTGATCTCATTGCGTGGATTGATGAGCCTGTACCAGCCGTTCAGTTTTTTGAATTCTGTTGGCATGGGCAAGTCTGGCACGGCTTTCTTTTGGCTGTCGCGCAGCAAATACTGACGCACCAGATCGACGATACGGTCGAGTGCTTCGTAGTTGTCAGTATTGAGCATGATGACATAGCCCTGTTGCAGACTGGGTGCGTAGAACAGATCAGTGACACCACCGACTACCCTGCCCTGATGTCCATAAAAAGGGATTTTATAGCCATCAAAGCCATTGGACATGCTGGTCAGGCCATAACCCGCCCGCACGCCTTTTGCTGCACCCAGCGTGCTTGTGCCTTTTTCCATGCGGTCAAAGGATGCTGCGCTCAATAAAGTCTGATCACCGAAGCGGCCACGCTGTACCAGAAAGCGCAGGAAATTTGCCATTTCTTTAGCGGACGTATTGAGTGCGCCATCGGGACGGTAGAGATGGTATTGATAGCGTTGCGGCACGCCTTCAGAATACAGGGTGGCACCTGATTTTTTCACGGCTTCTGATTCAAAATAACTGGTCGTCGGCATTTGCAAGGGCTGGAAAAAATTCTCTTGCACATAGTCTTCAAATTTTTTCCCACTGACTTTTTCGACGATATAGGCAGCCACCACAGTACCGGTACTGCAATAGGCCATGCGCGTACCCGGCACCCAGCGCGATACCCGTGAATGGGGATGAAAAGCCAGGCCATCCTTGATGTCCAATGTGTCGCTGCTGTCAAAACCAAAATCCGCCGGATGCATATCATCCCAGCCTGTGGTGTGTTCCAGCAAATGCACTAGGAGGACAGGATGAGTCGCTTCCCATTTATTCTGGAAAGTAATTTCTGGTGTCAGCATCTGCACCTTGTCGTCGAGGTGCAATTTGCCTTCTTCCACCAGCTTGAGCACAGCAAGACCAATGAACATTTTTGATGTCGAGGCAATGCGGAACAGTGTGTTCTCATCTGCCTTGATTTTCTTTTCAAGATTTGCCTGACCCAGGCCTGCGACCCAAGAAACTTCATCCTTATTGACCAGTGCGATACCCACTGCTGGCGTATTGGTTTCTTGCCTTAGCTTTTCAACTGCCGCTTTTAATTCATCCAGCGGTTTTACTTTGGAAACTGGCTTTGAGGGTTCTGAGGATGGTGCAGTCTGTGCAAATACTTGCTGGGTCGCGCAGGCAAACAAGAAAAAGAAGATATGTAATAACTTGCTGTAGTGCGGAATTTGTTTTGTCGCCATTTGATTAAGTTCTCCGTGATATGTCGCGCCTCTAGTGGGCGAGGTCATGCTGGAGGCTTATCGCAAACATTGTGCCACTCTTACCCGGAATCAAAAAACTCTCATCTGCCCCAAATTACTTACTCAAGATGCAGCAAACGTTCATTTACGGACACTGGCCATGTTCAATACAGGACAATTAAGGATGGAAAAGGACAGTGCAGAGCAGGTGCCCGGTCTTTCCTGAATATCGTTTATATGATCCCAGTCACCGGCAGTCTTCACCGGCCTTTAATCCGGAGCTTGAAACCTTGAGGCATCGCTGATTTGCTGTACTGTCATCTATTGCAAAACTTGGCTCAATTTTTAAATTGACCAATACATGTGAAATTGATTTGCATCAATGACAGCGAATTGTGGTTTTACAGAGCAATTTAGCAATAAAAATAGGGCATTTCCCTCATTTCTCTGGCGATTTATCGACAAATCACGGAGGAAGTATGGTATTCAGGGTATAATCCTATTGCAAAAAAGAATTCTTATCTTCTGATAAATTGCTTTGTTTCTGCGCAGTGTTTCTGAAATAAGCGTCTCCAGTAACAAGCTGTTGAGAACCTCTGTATTACCTACTGGCCTTTAGCGCATTCTTCTCGCTGGTATCCAAGCACTGTGTTGATGTGATGGCAAAACCATCGGTGCACAGCCTCTTTCAACGCTCACACCCTTGCGTCTTTAGCTTCAGGCGATCAGAAGTGAGTTCACCGTAATACCTTGCAGATGATTATGTGATCGTCTGCCATTAGTGATGCAGTCTGTGCACAGTGTCACGCCCTACTATAAAGATGAAAAAACCATGGCAAAAGAAGAACTGTTGGAAATGAGTGGTCAAGTTGAAGAAGTGCTGCCCGATTCACGTTTTCGTGTGAATCTGGAAAACGGTCACAAACTGATCGCTTACACGTCCGGCAAAATGCGTCAGCATCACATACGCATACTCGCCGGTGACAAGGTGACGCTGGAATTGTCTCCTTATGATTTGAGCAAGGGCAGAATTACTTTCCGCCATATTGAAACACGCGGACCATCAGGTGGTGGTCAGCAGCGTCGTCGTTACTGATATCAGCTCATCGTAGCTGACAGCAAATATATTGATGTAAAAAAATGGGGCATTGGCCCCATTTTTTTGTCCTTTTATATTGATTTCAGGCCATTTGATTTATTCAGGAAAGCGCACCAGCTTTTTCCCATCCTTAGGTATCTGATACTGTGCCACATTCATTTGCATAGCCAGCAAGGTGTAATAGGCATTGATGCCTGTCAGATCCACTATCCCCTTTTTACCAAAACGCTTTTCTGCGCGTTCATAGCTGTGGTCGGACACACGTTTGTTCTTGTGTAATTCCATGGAAAAGTCATAAACGATCTCTTCATCTTCTGTCATGCCTGTCGGGCGTCTTCCATCGGCAATTGCGGCTGTCACTTCCGGTTTGATGCCCGCCTTGAGAGCAATGGGGTGATGGACATACCATTCATAATCCTGTGACCATTCGCGGGCGGTGATGAGTATGACCAGCTCACTGAGGGTAGTGCCAAGTGCAGATTGGTAACGCAGATAATCGCCCATGGCACGTGCCTGGCTCATGACTTGAGGACTATGCATCAAAGGTTCGAACGGGCCAAAGACAGGCACCTTGCGCGTTGCCAGGAATTCTTCAGCCGCTTTCTTTTGTTCTTCTGTGTATTGCGATGGAGGTATTGTAGGAAGGCGTTCGGCAGCTGTTGCCAGGGGATTGATCGTCATGGTGAGTATGATAGGAATGAGAATATTGCTCAGTGTAATACGTTTCATGATGTCTCCTGTATGTGCTGCTTTGGGCTAGTGAAAATCAATTCTCGTTCTGGCGTTGCACCCAATGGACTACACCTTCAAGGCTGCGGAAATCTGCGATAGAGCGGCAGGCGATTTGCGGGTGGCGGGCCTGCAGCATTTTGGATAGCGCCGATCCTGGCCCTAGTTCCAGCGCATAGCTGATGCCGTTTTCAGCCAGTGCATCCATGCAGGCGTGCCAGTGTATGGTCTGGGTCAGTTGTGCCAGGAGGCTGCTGCGTATGGTCGCTGGTTCCGTGACTTTTTCGGCGTTGAAACCTGCCAATACAGGAATCTCAGTTTCATGCACGGGAGTGTCATTCAGCGCTTGCGCAAAGCCAGGTACAGCAGCCTGCATCAGTGGAGTATGCGAAGCGATATGCACAGCTATTTCTGTGTATGTAATATCCTGTCCAGGTAGCTTGGCAATTTCTGGAATGACCGCGCTGATCTGGTCTGCCAGACCAGCGATGATGGCCTTGTTGTCAGCCGTGATGATGGCGACGTGAAGCTCATGGCTGGCAGCGAATTGCTGTATATCGGTGATGGCGACACCGGATACAGCCAGCATACCTTGCGGTATGTGCACGCAAGCTTGCATCAAAGCCGCACGGGTAGTAGCGAGTTGCAGGACAGCTTGCACATCCATGCTGCCGCTGACTGCATGCGCAGGAATTTCGCCTATGCTGTATCCGGCGACCAGGTCGGGCGTGGGTAAATTATCGCGTAGCGCCAGCCAGTTGGCCATTGTAGAAGCGACGATCAAAGGCTGGGCATAGCGGTTTTTAAATAGCAGATCATGTGATGAAAGTGCTTCTGCGAGCGTGTGTTGTTCTATCTTATGGCTCAACACATCTTGCACAAAACTGGCCGCCTTTGTATCTTGCCTGGCCAGCACAAACATATCCGCAGACTGCGCACCCTGTCCTGGACATAGCAGGGCGAACTTATTCATGTAGCCTCGTTACTGAAAATTTTTCCAGGCAGTGATGCACAAAGCAAGTTGCTGCCAGCATATCTGCTGCGCCTCCTGGCGACAGTCTGCGTGAGATGAATTCTCGATGACAGTTTTCTGCAATCATCAACCATAGCGGATTAGCTGTGCCACCCTGATCCAGAAATTTTTGTGCCTTATCTTTGGCATAAGCTATTCCGGCTATGCCGCCGCGATGATAGAGATTGGTGTCACTGATATGTGCCATCAGAGTAAAGAAGCAATCGACTTGTGCCAGACGCAGACTGCGGTCGTCTTGCAGGCTTTGCTGCAGGCGTGGCAGTGCAAGTTCAAAGATGGAAGGGAAACCCAAGGCCGCCTCTTCCCTGGCACCGCTGGCAGCATATCGTTTTGCAGCCTGCAAGCCGTGACTCAGATGCTGTGTATCTTCTGGAGCACTATGCGCAGTCAATGCCTGCCCCCATTGCGCGATGAGAGCCTGCCGTAAAGTCACAGCCGTCATTTCACCGTCACGCGACAAACAATATCCTGCCGCTGCACTGAGCATGCCCAGGGCAAAGATGGCACCTCTATGCGTATTGATGCCTTTAGTCGCTTTTAACATGCGCTGTTCTGCTGCGATACCTAAATTTTTTAGTATGTGGAATTCAGCACCAGCGGCACCAGCAAGTGCAATGTCTCTGAAATAATGGCGCAGAGAAAACAGGCTGCGCATGAAGCAAGCAGCATCCATATCAACATGACTGCCATTGTCACGCAGGGAAACCAGACCAGGTTTGGGATACAAGACCAGTTCTGCATACAAACTGCGCACTGCGAGTATGGCGATTTTCTGCGCACTATGTTTTCTTTGAGGTGAAGCTGTCGGCGACTGAACTGAACACCGTTCAGTATGCACATGCGCTAGCGCTAGCATGGCAATTCACCCTCAGCCAACAGTTCAAGCAGGTTTTGCCGCGTGTGCAGGCTGACGCCACGCATGTCTTTCACCATAACACGCTGCTGATTAAAATCCTGACCTGGATGAGCGGGCTGTATCCATTCTTTCCAGGCCACCGCAGCTTCACCGGGAAAAACAATTTCGCCATCGATAAGCAATGTTTGCTGATGCTCCTGCAGCAAGGCCAGGCCAGCACGTAATTGCGCCTGATGATAAGGCCGGAACAGGATGTCGATATCTGAAATCGCACTCAAATAATCTTGCCCCGTCAAAAACTGCATGGCGACCGAGCCATAGACACGCAGCTTGATACCCGCCATCAGGGCTTGCTGATGCAGGCTTTGCAAACCTGCTTGCCATGCAGGCGGCGCTACAGCGATGACAGTATGCAAGGACAAGGCAGACTGATGGATGGCGATGTGCTCAGCTTTTACTATTGCAGCAAAGCGTGGCTTGTTGCCATTGGCTGGTGGTAGCGGGAAACCTATGCAGACTTCATCTTCTGCCGCATCAGGATGGCGGCGCGTGACTACTGCTGGCCATTCTTCTTGCTGCCACTGCCTGAGTAAATCCGGTGCGCCAAAAGACTGCAAGACAGCCAGCCATGCTTCATCAGCAAGCCAGACCAGATCATGTCTTTGATATTGCGCGATACTGTCCATACCTTATTGTACTTGTGCCGCCTGAGATAGAACAGCCTCTATTACCTGCTGCGACTTGCGGCGGCCACCACGCAGTAGACCCAGTTCACTGCGTCTGTCAGTTGCATCGGCCTGCAACAGGGCCTCGCGCAAGCACTTTGCCAGATCACCTTCCCATATTGCCTGTACACCACCCATGCGTTCATAGTTCTTGGGGCCGGGTGCAAACACGGGATTGTGTAGTGCCAGTGCAGTCAGTTTTTCTTCTGCTACCTTGGTGATGCGGGCCATCGCTGGCAAGCCCATGACGCGTATGGTGGCTGCTGGCATGGCATAGCAGGCATCGGCCATCATGCCACTGGTGATGAAACCGCCAGACAAGGCCTGATCATAGACCAGCGCGATGATCTTGTGGCCAGACTGTCTGGCTAATTCTATGCATTTACCCAAATGTGCCATATAGCTGTTGATGCCCAGCATTTCATCTCTGTGGCGCAAACGCTGGCCCTGGGTATCTACCAGCAGCAATATCGGCCTTCGCGGATAATCACGCACCGTCGCCAGCACTGCCTTGGCCTGTGTCAGGGCAATCTCCACCCCTATGGGTGTGTGGCCGCTAGTGCCTATGACGCTGATGCTCTGTCCATCGATACCGGCTGTGCCAACAATGAAATCATCAACGATAGTGACTTCATGGCCTTGCGGGAATAATTGTGCAAGCAATTGCATGCTATCCATGTTGAGGCTCCGTCTGCCTGATGCTGGCAATCAGTTGCAAGAAAGCCTGAGTATCGAGCATGGCAATATCTTCGGGACGATCTACACCCATGGCAGCCCAGATGTCCATGGGTTCAGTCATGCCACCAAAATCTTGCAGGCGTGCCGTCAGCATTTTTTGTTCTGCTTCCAGTGCAACAAGACTGAGCGCAACTTCGCTTTGTACACTGTCCTGTATGGCTTGCACTATGGCTGCCTTGAAGGCAGCATCATCATCGGCCACCAGCATCTGGCAATCACCGAGCAGGTAACGGTGTTTACCGCCGGTAGTGCGCCATACCAGCGCGCGATCGCGTGAATCAAATTCTTCTACGCCATTGGCGGTTTCTATGACTTCAGGGCCGGACATGGCCAATCTTGCCTCTTCCGACATGATGATGACGTTCGCGCAGCGCGAGACTATGCCCATGCCACCAAAACAGCCATTGCTGCCACCGATGACGACGATCACGGGTATCTCTGCCGCACGTACGGCCAGCAAGGCGCGCATGACTTCTGATACGGCAATCAGACCCGCATTGGCTTCATGCAGGCGCACGCCGCCTGACTCTGCCAGCAGGACCAGTGCCTGCGGTTTATGGATGACAGCAGCACGCATGAGGC
>Ga0207952_1000746_pt1 | contig 20268 bp, 24 predicted proteins | sample SubbioR12Aug_8Ca_FD_184831 | JGI IMG/M metagenome (GOLD analysis project Ga0207952, IMG submission 184831) | Serpentinite rock and fluid subsurface biosphere microbial communities from McLaughlin Reserve, California, USA - CR12Aug_8Ca (SPAdes) | ecosystem: Environmental > Terrestrial > Deep...
CCACAACGAGGGCTTCGAAGCGTTCGCTGGCTTGCCCCCGGCGCTCCCGAAGCCCTCGTTGTGGATGTTGAGGTGTTGCTCGGGGCGGGTTAGGGCAAACGGGGAACTGCGGGACGTGGGGGGACCTGGGAGGACGGACGCCGCCCACCTTGCTTCTTCCCATCGGCCGAGCGTATGCTCGGCGTATGCCGACACAATCACTCGTTAGCGTCGAGGAGCTGCTCGCCATGCCGGATGGCGAGCAGTTCGAGCTCGATGCCGGCCGGTTGGTTCGCATGAATCCGCCTGGCGCCGGGCATGGCGAGGTGGCCGTGCGAATCGCTGCAGCGTTTTACGGCTTCGCCGGCCCGCGCGGCCTGGGCCGGGTATTTGTCGAAAGCGGCTTCACACTCCACCGAAACCCTGACACAGTACGCGGGCCGGACGTCAGCTTCATCGGCACTGCCCATGCAGGAATCGGCGTGCAGCGTGGGTTCATCACAGGCGGCCCGGACATCGCGGTTGAGATCGTGTCACCTGAAAACACCCGGGCGGAGCTTCGCCGCAAGATGGCTGAGTACCTCGGTGCCGGGACAAAGATCGGGCTGATCGTAGACCTCGACCGCAGGACCATCGAGGAGTTTCGGCCGGAGGCAGCGCCGGCGATCCGCGCCGTCGCAGACCGGGTGGACTTCGCTCCTGTGCTCACAGGGCTGGCGCCGACGGTTGCCGAACTACTCGGCTGATCCTGTGATGACCGTAGAAACCCGTCCCTGGACGCGCGCCGACCTCGCACCGCTTCCCGAGGGCGGGAACCGCTACGAAGTCCTCGACGGGCGCCTGCTCGTGACGCCGCAGCCATCCTACGGGCATCAGCGAGTCGCCACCGACCTGCTCTTTGCACTGGGCGCGTACGAACGCCGCACAAGCTTGATATCGGTCGTCGGGCCGGGCGCGATTCCTTTTGGCGATTGCGAGCTTCAACCCGACTTGCTGGTGCTGCCAGGAGTCCATCGCGATGGGGAGTGGACCGATCTGCCGCGCCCCGTGCTCGTGATTGAGGTGCTCTCCCAGTCAACCCGACGGCGTGACCTTGGGGTCAAGCTCGGCGCGTACCGCGACCGGCTCGGCATTCCTGAGGTATGGCTCGTGGACCGCGACGCACGCGTGATCCACCGCTCCCGGCCGGGGCAGGATGTACTCCTGGTGCAGGATCGGCTGGAGTGGTCGGCGCCGGGCGCGGAGTCGCCGCTGGTCGTGGACGTCAGGGAGCTGCTGGCACGAGACTGAACCCACTTGAGCGGCTCAGCCCGCGCTATCGCGGAATCAGCACCCCATTGTCCAGCCGCGCCTTGCCCTCGTAGGGCTTGGTGATGCTGCCGAAGGGCGAGTCCACGGTCACCTCGCCGCGCACGGTGTAGTCCACCCCGCCCTTCCGGAGCAGCGTTTCGGCCGCGCCCATCAGTTCCTTGATGCCGAAACTCACCGGGAGCGACACATCGTTCATGGCCTTGCTCTCCAGCGTGACGCGCTTGGTCACGAAGCCGGTGGCGATCTGCGATGTGTCGGCAATCAACGTGTAGGTGAGCCGCGTGACGTCGATGCGATATTCATTCGGATTGTTCACGTTCAGGATCAGGTCCACCGAGCCCCCTTCGAGGCCGAGGGACTTGAGTCGCACATCGCGCAGCTCAACGGTTGGCGTGCGAAACGCCTGCCGGGCAAAGCCGCCGCAGGCGGAGGCAGATGTCGCAGCCACGAGGGCCGCAGCGGCGATGAAATAGAACGATTGGGTGCGCATGGGATTCGGTGATGGATTGTACCCCGCTGCGTGCAATGTTGCCCGCAATGGACAGCTGCGAGCCCAACCTTCCGCCCATTGCTTTTCCCATTCTGCCGAGCGTAGCGTATGCCAATGGCCGCCCAGACCAAGCCGTGGACCTCAGACGACCTCGACCTGCTGCCCGACGACGGCAACAAGTACGAAGTTGTGGACGGGCAACTGCTGGTGAGCCCGGCGCCGTCGCTCGCGCACGAGGCGGTGCTGCTGGAACTCGCCGAGCGCGTGCGCGCGTATTGCCGGGCCAATCGACTCGGTCAGGCATTTCCGCGCAACGACCTGCGGTTCGACGACGCGAACAGAGTGGACCCTGATCTTTCTGTGGTGCCGGTGTTTCCGCCCATCCCCGAGTCGCTTACCTGGGCCACTGCGCCCCGACCGCTGCTCGTGGTGGAAGTGCTTTCGCGCTCGACCCGCACGCACGATCTGCGCTGGAAGCGCGAGCTCTACCGCCGCGAGGGGATTCCGCTGACCTGGATTGTGGACTTCCGTGAGCGTGTGGTGCACGTGATTCGGCCCGGATCTGCGGACGTGCACGAGCGAAGACGGTTGGTGTGGCACCCGGCGGCTGCCAGCGAGCCGCTGGTGATTGACCTGCCCGGGTTCTTTGACGGGGTGCTGGGGCGGGAGGACGGATGACGCGGTATGCAGTCGTGCATGCCCTTGCATACCGCACGCAACGGCGATCGATACCATTGACTCCGTGATATATACCACGCAAATTTCCGGCATGTCCAAACGTGCCAAGCTCTTCGCCAATGGTCGCAGCCAGGCCGTTCGGCTGCCCAAGGAGTTCCGGTTTGCCGGCAACGAGGTGAACATTGAGCGCCGCGGCGACGCGGTCATCCTCACACCGGTCGAAAGCCGATGGACCCGTCTTGCCCGTGAGCTTGTGCCGCTCGACCAGGAGACCGGAGATCTCCTTGACCGCGTATACCGCGAGAACCGCGCGCGGCCCAAGCAGATACGGAAGTTCGACTGGTGACCCGGATTCTGCTTGATACGAGCGTTGTGATCGCGCTTCTGCGTGGAGCAGAGGTACCGTCGGAGCGCTTGAGCACCACCGCTGCGAACGACCAGCTGTTCCTGTCGGCAATCGTCGCCGGTGAACTGGCCGAGGGGTTTGCACTTGCCCCGGGGGCGCGCCGGCAGCGCGCGCGCTATGAGCGCCTGGCTGGTTCGCTGGAACGATGCGACTTCGGATTTGGCGCCGCCGAAGCCCGTGGGCGAATTCGGGCGCACCTGCGGCGCGCGGGGACATTGATCGGAGATATCGACGAGCTGATCGCCGCACACGCACTGGACCTGGACGCGGCGGTGGCAACCATGAATGCGTCGCACTTTCGCCGAGTGCCGGGGCTCGCCGTGCAGGACTGGAGCAAGGCGGCCTGAATCACCCCGGGCTGGCACGTTCGGATCTGGCCCTGAGCTCGGCCCACCAGGCCATCCGCTTCTCGATGTCCTTCTCAAACCCGAAGGCGCTCGGTACGTAGAACGCTGCTGCGCCCTGGTGGCGCACCTCGTCCGGGAGGTACTCCTGCGGGATGTAGGCCTCGGGCACGTTGTGAGCGTACTCGTAGCCTTTTCCGTAGTCGAGCTCCTTCATCAGGGCCGTTGGAGCGTTACGGATGTGCTTGGGGACCGGTGCCGCAGGCGTGGCGGCCGCAGCCGCGTTGGCCTTGCCCCAGGCCTCGTAGACCCGATTGCTCTTTGGGGCCGTGGCCAGATACACACAGGCCTCGGCGATCGCCAACTCCCCTTCCGGCGAGCCCAGCTGCTGGTAGGCGTCGCGCGCCGCTATGGTCACTTCGAGGGCACGCGGATCGGCCAGGCCAACATCCTCCGTCGCGAAGCGCACCATGCGGCGAAGCACATAGAGCGGGTCCTCCCCGCCCTGCAGCATGCGCGCGAGCCAGTAGAGCGCGCCGTCGGCGTCGCTCCCCCGAAGCGCCTTGTGGTAGGCGCTGATGAGGTTGAAATGTTCCTCCCCGCTCTTGTCGTAGCGGGCAAAGCGAAGTTGAGCGGCTTCCTTGACGATCTCGGGAGTAACCGGTTTATCGGCCGCCAGCTGCGCGGCTGCCTCAAGAATCGTGAGCGCACGGCGGGCGTCGCCATCACTCTCGGTGGCAATCGCGGAGAGGGCGTCCGCCGTGAGATCGATGCCGCCGAGCCCGCGCTCCGTGTCCGCGGCGGCACGCTGGAGGAGACCGACGATGTCGGCGGCCGAGAGGGACTCAAGCACATAGACGCGCATTCGGGAGAGGAGCGCGCCGTTGATTTCGAAACTCGGATTCTCGGTGGTAGCGCCAACGAGGGTGAGAGCGCCAGACTCGACGTGCGGCAGCAGGGCGTCCTGCTGGGCACGATTGAAGCGGTGGATCTCGTCCATGAAGAGGATGGTTCTCGTTCCGAGAACCATCCGCGACTCTGCCGCGCCGACGATTTCCCGCAGGCGTGGAATCCCCTCGGTGACTGCCGAGAATGGGACGAACTCGCCTTTGACGTGCTGGGCAATGAGGCGGGCGATGGTGGTCTTGCCCGTGCCCGGCGGGCCCCAGAAGAGGATGGAGCCCGTATCGCCGGATTCTATGGACTCGCGGAGCGCGCGCCCCGGGGCCAGGAGGTGCTGTTGGCCAGCGACTTCGGCGAGCGTGCGCGGGCGCATGCGCGCGGCCAGCGGGGCGCGGCCGGCAAGGGGCTCAAAGACTGACGGCTGTTGTGGAGTTGAGGTGCGCTTGCTGCGGGCCATCGGGAAAACTACACCGAACTACTGCGCGGCCTTCTTCTCCTCTGCGCGGCGGCGGGAATCGATCCGGTGCAGAACCCAAAGCGCTGACCCGAACAGCCATACCGGCGCAGTCACAAAGAAGACAAACTCAAGCGTCATCGCTCCTCCCGGCTTCAGAAACCACGGCTAACGCGAATGATACTACGCCTGCAACGAAGAACAAGGCGGCGGTGGCGGTGTGCGATTCCGCACCGCCAACGGCGAAATCGAGAGGGGAGAAGACAATGAGGAGGACGCCACCTTCGCGGGCACCCTCCTCAACGCGACGGCGGATCAATCTGGTCTGCGCACGAGTAAGTGGCATTCTCAATGCTACGTCTGGTGCTACACGCCCACGATGGCATTTCTACCACACTGCCATCATTTCATCGCGACTCGGCGCACCCATGCAGCGAACTCAACGCGGAATCGTGCGCTAGCAAACCTTGCCGCATTGTGCACACAGTCCGCCGTGTTGATTGCGCCACCCTCATCATCAAAACGAGCGACAGCCGCGTTGAGCGATTCCACCGTCTGCTCGTCAAAAAAAAGCCCGGTCGCACCCGCTGTGCCGAGTGGGACAACCGTCTCGAGTGCTCCGCCCTTTCCGTACGCGATCACCGGAGTGCCGCAGGCCTGCGCCTCGACGGGAGCAATGCCGAAGTCCTCTTCGGCGGCAAAGATGAACGCGCGGGCGCCGCGTAAATACCCGCGCAGCGTTTCGCGGTTGGCATGACCCGCGAACGTGACATTCGGCGCGCCACCAGCGGCCGCATGGACTTTGTCCGCGTCGGGCCCATCGCCGATCACAACCAGTCGGCGACCACTTGCCGCAAACGCCCGCACGATCAAATCGACTCGCTTGTAGGGCACGAACCTCGACGCCGTGACGTAGTAGCTGTTCACCGACAACGGTGCACCGTCTACTGTGTACTCGCCGTTGTCGTTCCCCGGAGTGAAGAAGTCCGTATCAACCGGCGGGTAGATGACGATGCTGTCTCGCCCGTACGCGCGCTTCACCCGATCGGCGATGTAGTGCGAAATGCTCGCGTACGAGTCCACGCGACTGCTTGTCGCTCGGTCCCACCCCTGCATATAGTCGAGCAGCGCGCGCGCCATCATGCCCTTGGCGCCGCGGTTGAGCCCGCTTTCGTTCAGGTACTGATCGCGCAGGTCCCAGGCGTAGCGCATGGGCGACAGGCAGTAACAGAGCAGCCGTTGTTGCGGCCGCACGCGCGGCGCCTTGGCCACGGCGTGGGAGATGGCGACTATCGTGCTTGCCGCTCCCAGGTCTATTGAACGCATGGCGGTGGGCATCATCGCCAGCCAGCTGCGGTAGCTGCGCTCTATTCCGGGGACGCCCTGCAGCCAGCTGGTGCGGGCGCGCGGGATGCCGAGGCGCTGATGATCGGCCTCGCTCATCTTGTCGAGCAGGGCGTGCACCGGGGCGCCGGGAAAGGCCTTCAGCGCCTCGGAGAGCACGTTTTCACCGCCGGCCGCCGTGACGAGCCAGTCGTGGGTGAAGGCAACGGTCATAGGCAGTCGCCGGGCGATCAGCGGCCCGCTACCGCAGCGGCAATCGCGTACACCGCCACTCCCGCGAAGAACCAGGCGTTGTGGCTCCAGCCGCGCTTGCCCTGAAACTCCGGGATCAGGTTGGAGCCACCCACATAGAGCGTGACGCCGGCGGAGAGCGCGAGGCCGTGCTGGGCAATGAAACTCACAGGACCCGCGAGCGCTGCCCCGACGACCGTGGCAATGCCCAGTGCCGCGGCTGCACCCAGCGCCGCGCGCGGGCTGCGCCCGCCGGCGATGAACAGGGAGCCGATCGCGAGCCCTTCCGGAAGCTTGTGCAGGAGGATGGCGGCGAGGACGAAGAAACCCATCCGTTCGTCCACAGCGAACGATGTGGCGATGGCGACGCCGTCCACGAATGTGTGGAGCATCAGGCCGACCAGCGCGCTTGTGCCGACGCTCTTGCCGACCACGTGCGTTTCTTCGCCAAAGTGGAAATGGCCAACGAGGGCATGCTGTGTGAGGTGCACCAGCACAAAGCCGCCGAGCATCCACCAGCCGGCGTGGGCTCCGCCGCGAGCTACTGCCTCGGGGACGAGCTCGCCGAGCGAGACGGCGACGAGAAACCCTGCTGAGAATGCGAGGACAAACTCGAGCGAGCGCCTGCTCCATTCGCCGCGGGCAACGATCGCGTACGCACCCGCGACATTGGCGAGGCCGGCAGCGGCGGCGTAAGCGATGGGTTCAGCGGGAGACAAAGCGGGCACCCCGGAAAACTAGTTCTCGCGTCCAGCGGCCACCCTCGCGGCGCGAAGCAGCCGTTCGACGGTGTTCTCCGCCGGATCCGCGATCACGCGCTCGAGTAGCACGCGGAGTATTCGCCCAAGTTCCGGCCCCGCCGGCACCCCAGCCGCCCGAAGGTCCTCCCCGTCCACAGCGAGATCGGCAATCTCGATGGGGTCGCGGTAGGCGATCTCAACGGCCTGCTTGCGAAACGCATCGAGCCGGGCGGCCAGGGCGAGATCCACCGCCCACTTCCCCGTCTCTCCGCTCGGCGTCACCGTGTGCGCGAGGTGCAAGGCGCCGTTGAGCGCACAAAAAGAGTCCGTTCGCGTGCGCCCCACCGCGGCCACCCAGGGCCGGATCTCCGCGGCCTCAGCGGCCCGCGTGGCCAGTACGTCGTCCACCGCAGCGCCCACAGCCCGGCGCGCGGCAGCGAGCCCCACGATCCAGCCGATGTCGGTGTTGGAGAACTTGAGCGCGCGAGCGGCCTTTTCCACCTGCTTGGGATCATCGCCAAAGAAGAGCATGGCCAGGCGGTTGATCGTGACACCCTTGAGATCGGGGGTCGTCCCCCCGGGTCCCCCCGCGTCCCGCGGTTGCCCTCTCGCGAGCAGATCGAGCGCGCGAAATCGTGCGCCCGGTGCATTCGCTATGAGCGGCACCAACTGTGCCAACGCGCCCGACTCCCGCCACCACTCAAGCGCCGTGCTCGGCCGCTCCACCTGTTGCATGGTCTTCTCGAGTTCCTGCTTCACCCGCTCCGCGCTGAGACGCCCGAGGTAGGGCGCCGATGCCTTGATAGCCGACCAGGTGCCGGGCTCTATGTGAAAGCGAAACCGCGCAGCAAACCGAATGCCGCGAAGCGCACGAAGCCGATCCTCCGTCATCCGGTCGGTCGCAACGCCCACCGCGCGCACAATCCCTCGCTTCAGGTCGGTCTGCCCGTCGAAGGGGTCGCGCAGCTCGCCCGTCGCCGGATTGTAGGCGATGGCATTGATGGTGAAGTCGCGACGGGCCAGGTCGTCGTCGAGCGACGCACCGAACTCGACCACCGCGTGACGACCATCGGTCTTCACGTCCTTTCGGAAGGTGGTGACTTCGTGCAAAACCTTGTTGCGATCAAGCACGCCCACCGTGCCAAACTCGATGCCGACGGGAATGGTTCGCTTGAACAGTTTCTGCACCTGCTCGGGCCGAGCGCTTGTTGCGAGATCCCAGTCGAGGTGCTCGTGGCCGAGGAGCGCGTCGCGCACAGCGCCACCGACGCACCAGCACTCAAACCCGGCTGCGCGGATAGTATCGACGATCTCGGTAACTTCGGGACGTGGGGGGAGGACAGGGGACAAACGGTCGCGGCCCGAGCCCGAGCTAGCCACAGAGCACGCTCCCACCATTCACATTCACGATCTCACCCGTGATGTGCCGCGCGCCGTCGAAACAGAGCGAGACCACAGGGAACGCAATGTCATCGGCCGTTGCGATGCGCCCAACCGGAATCCCGCGCGCAATGCGGTCGCGCCCGCCGTCGGCAAAGGGCTCGGCACACATCTCGGTGTCCACCCACCCAGGGGCGACGGCGTTCACCGTGATGCCCTTCGGCGCGAGTTCCACCGCCATCGACTTCACGAACGCAATCATCGCGCCCTTGCTCGCGCCGTAGTCGGCGTGGAACGCCTCGCCGCGCTGGCCGGCCGTGGAGGCGATCAAGACGATCCGCCCGCGATTGCCATGGCTCGTCCCCCCAGGTCCCCCCACGTCCCGCAGTTCCCCACTAAGCATCGCGCGTGCCGCCGCACGGGCTATGAAGAACGTCGCATCAACATTTTCCCGCATCGTGCGGGCCCAACGTTCATCCGTCATCTCGTGCACCGCAGCCTCATCTACCGGCCATATGCCGGCCGAATGGACGAGGATGTCGAGCCCGCCGAGTTCCTTCACGGTGTGATGGACCAGCGCCTCGGCGCCGCTGGCAGAGCCGATGTCCGCCGCGAGCGACGCGCCCTTGACGCCGAGCTTGGAGAGCTCGATGCGCATCGCGTTGGCTTCGTCGTGCCGGCTGCGATAGCCAACGCAAACGTCGGCCCCGGCGTGGGCAAGGAGGCGACTCACCGCTGCCCCTATGCCGCGGGTGCCGCCGGTTACGAGCGCCTTCTTGCCCCTCAGAGAGAACTGATTCATGGGGAACGACGGGACGTGGGGGGAGGAGGGGGGACGGGCGGCTACGCGCCCTGATCCACCGAATCGCAAATGGCGTGCTGGATGGCGAGCTGGATTTCCTGCGCGCGGTCGGTGCGGTCGGTGGGCACGATGATGCAATGGTCCACGAGCACGGCCAGCGGGCCGCCACCCTTCGCAGACAGCGCGAGCGTCGCGACACCCTTTGTCTTGGCCGCCTCCGCCGCACGAATCAGGTTCGGCGAGTTGCCGCTCGTGGTGTGCATCACGAGCAGGTCGCCGGGCTTGCAGAGCGCCTCGACCTGCCGCGCGAATACCTGATCAAACGAGTAGTCGTTCGCCGCGGCGGTCAGGAGCGATGTATCCGTGGTGAGCGCGATTGCCGCGATTGCGCGACGCTCGCGCCGGTAGCGCACCACGTACTCCGTTGCGATGTGCTGCGCGTCGGCCGCGCTGCCGCCATTGCCGCAGAAGAACAGCGTGCCCCCACGGTTCACCGTGGCCTGCACCATCTCGGCGGCCTTGGCGATGTCGGCGCCCAACGACTCGGCGGCTTTCGCTGCCGTGGCCGAGAGGTCACGGAGGTGCGCCGTGAGCGCAGCGGTGGCATCACTCATCGGGACTCCAGAAAAGGGACCGCACGCTCCGACACGCGACGCATGGCCGCGTCAGCGCGGGGGCTGATGGTTTCCGGCTCCTCAGCAGCGGCTTCGAACGCCCAGGTCACGAAGGCGTCCGCGGCCAGAAGCTCGTTTGCCGTGGCGTGATGGTTCGTTTTCGCTGCCGTCCGATGTGAGTCGCCCTGCTTGAGCACTCGCTCCAGCGCTGCGTCGCATGCGTTGAGGAGCGGATCAAACAACCCGGACGGAATCATTGCACGCTTCCCAGCGCGCCAATGACGAAGGCCGTGGCTTGTTCGAGCGTCGAGTCCATCTTGTCCGGTTCGACTCCCATCTGAGCGAGATGCGGTTTGCCACCACCACGCCCGCCAACCTTCGCAGCGAATCCCTTCACCAGGTCGCCCGCGCTCACGCCCTTGGCGCGCAGCGCGTCGCCCACAACAAACACCAGCGTCGCCTTCCCTTCTTCGAAGACGCCACCCAGAATCCCAACGCCTGCCGGCAGTTGCTCGCGAACGGAGTCGCCAAATGCCTGCAACTCGGCGAGTGCGCCGGCGCCCGTCTTCCCCGCCACAATGCGCCACTCGCCGACCGGCTTGGCCGACGCCAGCAGCGACTGCATCGCCGAGCCGCCACCGCCACCCTTGAGGGCTTCTTCCAGCTTCTTCTCGAGTGACTTCTTGTCGGCGATGATCTGATCGACCTTTTTCGCCACGGCATCGGTACCCGCCGCGTGCACATTCACCTTGAGGCGCTCCGCGATGCCCTCGAGCGCTCGCTCGCTGCCACGCAGGGTCTCGAATGCCTTGGGCCCGGTGATCGCCACAATGCGGCGCACGCCGGCGGAGACGCCGGTCTCGCTCACAATGCGGAAGACGAGAATCTGCCCGGTGTTGGCCACATGTGTGCCGCCACAAAGCTCCACCGACCTTGTGGGGATCTCCACCACGCGCACGCGGTCGCCGTATTTCTCTCCGAACAGCGCCATCGCACCGGAGGCAACAGCGTCAGTATAGGCCTTTTCAACGGTGCGCACTTCGCTGTTCTGCCAGATTCCCTCGTTCACCCAGCGCTCGATCTTTGCGATCTCATCCGGCGAGAGCGGGCCGTGATGCGTGAAGTCGAAGCGGAGCCGGTCGGGCTCCACCACGCTGCCCGCCTGGTGCACGTGGTCGCCGAGCCGCCGACGGAGCGCTGCATGCAACAGGTGCGTGGCGGTGTGGTTGCGCGCAATGTCGCGACGGCGCGCCGGCGTGACGCGTGCCGTGACGGTGCCCATCACCAGCGTGCCGGCAACGGTACCGATGGCTGCGATACGGCCGTCCACTTTTTTTACGTCGTCCACATCCATCAGCCAGCCATCGCCGACGATGGCGCCGGTATCGGAGATCTGCCCGCCCGACTCCGCATAGAACGGCGTTTCATTGAGGATGACGGCCACCTTGCCGCCCTCCACTGCCCGCGCCGCAGCGACGTGGGTCTCCACCTCGATGGTGTCATAGCCCACGAAGGTTTGTTTGGCCACCGCGTACGTGCTGGTTTCCCAGAGCGACGCATCGCTGAGCGCGTCGGCGACCACACTGATGCGCTTGGACTTCCGTTCTTCCTGCGACTGCTTCCGTTGCCCGGCAAGCGCCGACTCAAAGCCGGCGATGTCCACGAGGTAGCCACGCTCGCGCGCCATCAACTCCGTAAGGTCGATCGGAAATCCGAAGGTGTCGTACAGCTTGAATGCATCTTCGCCCGACACGGTGCCGCGGATATGCGTGGACCCCTGTGTGTTGGACTTGGGCGCCAGCTCGTCGAAGCGCGTCATTCCGCCGTCGATCGTGGCCAGGAAGCGCTCTTCCTCTGCCCGCGTGGTCTCCATGATATGGCGCGCACGGACATGCAGTTCCGGGTACGCCTCGCGCATTTGTGCGATCACGAGCTCGACGATGTGCACCAGCGTTGGTTCACGGAGGCCGAGCAGCCACGCGTGGCGCACCGCGCGCCGCAGAATGCGCCGCAGCACGTACCCGCGGCCCTCGTTGCTCGGGAAAACGCCGTCAGCGAGGAGAAACGCCACCGCGCGCGCGTGATCCGCAATGACCCGGTAGCTCGCGCAGGATTCGTCGTCATAGCTGTACGGCTTGCCGACGATCTCCGCGACCTTGGCGGTGTACGTGGCAAAGACGTCCGTATGAAAGTTGTTTGAGACGCCCTGCATGATGGTCGTGATGCGCTCGAGCCCCATTCCGGTGTCCACGCTCGGCTTGGGGAGCGGAACGTTGGTGCCATCGGGCTGCTTGTCGAACTGCATGAAGACGAGGTTCCAGAACTCGAGGAACCGGCCCGACTCGGCGCCGTCAATGAACGCCTGCTTGCTGAACTCGGTGCGGTCTTTCTCGGTCCACTCGCCCGTTGCGCCGGCGGGAAAACGGTATTCCTCGGAGGCCTGATAGAGATCGATGTAGATCTCACTGCAGGGGCCGCAGGGGCCGGTGTCGGCCATCTGCCAGAAGTTGTCGGCGGCGCCGAGCCCGTAGATGCGGCTGTCCGGGATGCCGGCGATCTCGCGCCAGAGCGCGCGCGCCTCGTCATCCTCGTGGAACACCGACACGCGAAGGTGATCGGGGTTGATGCCGAGGTTGCCCTTCTCTACCGGACCGGTGATGAACTCCCAGGCGAACGCGATGGCGTCACGCTTGAAGTAGTCGCCAAAGGAGAAGTTGCCCAGCATCTCGAAGAAGGTGTTGTGGCGGTCGGTATGACCCACCTGCTCGAGGTCGTTGTGCTTGCCGCCGGCGCGAACGCACTTCTGCGATGTGACCGCGCGGCGATTGCCGTCGGGGGCGGCGTCCATGCCCAGGAAGACCCGCTTGAACTGCACCATGCCGGCGTTGGTGAAGAGCAGCGTCGGATCGTCGGCGGGAACGAGCGAAGACGAGGCACGCACGGCGTGGCCGTGGCGCTCGAAGAATTTGAGGAAACGGGAGCGGATTTCGGCAGACTTCATAAGACGCGAAATCTAGCCGAGTCAACGCCTTACGACGAACCGCCAGCTCCCGCGTCCGTCAGCCGTTCGTGACCGCCTTCACCGCCTGACGCACCGCATCGCCGTCGTACCCGCGCCGCGCGAGAAACCCCATCAATCGGCGCCTGGCGACTACTGGGTCGAGCCGCGACAGCGTGCGCCATTTCCGTTCGGCCACGGCCTGGAGGCCGTCTGAGTCGGTGAGGCCTTCGTCTTCCATCACTTGCGCCACGGCTGAGGCAGCCAGTTCGCGGGCGATGCCGCGGCGGGAGAGTTCGCCAAGCACGCGGCGCTTGCTGAGCTTGCGATAGAGCAGCCGGCTGCGCGCAAACTGTTCGGCGTATTTGGCGTCGTCGAGCAGCCCGGAGGCGGTGAGGCGTTCGATGACCGGGTCGATCTCGCCGGGCTCGTACTTGCGGTCCCCCAGCCACCGCCTCAGTTCACTCTCGGACCTTGAGCGCCGCGACAGCGCGTCGAGGGCGCGATTGTAGGCGGAACGCGCGCCCGTCCCCCCAGGTCCGCTCACGTCCCGTCGTTCCCCGTCGTTAAGAAGTAACGCCGGCCGCCCTGCGAATGGTTGATCGGGGATTCCGGGCCCCAACTCACCATGCAACAGAACAACCGGCGTCACGTCCTGCACTTCCCTTTTTCTCCTACTCCTCGGCTGCCTCACCCTCAGGCGCACCGGCCTGATCGCCCGGCTTGATGCCGAGTACTCCCTTCACCTTCTCCTCTATCTCGGCCATGATCGCCGGGTTGTCCTTGAGGAACATCTTGGCGTTTTCACGGCCCTGGCCAATGCGCTGGCCGTTGTAGCTGTACCAGGCGCCGGACTTCTCGATGATCCCGCTCTCGGAACCGATGTCCACGAGCAGCGAGGTGTGCGAGATGCCTTCGGCGTACATGATGTCGAACTCGGCTTGCTTGAACGGCGGCGCGACCTTGTTCTTCACGACCTTCACGCGCACGTGCGAACCGATCACATCTTCCTTTTCCTTCACCGGGCCAATGCGGCGAATGTCGAGACGCACAGAGGCGTAGAACTTGAGTGCCTTGCCGCCGGTGGTGGTCTCGGGGTTGCCGAACATCACGCCGATCTTCTCACGCAGCTGGTTGATGAACACCAGCGAGACTTTGGAGCGTGCGATCGCACCCGTGAGCTTTCGGAGCGCCTGCGACATGAGGCGTGCCTGGAGCCCCATGTGCGACTCGCCCATCTCCCCTTCGATTTCCGCCTTCGGAACGAGCGCGGCGACGGAGTCGACGACGATCACGTCCACGGCGCCCGAGCGCACGAGAATCTCGCAGATCTCCAGCGCCTGTTCGCCCGTGTCGGGCTGCGAAACGAGGAGCTTTTCGACGTCGACGCCAAGCTTGGCGGCGTATTCGGTGTCGAGCGCGTGTTCGGCATCAATGAATGCCGCCACGCCGCCCGCGCGCTGCGCGTTGGCGACCACGTGGAGGCAGAGGGTGGTCTTGCCGGACGACTCGGGTCCGTAGATCTCCGTGATGCGCCCACGCGGGATGCCACCCACGCCGATGGCGGCGTCGAGGTTGATCGCACCCGTGGGGATGCAGTCGATGCGGATCTTCGGCGCATCGGGACCGAGCTTCATGATGGCGCCACGACCGTACGACTTCTCGATCTGCGCGATCGCGAGGTTCAGGGCCTTCTTCTTTTCGTCCTGCGCGGCTGACACTGCCATTGATGCCTCGAAAAGTCCTGCCTGTGGTGACGCCTCGCGACGTCAGTGATGAAAGCTACACGGGGATAAAAGGGCTCCGTGCGCGGAACAACACGAACTGACCGGGGACCCGAACATAATACGAATAATGACGCCCGAAAGCAAACCGAACCGGCGAGACTGCTGCTGCGTTCAACTGTCTATGCGACAGCGTGTTATAGGGAACTGCGGGACGTGGGGGGACCTGGGGGGACGGGCCGCAGTTATCCACATTGCGTGCAACTCGTTGCTGTACAGGCAGTTCCGTCAGAATCTGCCGTTTCAGTGTTGTTTCCGTGTGTTCCGTGTGCGTAGTTCCCCGCACCGGCCAGGTCATGCGACAGAAGCCTCGAAGGCGCCCGGGACGTGCCTTACGAAGACCTTTCGGTCCCTGAGCAGCACTCCCATCACATCGAACCGGTACTGCTCGCCTGAACGGCCGTGGCGGTCGATCCAGATATGGGCTGATTGTGAGAGCGAGCGCTGCTTGCGCCGGTGCACCGCCTCCACCGGATCGCCGAACTGCTCGCCCGTTCGCGCTTTCACCTCGACGAACACGATGAGCCCATCGCGTTCGATCACGAGATCAATGTCGCGGCGTCCCGCGCGGAATCTCCGCGCCAGGACCCGCCACCCGGAGCGCTCAAACCATCGTGCGGCGATGCGCTCGCCCAGTTCGCCGAAGTCGTTCGTGGCTTTTGTCATGGGCGCACGATGTGTGGGGCGCCGGCGGAGTGCGTCACCGAAATCGTTGCGCAGCTAACCAATTCGTTGCAGTCTATTCTCGATGACAGGAGGTCCGATGCACACTCAGAAACTCGCCGCTCCGCTCGTCGCTACGCTCGCCGCTGTCCTCGCAGGAGCCATGAGCGTTCTCGCTGCGCCGCAGCCATGTGCTGCGCAAACGCAAGCTCCACCGCGCAAGCTCGCTCCGCCTACGGCGACGCTCGATCAGGATTTCACTGGAATCGATGCGGTGAGCGAGTTCAGGGATGGCCGCGTGATTTTGCTCGACGCGCGCGACAAGGCCCTGCACCTCATAGATCTCAAGACGAAGACCGATACGAGGCTTGGGCGCGACGGCGATGGACCCGGCGAGTTTCGGCTGATCCAGCGGTTTTTTCGGATTGGTGGCGACAGCGTTGGCATGAGCGACATGGCGCGCGGCGGAAAGCTGATGGTGCTCACCCCAGCAGGTGAGCTCGGCGGCTTTGTGAGCATGCTCGATAGTTCGCTGAGCACGCGCAGCTTCGTTCCGATGGCCTCCGACAATGCCGGACGACTCTACTCCGTTCACACGACAAACCCGTTCACCGACTCGACGGCGATTGTGCGCTGGGACCGGGCGCGCGGCCGCCGCGACACGGTGGCGAAGCTGATGATGACTCCGGTCTCTCCGCTCTACAAAGGACCGCCCGAGGTTCGGCAGGTCGGCGATGGGTATGTATATCGACCTGGACCAATCCTGCCGTTCTCGACAACAAATCAGTGGGCGATCTCGGGCGATGGGCGCGTCGCCATCGTCGATGCCAGGGAGTATCGGGTCACACTGACCAACGTCAACGGTGCGCGAGTGCGCGGCCAGCCAATTCCATTCACTCCGGTGGTGGTGGGCGAAGCGGAGAAGGCGGCGTTCATCAAGGACCTCGATCAGCCGCGCCCCGGCGTCAGGTTCGCGGGCCGCGGGCAACCGGCGGAGTACGGCTTTCGAAGCAGCCGCACCCCACCGGAACAACTGCCCACCGAATGGCCGCCGACCTTGCCGGCGTTCGGGCGCGACGCACTGACGTTCGCCTCCGATGGAATGCTCTGGGTCAAGCGGGCGACGGCAGCGGGTGCACCGGCGCTGTACGACGTCGTGGATCGCGGCGGAAACCGCGCGTATCAACTTGAACTCCCCGCCGGCCGCAAGCTGATTGGTTTTGGCGCCGGCACGGTGTATCTGGCCCGCGTTGACTCCGACGACCTGCACTATCTCGAGCGGTACAAGCTTCCGTAAGCCAACGGCGGGGCAGCGGCCGGCTGCCGTTACGGCGCTTCGAACAGCCCGTCGAGCCGGAGTTGAAAACCCGGGATTACATCGGCGCCATCAAGGACGCCGTCGCGACTCAGTTCACTGCGTCCGGCCGCGGTGATCACGACAGCCGATTGTTTGTATGGATCAATGATCCAGACCAGCGAAGTGCCCGCCGCGATGTACTCACCCGCCTTGGAAAGCAGATACCGGCGCGAGTTGTCCGGTGACACCACTTCAACCGCCAGATCCGGGGGACCTTCAATGAAACCACGACTCGGCAGACCAACCGTGCGGGCGGCCCGCAAAAAGACTCACGTCGGGCCCGCGCATCGTGTCTGGGTTGCGCGCGAGCACGAACCCGGCCTCGACCATGGTAGTGCCCAATCCTCGCCCCTCCGAATACACGATCAAGCGCGCACTCACCAAGGCGGCGATCCGCCCATGCGTCGGATTGTTCGGGTTCACGTGGACGAGTTCCCCACGTGAGAGCTCGTACTCCTCGGCATTTGGCATGGCGAGGAGCTCTTCGACGGTGATCGCGTGTTTAGTGAGCATACGCCGAGCATAGCGGCGCTCGGCCGAGGGGCGCAAGAGTGCATGGCGCATGATGCGCTTGCCCTGCGCGCGAGCGACGCGCGGTGGCGCCGCTACGCCGCTACGCCGGTGTCTGCCGTTCCGCAGATCCGATCGAGGTCATCCAGCCCCATCAGCACATCACGCGGCTTCGACCCATCCGGCGGACCAAGCACACCCGCCATGTGCAACTGATCGATGACGCGCGCTGCGCGGCCGTAGCCGATCTTGAGCCGGCGCTGGAGCAGCGACGTAGAACCGCCCTGATTCTGGATGCACACTTCTGCCGCCTCGCGGAAGAGCTTGTCGCGATCCGAATCGTCCGCCGGCTCGCCATCTGCCGCTCCCGCATCGAGCGCTTCCTGCGCGCGCACACGAGCAAGGATGTCGTCCTCTGCCGCCTGCGCTTCGGCCAGTGTCATGCCCTGAGCCGCCGCTGCCGCCCTGCGCGCTTCCTTGCGATCGGTATACCAGTGGGTGAGCCGTTCCGTGTCGTCGTTGGGCAGATAGGCACCCTGAATCCGCGACGGCTCGCTCTTGCCCGGGGGAATGAAGAGCATGTCGCCGTTGCCGAGGAGCGATTCTGCTCCCATGCCGTCAAGGATCGTGCGTGAGTCGATCTGCGACGCCACACGAAACGCGATGCGGCTCGGGAAGTTCGCCTTGATGAGGCCGGTGATGACGTTCACCGACGGGCGCTGCGTGGCCAGGATCAGGTGAATGCCAATCGCGCGCGCTTTCTGTGCGAGCATCGCCAGCGGCGTCTCGACTTCGGACGCACAAGTCATCATCAGGTCGGCGAGTTCGTCGATCACCACGACGATGTACGGCAGGATGCCGCCGCCGTACGTCATGTCGTCCACGGCAAGCGCCCCGCCCTGCGGATCCCGCGGCTTCCTGAGCGACACGCCGTCGCGGACCTTCTGGTTGAAATCCTGGATGTTGCGCGCGCCATTGGCTGCGAGCAGCTGATAACGGTCCTGCATTTCCAGCACGGCCCACTTTAGCAGCGCGGCCGCATCGCGGTTATCGGTGACGACCTTGTGCCGCTGATGCGGGAGCACGTTGTACACGCTGAGCTCGACCATCTTGGGGTCGACCATCAGGAAGCGCAGCGTCTTGGGCGTGTGCCGATATATGAGCGACGTGATGAGCGTGTTCACGCACACCGACTTGCCTGAGCCCGTGGCGCCGGCGATCAAGAGATGCGGCATCTTGGCGAGGTCGGCGATGACCGCCTTGCCCTCGAGGTCTTTTCCAAGCGCGATTGGAAGCGCGCGCGGCGTGTTCTGGTAGTCGCGCGACTCGAGCATGTCGCGGAACATCACGATCTCGGGCGAGGGATTCGGCACTTCCACACCGACAGCGCCCTTGCCGGGAATAGGCGCCACAATGCGAATGCTCGGCGCACGCATGGCGAGGGCGAGATCATTCGAGAGGTTCGCAAACTGACGCACTTTCACGCCCGGCGCGGGTTCAATCTCAAACTGCGTGACCGTGGGGCCGGTGGTGCGGCCGGTGAGCGCGCCGTCCACTTTGAACGTGCGCAGCGCATCCATCAGCTTCTGGCCCATCAGGTCGAGCGACTGCGTCTTGGCGTCGTGCTTGCCGGTGCTCTGCGTGAGCAGCTCGATGGGCGGAAGCTCCTCGCTCATCGCCTCGGACGGGTCTGAGGCCGTCGCGATTGCAGCGGCCATTTTTGCGTCGGTCTCGGCGAGTTTGTCGGCTTTCGACAGCTTCTTTTTCTTTTCGGCTTTTACGGCGTGGTCGCGGATGGACGCGGATTCGGACTGCGATTGCGCGGATACGGCGACATCTGGGGGAACTGCGTGCGCCGGGGAGGGCTCGGCTTCCATGAGGGCCGGGTCGAGCGCAGGCATCTCGCTGGAGTTGGGCTCCAGCGCCTCGGCCGTTGTGAGGCCATTGGCCTTGGCGGAGTTCGCAGTGCCCATGGCGGCGCTCAAGGCGGCGAGGAAGCCCGGGTCATTGGCAGTGGTGAGGTTCGGATGGACGTGTGCGGTCTTGCTGCCGAGGAGGAGACGGATCGGATTCCACGCGAGCGTGGCGGCCATCAGGCCACTGAGCGCAAGGGCCACGGCGACCCACGCTCCGCCCAGGCCAACCGCCTTCACGAGATAGAACGCCACGAAACTGCCGGTGAATCCGGCGAGAACGTCGATATTTGCCGCGTCGAGCTGCGCGCCGCGCGCGAGCGCCGTGACCACCGGCACCAGTGCTGCGAGCCCGATGGTGAAAAACATCCAGCGGCGGTCTTCGCTGGCCGGAATGCGGCCGAGGAGCTTCAGGGCGTGGACGGCGGGAATGAGCGGGACGATGCCGGCGGCGATTGCGCCGAGAGTGATGAGCAGGCTGCTGCGCAGGCAGGAGCCGACGGGCCCAAAGATGCTGGTCGTGGTTGTGCAGCCCTGACCCTCGACTGCGCCACCGGCCAGGAGCGACCCGGCCACAAAGAGCGCACCAAGCAACAGCGTTACGCCGAGGACCTCGTTCTTGAGGCGGGCGCGGCGCTGCCTGGCGGCCAGCTGTTCGGGCGTGAGCGCGGCGGGTTCCGGGGCGCGCTCGGACTTTGATTTCTTGGTCGGTTTTGCCATGGCTCTATAGTTGACGGGTAGGGCCGAGCTGGGGTCACTACGGGGAACTGCGGGACGCGGGGGGACCTGGGGGGACGGGCCCCGGCGGCGAGGAATTGATTACGCGCGCAGCGGATTTGGTGACGGGCGCAGGAGCGGCTTTCGCCACTGTTCCCCCATGGACGACGCAACACTGGAGATCGAGTTTCGGCGCTGGGAAGCGCAGCAGGCCCCGTGGGAGCGCGCGGACCCAATCTGGTCGCTCGTCGCCTACCGGCTCGCGCGGTATCTCCTGGATGCGGCCCGCGCCGATGTGGGGAGCTACAACTCGCGCGTCAGTTTCGCAGCGCGCGATCAGCTGCTGCAAAGCGTCGCCTCGATCAGCGCGAATATCGGCGAGGGGCACTCACGAGCGACACTGCGCGACCGCACCCGATTCTATGCGTACGCCCTTGGTTCCGCACGAGAGGCAGTGTCATGGTACGCCGCCATCTCAGACGCCCTCCCATCGGGCACCGTCGCCGCCCGAATGGCTGCCCTCACCCGCGTCCGTCGGCTCACCCTCGGCCTCATCCGCCGCGGCAGCGACCATCGCTGGCGCCGCAGTTAGCACGTCCCCCCAGGTCCCCCCAGGTCCCCCCAGGTCCCCCCACGTCCCGCCGTTCCCC
>Ga0207952_1000747_pt1 | contig 20252 bp, 17 predicted proteins | sample SubbioR12Aug_8Ca_FD_184831 | JGI IMG/M metagenome (GOLD analysis project Ga0207952, IMG submission 184831) | Serpentinite rock and fluid subsurface biosphere microbial communities from McLaughlin Reserve, California, USA - CR12Aug_8Ca (SPAdes) | ecosystem: Environmental > Terrestrial > Deep...
ACAAATAACTTCACATTTGAGCCGCGTCAAAGCGCCGAAAATCGGCGATCGTAAACGGCATTGTATTGCATTAATACTATGCTGTTTATGATCGTCAATTTGTCGACAGCTTTCACGCAGCTCAAATGTGAAATTATTTATTGCGTTTGGTATAACTCAGTACTTTCGTTAAAAATGCTCGTTTATCGATCTTTCGTAGTTTTTTACGCTAAAATTTGCTATTCCCTTAAGGAGACATGCCATAATTGCGCATTAACAAGGAGTTACTCCTTAAGGGAATAGCAAAGGTCCAATGCCTAGAATTCTTTTTCTTCATGGTTTTTTAGGTTCGCCCAATGATTGGGATGCAGTCATCCATGCTCTACCAAAATCTTACCATTGTACTGCTATCAATGTGACAAAAGAACTTCCTCTATATTCATGCCCGACCAAAGCACAAGCTTTACAAGATGATTTAGTGGAAAATAGAACAAGATTAAGGAAAATCCGTGAATGTGAAAGAGGCTGCCCCGAAGTAAAAGACCTCGAAGAAAACACACTGTATTTGCCTAAACCCGTTATAGATGCCTCTTGTTATGTCGTAGGATACTCTATGGGCGGTAGAATCGCCTTACAATTTTTCGGAACACACCGTCTAGTTCTCATCGGTGCACATTTAGGGCTATCAGATGATACCCAACGTCAAAAACGTCTCTTGATAGAACAACAGTGGATACACCATCTAACAACAGATCCAGAAAAGTTCATCGATGATTGGTATGACCAACCTCTTTTTTCTTCCCTTCGCCAAAATCCATCACTTTTTGCAACTCTCTTAAAGAGGAGAAAATCCATCGATATTTCCGCTCATATAGCTCTACTAAAGCATTTTAGTTTAAGTCATCAAATCTGCTACAAACCACCTGAGGGGGCACTTTTTCTTTTTGGAGAAAAAGATAAACAATATGCCAGCCTTTATGATAACTTGACAAATGCACGTGCTATCCCGAAAGCTGGGCATGCCGCTCATATAGAAAACCCAAACGCGACGGCATTGTGCATTCAAAACTATATCGAGGAGACCTCATGCTAAGTGTTGCAACGAATCCTGAAGTGCTCTGGCAAGAAGCTGGCTGCTATGAAGACATTCTCTACCACAAATTTCAAGGGATTGCCAAGATCACGATCAATCGCCCAGAAGTTCGCAATGCTTTTAGACCACGCACAGTCGAAGAGATGTCAGATGCTCTGTACAATGCTAGACATGATGATTCCATTGGGGTGATCATTCTGACGGGCCAAGGAAGAGATGCCTTTTGCTCAGGAGGAGATCAAAAGATCCGAGGTGCTACTGGCTATGTCGATGAGCAAGGTTTAGGACGTCTTAATGTCCTTGATCTACAACGAGAAATCCGCACTTGCCCTAAACCTATCGTCGCTATGGTGGCTGGCTATGCTATTGGTGGCGGTCATGTATTACATGTCGTTTGCGATCTTACTATAGCTGCTGAACACTCTATATTTGGACAAGTAGGCCCCAGAGTAGGTTCCTTTGATGGTGGTTATGGATCCAGCTATCTAGCCCGAATTGTAGGACAAAAAAAGGCACGAGAAATTTGGTTCCTCTGTAGGCAATACACAGCAAAACAGGCTCTTGAAATGGGTCTTGTCAATTGCGTAGTTCCTTACGAAGAGTTAGAATCCACCACAGTGAGCTGGTGCAAGGACATGCTAAAGCTATCACCTATGGCTTTGCGCTGTTTAAAAGCATCTCTTAATGCAGATTGCGATGGCCAGGCGGGACTACAAGAGTTGGCTGGACATGCTACACTACTCTATTACATGAGTGAAGAAGGGCAAGAAGGGCATAAAGCGTTCCTAGAGAAACGTTCTCCTGATTTCTCTAAATTCCCAAGACATCCTTAAACGGAGGTAGCTTTGACTCAAGCACTATCACTGCCTCGTTGGAAAATTTGGATCATCGCAGCACGCCCTCGCACATTGATCGCCAGCATCAGTCCTGTTGTGATCGGAACGCTTTTTGCCTACAGTCAAGGGGTCTTTAACCCCTTGCTCTTCTTTTTCACATTACTAGCTTCTATCTGTATCCAAATCGGCACGAACCTAGCCAATGACTACTTTGATTTTCTTAAAGGAGCCGATACAGCAGAAAGGCAAGGCCCTCTTAGGGTCACACAAGCAGGATTACTGTCTAAAGAAGAAATTCGAAAGGGTTTCATCATCATTTTCGGACTAAGTGCTATCTGTTCAACCTACTTAGTCCTGCATGGTGGAGTGATCATTGCTGCTTTAGCCGGTCTTGCTATTTTGCTAGGTATTATCTATACAGCTGGGCCCTGTCCCATTGCCTATATAGGCCTCGGAGAACTTTTTGTGTTTTTCTTTTTTGGACCTATAGCTACCGCTGGAACCTTTTTTTTACAAATCAAAGCCTTTTCCTTCCAAGGGTTGTTGCTTGGTATTGCCCCAGGAGCATTGTCCAGTTGTATTCTCATCGTGAATAATTTGCGCGATGTACAACAAGATCGCAAAGCAAATAAAAAAACCTTGGTGGTTCGCTGGGGTAAGACTTTTGGACAGCTCGAGTTTGTTGTTTTTCATCTCTTAGCTCTTTCCACCCCTCTTTTTTTCATAAAGCACTATCCTCTCATAGGGTGGATCTCAGCATTGTTATGCTTTCCTGTAGTACGCCTTATTTTTTCTCTTTTCCGTATAGAGAGAGCCACACAATATAATGCTCTACTAAAACAGAGCGCTCTATTTCTCGTCCTATATACCTTGTTTTTTTCCATAGGCTTGATCTTTTGAAAGCATACAGTTACATATCTTCTTATCCTTCTTTTTCCTTGCAACGCAAAAGCATCGTGATTGATTGGGAAGATGGAAGATGGGGTGAGGCAGCCCCTCTTGATGGTTATAGTTCTGATAACTTGAAGGATGTACTTTCTTCCATCTTGTTAGAAGAGCAAAATCCACTGCCTCCATCTCTCTCTTTTGCTAAGGATGCAAAGCATTTTGCTCCTCTCTCTCTTCCTATATGTGGACTCCTTACAGGAACTAAGGAAAAAATCCTTCATGACGCCCATCTGCTGCATCAACAAGGATTACGCCACGTCAAACTCAAACTAAAAGGATTACCTCTTCACGAGGCTATTTCATTGGCTAACCAAGTCGGCAAGTACTTTCTTTTACGCATAGACTTTAACCGCTCTTTAGAGTTACCAGAAGCTCTGTATTTTGCTACTCATATAGATCCGGCTGTTGTGGAGTTTTTCGAAGAACCCCTTAAAAATCCTAAAGAACTCCCTCTTTTCCCCTACCCGATAGCTCTTGATGAAAGTCTAAGAGAGGATGCTCACCACATACTAACTTCCCTTGAACAGGTTAGAGCTCTTGTGATCAAACCTACCATGACAGGGAATATTGCCAACTGTAAACGTTGGTCTCATCTAGGAATCCCCATAGTTTTGAGTAGTTCTTTTGAAAGCGGCATAGGTATTATACAAATCATGCAATATGCTTCTCATCTTTCAGAACAAATACTCCCTCTAGGGCTTGACACCTACCGTTTTCTTGAGGAAGATCTACTAGAGCATCGGTTGATTTTTGATGGTGGTTTTGTACATTCACCAGATCTACTCCTGATTAAACATCATTTGTTAAATGCTCTATGATTGACTTTGAGGTCGATAAAAAAATACAAATCCTCAAGCAACGTGGTGTACAATCCCGCATGCGGGTGGCTTTTCTAGCGGAGACTTCTTTACAGACCGTAATCACTCTTCTTGCTTTATGGAGAATGGGAGCGGTTGCTTGTCCATTAAACCCACGCCTCCCTGAACTTCCTCTAAGGACAGCTCTTAAACGGCTCTATCCAGTCTTTGATCTAGACAAAGAAGAGATAGCTTCGTGTCCAATTGCCTGTAAATCCGAACCTCTTTCTCTTCTTCTTTTTACTTCGGGGACGACTAAAGAACCTAAAATTGCTGGATTTTCTTTAAACAACCTGCTCAGAAGTGCCCATGGAGCGATTTCATCCCTTGCTTTAGAGCCTCGTGATTCCTGGCAACTGTCACTTCCCTTGTTTCATATTGGTGGCATAGCTGTAATTATTCGATGTCTTTTAGCTCAGGCAGACCTGTGTTTTGATAATACTACCTGCACCCACCTTTCCCTAGTCCCAACACAACTGTATCGTCTGCTGCGTGAAGGTTCTCATACACTCAAAAAAGCCAAAGTCATAGTTGTAGGTGGCGCCCCACTAAGCAATCATCTATTGCAAAAAGGATTAGAACAAGGGTTACCCTTGTATACAACTTGGGGGATGACAGAAACAAGCTCTATGGTCACTCTTGGGCGTGCTGATTCTGGAGGACATTCCGGACACCTCTTGCCTCATCGAGAGCTAAAAATCAATGAGCAAGGTGAACTATTCGTCAGAGGGGAAACGCTATTTCTAGGATATCTAGAAGATAACCATCTAAGAAGCCCTGTGGATACACAAGGCTGGTTTGCTACAGGAGATCTTGGCTCTCTAGATGCAGAAGGCAGGCTATACTGGAAAGGGCGCAAAGACCATATATTTAAGTCTCTTGGAGAAAACATTCAGCCAGAAGAAATCGAAGCCATCATTCTGAAAGCACCTGGTATTCAACAAGCCGTTGTTATCGCCGTTCCCGATGAAGAATGTGGCTCTATTCCCATCGCTTTCATCGATTCAACAGAGCCCGCTGATGAGCCATCTCTTCGAGCACTAATTAAAGAGCACCTTTCCTCTTTTAAAATGCCTCGGCGCTTTTTTCCCCTACAAATGTCCTATGGGCTTAAACCGTCTCGTTTGTTTCTGAAACAAGAGGCCCTAAAGCTTCTAACACACTCACCAAAGACTTCGGAATAGGCATCTTACTCCATGAGGAACGTGCAATCGCAACATGAACAATCGTTGTTGTTCCCACAATACGGTCGCTACCTACAGACTTAAAGAGACATCGGAGTGTAAAAGAAGAATTTCCCAATCTAGCAAGTTGTAATCCCAGCTCTAATTCATCGCCTACTTTGATAGGAGCAAAAAAATCCGCTTCGGCATGAACAACCGGCAAAAGATACTCCCCCTTTTCAAGAGACTCTCGAAGGGAAATCCCTGTCTCCTCAAGATATTCTTCGAACAGCTCTTGAGCCATCCTAAATTGCTGAGCAAAATACAAAACCCCTGACGCATCACTTTCTGAGAGTCGCAAAATTTTTTTTCGAAAATACATACCATCTCCTAACTTGCGATGAAAAATTTAATTTTACATTTAGATCGATTTTCCTTAACTCTCGTATAATGAACGAGTAGAGTTTATCACACCCACCTTCAAATCACTAGAAAAAAGCATTTAAAGATGCAGCTTGATTGTCCAAAAAATGGGCAGTTACCTATAATCTACCCCTTACTTGACCGGGCAATATCGCATGAATCAATACTCTTCTTGTCAGATTAGCGACGGCGCACAAGAGATTCCCTTAAGTGAGGAACATCTCAAAGCGGAACATTTTACTTCGCAAGGGGAATTACGCCTGTTGCATAATGACCCTGCTGGAATAGATCTTTTTGAAGTAGCTACGCAGTTAGATAGCGATAATCCCATCATGCTTTATAGACAAGGACTGGCTCTATTTGAATATGGCAGTGAGTTGGGTAAGGAAAAAACTCTTCGTTTGGCCGCAAAGAAACTCCGAACATGCACTCGAATCGATCCGTATTTTTTAAGCGCATGGCAAGCCTGGGGCGATTTGCTCAGTTGCCAAGCCATTCTTACTGGGCAGAAACAATTTTTTAACCACGCACAGGAAAAATTTGCCAAGGCTCTCACCTTAGTTGATGAAAATGACCATTCCCAAATAGCCGACCTCAACTGGCACTATGGTTTTGCTCTCTTTGAGCTAGCGAAACACTCTGGCGAAGCTCTTGACTACCAAAAAGCTATCGATGCTTTCCAAAAAGCTGCTGCTCATCCAGAGCGTTTTAGTGAAGAGTTTTGGATTTGCTTTGGCAAAGCTTGCAAGGAATTGGGCCTTTGCATTAATGACGTCCGACTTCTTGTTAAAGCATTACATTGTTTTAAACATGCTGTCACTTTGGCTGTTGGAAGTTATGAGGCTTGGCATTCTATGGCCAGCACCTTACACATTCTCTATGAGAAAACTCACGATGAAGATCATTTCTCTCAAGCTAATGAATGTTATTCAGCCGGAGCTCAACTAAAACCGGACCTTATCGATATTTGGCTTGATTGGGCTGTGTTTCTCTACGAATCGGGTAAGCGTTCGCACGATCTTAAACGAGTCCGCGCATCTATAGAAAAATGTCAACGCGCGGCAGCTCTTGATCGTAGCCATCCCCGCATACTGGCTGTTTGGGCAGAGTGCCTGGCTACTATGGGTGAGCTCACAGAAAGACTCGATCTTTTACATGAGGCATTTAATAAAGCCTCTGAAGCTTCGCAACTGGCTCCAGAAGATCTCGTCGTCTGCCTTGCACATGGCCACTGTTTGCAAGCTTTTGGCCATTACTTTCAAGATTGTGACTATTACTATCAAGCTATTGAAAAATGGCAAACAGGTCTCTCTAACGATCGTACATGCCACCGCCTTTGGCATGCAATCGCCTGCACGTATTTGATGGTAGGAACCATTGAACAAGATATAGAATCTCTAGAGCGCTCTTGTAGGTTTTTCGGTAAAGCTAGTGACTTGTGCGCTAATAGCGTCTACTTCTTTGATTACGCCCTTGCTCTGTCCAAGCTCGGAGAAATCAGCCACAAATCAAAAATCCTTGAAGACGCAGTCTCCTATTTCGAAAAAGCCTTAAACCTGCAGAAAAACGCTGTCTATCTGCATCCAGAATGGCTTTTTTATTACGCCTGCACAATTGATATATTAGGCGATTATCATGAAGACCCCGCTATTTATTCTCGTGCTATCGAAATTTTTTCTTTAGTCCTTACTATCGACCCTGATTTTCCTATGATCCACCACCGTTTAGGTTTGGCCTTTTTACATATCGGCGAACTCTTAAACGAGGTCGAATATTTCCAGCGTTCTTTGCACTACATGCGTTTGGCTATGCGATGTGATGAGGATAATGACCAGATTCTTTTAGATTGGGCCATTGCACTCATTAATTTTGCACAATCTACTCCTGACGCTTCCGATAGTGAAGCTTCTCTAAGGGATGCAGAGCTAAAGCTCACCCAAGCCTCTAAACTTGGCAATCTACAAGCTTACTATCAAATAGCCTGCTTAAATTCTCTGTTAGGTCACTATGAACGCGCCATGCGCTTTATAGAAAAAGCAGACGAATTCGACGCCTTGCCTTCTATTGAAGATATGATGCAAGACGAATGGTTGGAAGGTTTACGCGCCACCCCTTATTTCCGTGAGTTTATGTACCGACTAGAAAAAGCGCGGGTGAGTGAATCTAGCGACGACCTCGAAGCTTAGAAGCTGTACTAAAACTTGGGTTCAGTCGATTTTGCGGTTCTTTTGAGTCGATTTTCGATCCAAATGATTGGGGGCAATATCGACAAAGGTATATAGCCCCCCAATTTTGGAGTCGAAAAGCGACCAAAATAATCCACAAAAGCGACGAACCCAGGTTTTAGTACAGCTTCTTAGAAGCAGTTCGCATACTATATTTTTTAATTTAAGGTTTATTGTTTTGAATTCACATAAACACTACAACATCTGTATTATACAGGAAAACAATTGCCGAAGCATTAATGAACGCTATCTCCTTAGCCCCACGCTCGCCACTCTTACAAACCGCTCACGAAAGCGCAGCTCCACTCTTTAAGCAACCTCTATGGCAAGAACTGGTCCCTGTGATTTCGACCATCGCTCTTGGAGTTTTTTATTCTCCTGTATTTTGTTTTGGAGCAGCTGTTGGAGTCATCGATTGCTCTGTGCACACAATCCTATCGTACACTTTGTTCTCAAACCCTGAGCAGTCTAACAAAGGTACGTATCTAAAAGAACTGATAGATACGTCAGCCTTTATAACCTGTGTTGTGGGCCCTATAATAGAGGAGTTCTTGTGTCGAGGACTTCTTTTACACGCCTTAAAGCACGTAGCTACAACTATTTTTACCAATCGGTCTATTTTGCTCCCTTTAGGGATTGCCATGCCTGCATCAACCATAGCAGCTATCATCATTTCCTCTGTCATTTTTGGGATGCTCCATCTCTCCAATGACCATGAGGGAGCCACTGATCAAGTTATATTATGCACGCTTGGAGGGCTCACCTACGGGGTTCTTGCTGAATCTTTTGGCATCACGGCCTCTATTGGAGCACATATAGCGAACAACTCTCTGTTAATATCTCTACTAAAAATAGTTCATTCTATTTCCCCATTAGAGACCTCATCGAAACCAAAACTTTCTCAACACGCCCCTATCCGAGTCTAGCTCTTCTCTGGACATCGCAAAGAATCCTTCCTTGTTTCAGCAAGTGTTTTATGGTAAAGTGACCTTTTTTTATAAAGATTTTGGATCACTCCATGAATAAACGCCCTTTGATCTTTGTTATCGCTATCACACTGTCTCTGTTTGCACTTAACCAGCTCTTTGATTGGCAAAGTAATCAGCGTCGCCAAGAGCTTCTTGCTGAAATACGAAAAAAAGACCAAGAAACTCTAGAAAAATCCGCCTCAGAGCTCCGCAATAAGATAGCCCCCCTGCAAGATCTTCCTATTGTAACACTTTATGAAGATGAGTCACTATCGACACCTGCCTCTCTTGCTGTTCAGCAAAACAATGATTTTTTGACTATTTCATGGAAACATCCTCTTCCGCAAGATCTGTATATTCATGAAAAAAAACTCTCCCTACAAAATAAAAATGTCTCGACTGGTGATCCTGCTATTTACAGTTCTTCTTCTTCTAATGGGCTCTTTTTGGGTTCTCCCCCAACAGAAACCTCAGCAGAACTACAACTCGTCTACTTCACAGATAACAATCTTCAAGCAGGTGTAACCCTAGGAGTTCTAGACACTGGGCGATTTATCGGTTCTATCACACAACCGCCCTCCAATTGCATCGCTCTTTATAAAAATGAAGGCAAATATCTTCCCTATGGGATTTATCGCCCCTCTACGCTTAATTTTGAGCGTTTGGCAACGACTTTAACACCTCCTGATACCACTTCCTTGGCCTCTTCGCAAAAAAAACCTGTTGAACCCATTGCAGGAGAACGATTTTTCGTACTTGAAAACCAATATATCCAATTAGTGTTCTCTAATATTGGTGGTTCTTTAAGCGAAATCAACCTTCCTTTCCAGTCCGATACAAACAAAAATAGCGTTGTACTTCCCATCCAATTTGATCAGAGAATGGCTAGTCAACATCCTCAAAATGACTGCTTCCCAATGAACCCTTATTACAAGCCAGGAAGCACAATGTTATCGCACCCTAAGGTAGGCGGTTATTATCCACTCCTGCGCCGTTCTATTATCGGGCAAAATAATCGTGCAATTTCTATGGTGCCCCCACGCTATTATGCTCTGAATCTCTCCTCCAATGCTGAAAATAGCGAATCTCTTTCACGTAGTGTTTATACACTCAAACGCTTTGATAAGGATCTGATTGAGTTTGAACTTGTCAATGAAGGCCATAAGATAACAAAAACGTATACACTGCCACGTGATTCCGATAACGCTCCTTATTGCTTTGAATTGACTCTTAAGCACGATGGAAACACACAAGGATTAGAGATCACCTCAGGCATCCCAGAAGTAGAACTCATCTCCGATACGTTTTCTCCTTCGATTAAATATCGCTTTACCGGACAAAAAAAGAGCGGCGTTACGCAAGTCGATCTCCCTAAGGGAAGCGAATCGCTGAGCTCCGTTACACCTGAATGGATTAGCGATGCCAATGGCTTCTTCGGCTTGATTATTAACCCCGTTCAGACCCAATTAGGTGGTTTTAGTACCTATCGAATTCCTGGAGATGTCGTACCGACTCGTCTTACAATGATCGACGCAGCCTATGAACTTTATCCTGCAGATAAATATCCAGGATATGAAGTGCGTTTGCCTGTAACCCCAACTGCTCTTGGTAATAAGTATCGCATTTTTGCTGGACCGTACGTAAAAGAGATCTTCGAAAAAGTGGATGCTACCTATTACGATGCGTCGACAAACAGCTCTCCTCAATTTGAGTCTGCTATTAGCTTTCACGGATGGTTTTCCTTTATCTCCGAACCTTTTGCAAAATTTCTTCTTCTATTGTTGAAATTTTTCTATTTTGTCTCGAGCTCTTGGGGTATTTCGATCATCCTATTGACCATTGCTCTTAGAATCATGCTTTACCCGCTCAATACATGGTCGATTCGATCGACAATGAAAATGCAAGAGGTTGGACCTCAAGTACAGGCTCTTCAGGCTCGCTATAAAAAAGATCCTAAGCGTGCACAGATGGAAATCATGCATCTATACAGGGAAAAGGGTGTGAATCCTATTTCAGGTTGCTTCCCTCTTCTTATTCAACTGCCCTTTTTGATTGGGATGTTTGATCTTTTAAAATCGACTTTTGAACTCCGTGGAGCTGGTTTTATTCCTGGCTGGATCAATAACCTCACGGCACCTGACGTGATTTTCAGTTGGGAGTACCCCATCTTTTTCATTGGAAATCAGTTTCACCTGTTGCCTATTTTACTTGGTGGAGTGATGTATCTCCAGCAACGCTATAGCAGCTCGCTTGCACCAGCATCGCAAATTCCGATGACTGACCAGCAACGCCAGCAAAAGTTCATGGGAAATATTATGACAATAGTTTTCACATTAATGTTTTATAATTTTCCATCTGGATTAAATATTTACTGGCTTTCTTCCATGCTCCTAGGCATACTCCAGCAATGGCTGATGACGAAAAAAACCCGTTCTAAACCTATCATTGAAGTGTTGAAATAATACTAGTTATTCCATGCATGCCTGGCAAAATTTTCTGACTGATTTGCGGCCAGAACTAGGGGATGAAGCTATTGATAAATGGCTGACTCCCCTGCAGGTAGACCATTTTGATGCTTGTAACCTATATCTCAAGGCTCAGGATGCTTTTCAGGCTGCCTGGTTCGAAGAACATATTCGCCCACGTTTAAAAAAACGACTTGCGAATAATAACAACCACCCGATCAAAGTTCATCTCAGTATTGAAAAAAAAATAGAGGATCTCCCAGAGAATCCAGAGACTCTTTTGAAGCCCAAAGAGTCTCTCTGTTTTTTACCGGATACGCTCGATCCAGGGAGTACTTTTGAAAATTTCTTATGCACACAAACCAATCAGATCACTTTCCAACTTCTTAGCGAACTGGCTGGTTACGACTCCGAAACTAAAACTTTTAAAGAGCCCACCTTAGCTTTAGGAACATTCAATCCTATTTATATCCATGGCGCTAGCGCTACAGGGAAAACTCATCTTCTGATGGCCATCACAAGCTCTCTTCAGCACACTGGCCTAAAAGTTCTCTACGTTAGGGCAGAAACGTTTACAGAACATGTAGTCAGAGCTATCCGCAGTAGCGCCATGCTAGAATTTCGCAAAACGTACCGCCATGTCGATGTGCTCCTCATCGATGATATCCAAATTCTAGCTCGCCGCGGTGCGACGCAAGAGGAATTATTCCATACCTTTAATACTCTTCACACTCTAGGGAAACAAATTATTATTAGTTCTAGCTGTCCAGCAGGGCTCCTGCCTGCGATTGAACCTCGTCTTGTCAGCAGATTTGAATGGGGATTGACGCTGCACTTAGAAAAACTCTCTATAGAGGAACTAAGACAACTTCTCGACCAGCGTTGTGAAGCGTTAGATTTTCCTTTAAGTTCCGAAATCATCCACTACTTACTAAAACACTTCGGAGAGACCCCACGTTCTCTATTACGATCTTTAGAATCGCTCATCCTTTATGTTCACATGCGACATCATCGCTCTTCCTTTCTGCTTTCTCTTGATGATGCGCAAGAGGCCCTGAAAAGTCTTCTCGAGGAAGAAAAAAGAGGAATGATTGATCCTCAAAAGATCATCCGTGCCGTAGCTGACCACTTTGGAATCTCAGCCGAAGAAATTTTGGGCAAATCACAAACGCAAGGCTGCGTCATGCCTAGGCAAATCGCCATGCACTTGTGTAGGGAAATTCTTAAAATGCCTTATTTACGAATAGGGGAAACTTTTCATCGCGACCACTCGACTGTGATGTCCAGCGTTAGAATCGTACAAAAAAAACTGGAAACACAGGACCGCGAACTTGCAACAGCTCTATCGCTAATCCAACAAAAAATAACTATGCAAAACTAGGCGTAGAGATTGCCGACGCCTTGATAGGAAAGTCCTCCTCTTCTTTCAGTAAGCTAAAGTAAACAAACTGCGTGAAGTAGCTAATACCCATTTCCGAAGCCCTCTTTTCTATGAAGATTTAAGAGAACTCGGAAATGTCAATAGAAAAAGCCGATCACCAAGAGCTATAACTATTAAATTTTGATATAGCGCTCGCCTGGCTTGCCACCCTGAGGAAGTGGGGGGCCTGAGGATTGTTGCGCTGTTTGTGGCTTACTAGGCTCACGTCCTTCGACAATATCTTTCGCCGTTTTGCGCCATCGTTCTACAGCTTCTACGAAAATCGGTGCGAATCGGCGTAATGATGATGGATCTGTTCCAACACCCATTTCGAGAACGCAATGCATCAGAATCAGTTCTTCAGCCACGGCGACACCCACACCACCGCCAGCCATCTGCCCTCCTAACATCGACCCTTCAAGCAGATTTTCATATAGTTTAAGACGACTTTTATCATCTTTTGGAAGACCATCTAGAATGGGAGAATACAGGTAGAGTCGATCGGAGTTTGGTTCATAGGTTAAATGGAGCGAAAAAGTGTTGTCTATGCCAAGAATACACGTTAGATTCTCGTCAAAAGCCAGTCCTTCTAGGTTAAGCTCCTTGCCAAATTCCCTCAGGTTGGCCTTAGCATTTTCAAGAGACATGGAAATGTCCTCCGGTGAATGTGTTGTTAGTTTTTAAACGGCAATTTTTCGCGCCAGTTTGCGATGCACCGTTCTGCAAGCGATGTAGAGAGAGTCTCCCATTCATTATGAAAAAGTGCAACAAAAAAAGTGAATACGTAAGCCATTCACTTCTAGTGTGAAAAACACGACGTCATATGTTGTCTAATAATAAAAAAATCATTAAAGATCAAGAAGAAGGAAACGATGATGTTCTTTAATCCTACGCATAGCGTGACTACTAGCCATGTTAGATAGATGGATTCTTAAAATTTATCCAGGCAAACCGACTCCTCTAGGAGTTTCTCCGCATTTAAATGGCGTCAATTTTTCTATTTTTTCTCCATCTGATCAAGCCTCTTTGGTGGTCTTTGAAATTGGGCATATCCCTCCCCTGATTACAATCACACTTGATCCGGAATTTCACAAAACAGGTACCGTTTGGCATGTCTATGTAGAAGGATTGCCTAAAGATTTTGACTATTCCTGGAGTTTTGGCAAGGAACTATTCTCTGATCCTTATGCAAAAGCTATCGCCAGCCCAAAACACTGGGGTCATAAAACAACTAAAAGGGAGAATTTTACAAGGGCACGTTATCTCTCTCCGCGCCATTTCGATTGGCAAGAAGTCAAAAACCCACGCCATCCTATTGAAACACTTATCATCTATGAAATGCACGTGAGGGGATTTACTCATGATCCTACCAGTAGGACCAAAATGCCCGGTACATATCTAGGACTGATAGAAAAGATTCCCTATCTCATCGAACTAGGTATTAATGCTGTAGAGTTGCTCCCTATTTACGAATTCAATGAGGAAGCTTATAAAAAAATTAACCCCAAGACAGGAGTTCACCTCCGCGACTATTGGGGATATAATCCTTTGCAATTTTTCTGTCCTATGAAACGGTATGCAGCTCATCAAGAGATTGATAGTGCCTTAATAGAATTTAAAACCATGGTTAGAGAGTTACATAAAGCGGGTATCGAGGTGATCCTAGATGTCGTTTATAATCATACAGGAGAAGGAAATGCTGAGGGTCCGGTTCTCTCATTAAAAGGAATCGATCGTGCAGGATACTACCTCATAGACAGTCAGAATCAATTGAAGAACTATAGCGGCTGCGGCAACACCCTTGCTTGTAATCGAGAACCTGCTCTTTCTCTCATTGTCAATTCACTGCGTTATTTCATAGAAGAATTTCATATCGACGGATTCCGTTTTGACCTTGCATCTATTCTTACACGTGGGGATAACGGCGCGCCTCTAGAAGATCCTCCTCTCCTTAAAGTTATTAAAGAAGATCCTCTGTGTAAAACAGTTAAGCTTATTGCAGAATCTTGGGATGCTGGAGGCCTTTATCAAGTTGGGGAATTCCCAAAATGGAGTCTCTTTTCAGAATGGAATGGAAAGTATCGCGATGTAGTACGCAAATTTCTTAAAGGTGAAGATAGACTAGCTGGAGCTTTTGCGACAGCCATTTCTGGATCACAAGATTATTATCATTCTTATCCTATGCAAGCTACTCATAGCATCAATTTCGTCACCTGCCACGATGGATTTTCTCTGTATGATCTTGTGAGCTACCAAGAAAAGCATAACGAAGAAAATGGAGAAGAAAATCGCGACGGAACTTCAGATAACGCAAGTTGGAATTGTGGAGCTGAAGGACCAACAGAAGATCCTAAAATTCACATCCTACGTGAAAGGCAGATGCGTAATTACACTTTGGCCCTCTTGATCTCCTTAGGGGTGCCTATGCTGCTCATGGGTGATGAATATGGTCAAAGCCATTTAGGAAACAACAATACTTGGTGCCAAGATAATCCTATCAACTGGTTTAACTGGAAAGAATTGGTTAAAGAAAAGTACCGCCTTTTCCGGTTTTTCCAAAAAACCATCGCTCTGCGTAAAGCGCATCCAGAACTTCATAGAAAAGAATTCTTAGACCCCCAAAAAATCCTCTGGCATGGAATAGTTCCAAAAGAACCTGATTGGAGCGATACCAGCCATCTTGTAGCGTTTTCTCGTACACTTTGTGAAAACTCAGAGATTTTTATCGCTTTCCACCCTTATTTTGCGGAAACTCTTATAACACTTCCTGTAGCCGCCAATAACCAACCTTGGCTACAATTGATTGACACTTCTCTGGAAGCACCTAATGACTTTCTTGATACCCCGAAAAAACTCGATAATCAAAAGGAGTACTCACTACAACCATACTCCGCAATTGTGTTAATCGCAGGTGATTTGCTATCTTCATGTTGATCATCTCTTACGTGAGTATTGTGTTATGTACCGATCTGCTTTTGTCTTGAGCTTGGCCCTATTAACCATCGGTTGCCATCATTCTTCTTCTGTCCATCAAGCTCGTTATTACGACGATGGAAGGCTCAAACCTGCCGTTGCTTTGATTCCTGTTATCAATAGTGCTGACCAAGAATGCGGGTGGGATCTTTCCAATGAACTGACTCATTCTATTGTCCATCGACTAGCCTTACGCGATAAGCTATTCCTTGTCGATCATGGAAAGACCGCACAAGTCTTTCACCAACTTGGCCACTCGCATAATCCTTTTGGTAAGGACATTGATTGGGTTAAGCAGTCATGCCCAGAACAAGACTTTGCAGTATTTCTTGAACTCATAGAGCATGCTGAGGTTCCAATACGTGCTTACCAAGAAGAAAACCCAGCTAACTGCTCGGCGGAATTTAATATATCCCTTAGAGTCCGAGTGATCGATCTACGTACTGATGTACCCAAAATCGTCCTACAAGAAATCATTCACGACCACCATCATATCCCAAAACAATTTACAAAATATCACTTCCATCAAGAACCTTGGGGTAATGACAGTTTTGCTATTTCACCGATCGGGTTGGCGCATGCACAACTCGTTAAAGAAACCGTTTCTCGAGTAGAAGAGTATATCTTAACCGCAAGAGGCGGCTAACTTAAGGAGGGACTCAAGTGCAAGATCTACTGATCGAGCACAGCGAAACGCTTTTACTTTTCGCTATTCTTTCTGCGCTTAGCTTATGGATGGCCAAAATATTTGGCTATTTTAAGCCATCTGCTGTAGTTAGCCCTCATTCTCCTATCATATCCTTTTCCCAGGTAGTGGGAATTTTTTCTATTTACCTAGGAACTTTATTGTTCATCGGAACTGGTATTGGGAAATCATTAAACCTTTTCCTAAGTTCTATTCTATCCTCAAATACCCTACTCTCCCCTTTTTACTTGCCACTATTGTCAAGCCTTGTGCAACTCCTAGCTACACTTCTTGTGGCCTATTTTATCTTTCTCTTTTGCAAAGTGCAAAAAGATCGCATAAATCTATTGCTTATCTGGAAGGATCATGCGACACATTGCTCTATTGCTAAAGATATTGGAATAGGCATGACTAGTTGGGTGGTCTCCTTTCCTCTTGTCACACTCGTTGGAAGCATTTTTGATTTGCTGATCTACTTGGTCTATGGCAACCAAGAATATGAGCAGGTGGCTGTCCAATATCTTAAAATGTCTCTTGGGTCTAGCATTCTTTTTGGAATTGCTATGTTTACTGTAGTGATTGCAGCCCCCTTTCTAGAAGAACTGCTCTTTCGAGGATTTTTGCTTAACTTTTTTAAGCGTTACCTAGGAAGAACTGCTGCTATTGTTCTTTCTTCTTTAGCCTTCGCACTGTTTCATTTTTCCCTTAGTCAAGACCTTGGGAATATTCCTCTTGTTGCTTCTTTATTTACTCTGGCGCTCTTTCTTGGGTATATCTACGAAAAACAGAGATCCCTATTTGCATCGATTTCTCTACATATGACATTTAATGCCATTAGTGTTATCCGAATTTTGTCAACTTCGTAAAGAGGTATTTTATGTTCCTTTCTAAGCTATTCTTATCTACAGCTCTTACGACAACACTTCTAGCCAGCACACCTGAGCACGTCGACTCCAAAACTGCTGTAGATAGCCTAAATGCTTTCGGTATAGACCTGTTGACCCCAATGACCTCTAATCACACCAATGCAGTCTACTCCCCATCTTCACTATTTATATCTCTTTCCATGGTCGCTTCAGGAGCCAATGGCACCACTCTTCAATCCATGAAAAAAGGGTTGCACTGGTCAGGAGATACCCTAGAAATAGCTCAATCTATCCAGTGCCTATCAAAGCAGCTCTCTTCTGCTCCTACTGAAAAAAATTGTCTTTTGACTTGTACCAATGTCAATGGGCTATTTGCAGAGCAAGACACCTCTTTTCTCCCCTCTTTTCAAAAAACCGTCGAGGACTATTATCAAGCCAATTTGCAATCCATGAATTTCTCCCTGCAAGTACAAGCCACTGACATCATCAATACCTGGATCAGCAATTCTACCCACGGCAAAATTCCTCGCTTACTACAACTTGGAGATGTCGATAGCTCCACACGCCTAGCTCTTGTAGACGCTGTCTACTTTTCTGGGCAGTGGGTCTCGCCGTTTTCTAAAGAAAAAACAACCAAACAACCTTTTATTACTGATCCAAAGAAGCGTCATGACGTGTCTATGATGCGCCAAGTAGGGTCATTTTCTTTTCTGGAGCAATCTTCTACACAAATTCTCGCCTTACCCTTTAAGGCTTGTAGCACCGAAGGACCTCAGCCGCTCTTATTAATTGTACTACCACCGACATTCGATGATTTAAAAAATTTACAAAAACAATTGACCCCTGACCTAATACAACAGTGGTTAAGTGAACTTAAACCGCAATTTCTAGATGTCCAACTGCCAAACTTTTGCTTACGCAAGCGATATGACATGCAGCAACCATTGAAGGCTCTTGGAATGGCTGCTCCTTTTATGTCTAATGCCGATTTTTCTGGTATCGATGGATCAAAGGATTTATTTTTAAGCAAAGCGATTCACGAGGCTTATTTTCATCTCGATGAACAAGGCGTTGAAGCTTCTGCAGCAAGCATAGCGACGTTCCATGTTACGGCAACTGGGCCTTCTAAAGAATCTCCCATTGCTTTTACGGCGAATCACCCCTTCCTATTCTTGCTCATCGATCAACAAACAAGCACTCTATTATTTCTCGGTGAATTCGTAGATCCTTCACTCACTGGATGCAACTAGATGCACATTGAAAGTTTTGGCCTTTCTGATATTGGTCGAAAACGACAAAACAACGAAGACGTTTTCGCCACTCTTAATGAACTCTGTTTCTATGCTCTTGCAGATGGAATGGGAGGTCACCAAGCAGGAGAGATCGCAGCTCAACTTGCTATTGAGAGCATGTGCAAGACTTTTCTTGATGATGAAAATCTCATATTACCTCACCCCTCTCACCTTCTTATAGAGAAACTTTCCTATGCTATAGGACAAGCCAATCGACAAGTGCTCGCTATGGCCGCCAAAAACAAAGAGTGGACCGGAATGGGAACGACTTTATCCTGTCTTCTTTTGCACAATAAAACACTTTTTTTTGGCCATGTAGGAGATAGCCGTATTTACCAATGTAGGAATCGTCTTGAGCAACTAACGCAAGATCACACAACACACAGCCAAAGAAAAAAAGGGAAAATTACACGGGCAATTGGAACATCTCCTCGTATCGAACCTGAAATAGGAGTTATAGCTCCTATACACAATGACCTCTATTTGCTTTGCAGCGATGGTCTCACGGATCATATCGAAGACGAAGAAATCTTTCGGGTCATCCAAGAGTATAAAGAAAACACCCCCCTCTTATGTCAAAAGTTAGTCGATGCCGCTAATGCGAAAGGTGGCACTGACAACATCACTGTTATTGCAATAAAAGTAGTTGATAATTAACGAATTGCATAATTATTGCCTTCAGAATCCCTATCGTGATATCCTTCTTGTCTTATGGAAAGAATCTACTTAGATAATAACGCCTCCACAGCCACTGCACCTGAAGTGATCAAAGGAATGCATGCTGCCCTGGCTCTTGGATTAGCTAACCCCTCTAGCACACATTCTTTTGGTCGGGAGGCTCGAGCCAAATTGATTGAAGCCAGGGAAGAAATCGCTCAATTTTTTGGAGTGAGGCCCCACGAGCTTATTTTTACTTCTGGGGGTACCGAAGCTCTTAACTTGCTCATACATGGTACGGTAAACTCTCTGAATCAAGGTAAGATCATCACCTCAGATATTGAGCACTCCGCTGTTGAAACAACTCTCGCTTCTTTAGAAAAAAAAGGGTGGGTTGTGGACAGACTAGCCGCCGGCCTGTATGGGGCTGTTACACTCGATCAAGTCGAGTCAGCAATCGATGAAAATACTCGTATGATCGTTTTAAGTAGTGCTAATAACGAGACAGGCGTTAAAACCCCCATTGAAGCCATAGCCTCCCTCGCTGAAAAAAGGGGGCTCCCTTTCATCGTCGATGGCGTAGCCAGCCTAGGAAAGGATTTTATTTCTCTGCCTCTAGGCGTCTCCGGTGTGGCTTTTTCTTCACATAAAATTCACGGACCTAAGGGTGTTGGAGTCGCTATTATCCGCTCGCGGCTTAAAATTCATGGTATTCTCACAGGAGGACCTCAAGAATTTGGAAAGCGAGCCGGAACAGAAAACCTGGAGGGAATCCTCGGGTTTGCTTGCGCTCTTCGTCTTTTAAAAAAAGAGCTTCCTCAAGCAATCGATCATATGAACTCCCTACGCGATGAATTTGAGCAAGCCATCATCTCTCACTGCCAAGCGCAGATCAATGGGTTAGGACCTCGTGTTAGTAATGTGACCAATCTAGCCTTTTCCCATATCGACGGAGAAACGTTTCTGATTCATCTTGATATGGCAGGCATTGCAGCTAGCCACGGCTCCGCCTGTAGCTCAGGCTCTCTTGAACCTTCTAGAGTTTTACTTCGCATGGGAGTGCCAAATGACCTTGCTAAGTCAAGCATTCGCTTCACCCTGAGTCGTTTTACCACTAAGGAAGAGATTGAAAGAGCTATCCATATCGTCACAAGCCTTTTCTCTGAGTTCTGCAACCTTTAGGCTACCTCATTCTTGTGACATGGTAAAACCTCCAGCAAGCAGGGTACGCTTTTTACCACTTTAGGGCGTCATTTGTTTCTATTAATACCAAACTCAATAAATAATTTCATATTTGAGCTGCGTGAAAGCTGTCGACAAATTGACGATCATAAACAGCATAGTATTAATGCAATACAATGCCGTTTACGATCGCCGATTTTCGGCGCTTTGACGCGGCTCA
>Ga0207952_1000748_pt1 | contig 20232 bp, 23 predicted proteins | sample SubbioR12Aug_8Ca_FD_184831 | JGI IMG/M metagenome (GOLD analysis project Ga0207952, IMG submission 184831) | Serpentinite rock and fluid subsurface biosphere microbial communities from McLaughlin Reserve, California, USA - CR12Aug_8Ca (SPAdes) | ecosystem: Environmental > Terrestrial > Deep...
CGCCGCATCCCCGGGAAGTGCTGGCCACTACGCGCAAGTGATCCAGACGAAGTACATGCTCCGTTCGCTCCTTGATGCCGCGTCGAAAATCGGTGAACTCGGATTCGCGGAAGACCGCGAGATCGAACAAGTCCTCGATGAAGCGCAGCAGGCGGTTTTTTCGATCTCGAATTCATCGACGATGCGCAATTTCACGGCGATCAAGGACGAACTCACTGAAGCATGGGAACGCCTCGAGAACCTCCAGAAGCACGAAGGCGCGATGCGCGGTGTTCCGACCGGCTTCCCTGCCCTCGACAGCATGCTCGCCGGTCTGCAAAAGAGCGACCTTATCATCCTCGCGGCACGGCCGAGTATGGGCAAGACGGCACTCGCGCTGGATATTGCCCGCCAAACCTCGACGAAATTCCAGACGTCAGTCGGCCTCTTTTCACTCGAAATGAGCTCGCAACAGCTCGTCGACCGCATGCTTGCCGCGCAGGCAGGCGTCAACTCGTGGCGCCTCCGCACCGGCAAGATCTCGAAAGACGAGGAATACGACCGCTTGCAAGAAGGCATCGCCGCGCTCTCCGACGCACCGATCTACATCGACGACAAGCCGGGCAACACGGTTTTGGCCATGCGCTCGACGGCGCGCCGTATGAAATTGGAAAAAGGCCTCGGACTTGTGATCGTAGATTATCTACAGCTCATTACGCCGACGATTACCGGCGCCAACGTCTCGACCGTCCAGCAAGTCACGGAAATTTCCCGCGCACTCAAGCAAATGGCGCGCGAGCTGGAAGTCCCCGTCCTTGCGCTCTCGCAGCTGTCCCGTGCCGTCGAACAACGTCGCGGGCGACCCCGCCTTTCCGACCTCCGCGACTCGGGCTCAATCGAACAGGACGCCGACGTCGTTATGTTCATCCACCGCGAGGACATGATGGGCTCGCGTAGCGCTGACGAAAAGAACAACGTTGCAGAGATCCTCATCGAAAAACACCGTAACGGTCCTGTCGGCAAGATCGACCTTATGTTTGATAACGAAAAGACGACATTCCACACGGTCGAAAAGAGTGACTTCGGCGATTTCACGACCGAGGCGACTGTCGGTGAGGAGAATACGCCGTTTTAGCCATGGATCCCATCGAGCGTTTGAGTGCGCTTTTTGAAAAATTTCCAGGCATCGGGCCACGCCAAGCGCAGCGCTTCGTGCAGTACCTTTTGCGCTCATCACCGACACTTCGCCGCGAGCTCATGGATGGTTTGCGCGATTTAGGCTCCAGCGTACACCAATGCCCGCTCTGCATGCGGTTTTCGAGCGGATCAAAGGGCCTCTGCGCGATCTGCAACGACACACACCGCGAGCCGGTACTTGCGGTCGTCGCGTCCGACGCCGATCTCATGGCGCTCGAGCGGTCGCATACGTACCGCGGCCGGTACTTCGTCCTCGGAGGCTTGATTTCGCTTGCGTCGGAAAAAACAAATGGCCTGCGCCTCCGGGAACTCCTCGCGTCGCTTTCGAAGCGTGAGGGGCTCCGCGAAATCATCCTCGCCTTCCCTGCGAATCCGGAGGGCGACGCCACCGCAACCCGCGTCCGGGAAGAACTCGCTACCGCAGGAATCCCCGTCACCAAACTCGGCCGCGGCCTCTCAACCGGCAGCGAACTTGAGTACGCGGACCCGGATACCCTGAAAAGCGCGCTTGATAATCGGAAGTGAATCGTATCTAATATCAGCGGCAACATGGGAGATGCCTATGACCATCAACATGATCGTGTGGGCAGGAATATTCCTGCTCGGTCACGCGCTTTTCGCACTCTGCCCGTGGTGGCTGATTGCAGCGGTTGTTGTTGTGTGCGGAGCGGGACTGCAAATTATCGAGACTGACTCTGCGGAACTGCTTCCTCCGGCATGATTGCAATCCTCTCCTGCGTCAGACGCGCGGCTTTTCCGCCGCGCTTTTTTTATAGGGAAATCTTGACCTTCGTATACGGCTGGCGGTGACCCTTCTTTTTCATGTAGCGGGACTTCTGGCGGTAGCGAAGCACGCTTACTTTGTCGTCGCGTCCTTCTTCGAGGATTTCTCCCATGACTTTCGAGCCGGATACCGTGGGTGTGCCGACTTTGACCGTGTCACCATCGGCCGTGAGGAGGACCTGGTCGAAATTAACCTTCGAACCGACGCCCTTCGTGCCCTTCAAGGTTTCGACATAGATAACGTCGCCGTCCTTGACGACGTACTGCTTGGAGCCTGTCTCGATAATCGCGAATTTGGACATATCGGCGACACTATACGATACGTGGCTTAAAAACGCAATTATTCGACCTGTGGCTTCTCAAGGAGCCCCACCTCAATATCCGCCGACTTGTCGGTGATCCGGAGGACGTCCTTGTCGATCTTCCCCAGTTCTTTCGCCCCGGCGTTAAAGTGGTTCACCGTGGTCGAGAGTGAGCTACCAAGTTTTTTGTAGTAGTCAGTGTAGGCGTTGAGGTGGCGCGAGAGGTTTTCGACGTTTTTTGCAATGTCTTTCGCCGTTTCCTCGATCTTGAACGCTTTGAAGCCGTAGAGGACCGATTGGAGATACGCGGCAAAGGTCGTCGGTGAGACGATGATGACTTTCCTCTCGTTGTAGGCGTAATCAATCAGGTTACGCGTATTCACTTTGACCGAGCCGACTTCGTTAATGAGAAGGTCGTAGTAAATCCCTTCCGCCGGGATGTACATGAAGGCAAACGGCAGCGTGCCGTCTTTCACGCGCACGTATTTCGCGCACTCATCGATGCGCATCTTGAGGTCGTTCTTGAACAGTTTCTCCAATTCCTCTCGTTGTTTGTCATCGATCGCATTCACGAGCCGTTGGTAATTATCGAGCGAGAATTTCGCGTCGATCGGGATCATACCGTCTTTCGTAATGATGACGGCGTCCACCGTCTCCCCTCCCGGGAATTCGTGTTGCATCTTATAGGAGCCTGGCGGGAGGATGTTGCCAAGGATCAATTCAAGCGATGCTTCGCCGAGGTTTCCGCGCTGCTTTTGGTGCTTCAAGACCTTTTCGAGGTTTTGGAGCTGCTCCGCGATCGTAAAGACTTGTTTCGTACTCTCCTTCGTCTCGGTCACACCTTTCACGACCTCCAAGAGTTGCCGAGAGACCTTTTCGGTGATGTCGCTCATCAGGCGCTGTGTCTCGTTCGATTGCATGCGCATGTTTTCGTTCATGCGGTTCGAGCCTTCGCCAAGGAGCCGCGCGACATCTTGCAGCTGGTTTTGGAGGAGCATGAGACCCTGGCTGTCGTCTCGTGTTGGCGGCTTGCGCAAAAGCAGGAACGCGACAAGCGCGACAAGCACGATAAGGAGGAGGAGGATGAGCCATTCCATTTGACGATAGTACCACAGGGCGTATAGTGTCGCCTGGAATGGAGCTAGGCCGGTATCGCCCCCGCGTGCCGGCCGAAAGGCGCGCACGTCCCACCCCACACGGGACGTGCGCGCTGATCTTTTTTGGATACTTGACAAATATCTATCATATGCTACCATGGTATTCGGATCGCTCTCGGCAGTCCCTCCCCCGCGGACTGTCGATCGCTGTGTCCGTTCCCCCACGGATGCAGCACCCGGCCGCACGCTTCCCCCGAAGCGTGCGGCCATTCTTTTATATTTCTGATTTGTTGCTACACTGCCATCATGCTTGTTGACCGAATCAAAGCTGACATGAAGGAGGCCATGAAGGCGAAGGACGATTTGCGCGTCCAGACGCTCCGCATGGCGATCGCGGCATTCACGAACGAGCTCGTGGCGAAGAATATGAAGCCGACGGATCCGGTAGACGATGCAATGGCGGTCACCGTTTTGAAGCGGCTCGCGAAGCAGCGCAAGGATTCAGCGGAACAATTCGCAAAAGGCGGCCGACCAGAGCTTGCCGAGAAAGAGACGAAGGAACTCGCGATCGTTGAGGCGTATTTGCCGCAGCAGGCGTCACGCGAAGACATCGAGAAAGTCGCACGCACAAAAAAAGAAGAAATGGGCGTTGATGCCGCCGGCAAAGGCAAACTCATGGGAGCTGTTATGAAAGAATTTGGCGGAAACGCGGATTCGGCAACCGTAAAAGAAGTCGTCGAGAGCCTTTTTCAATAAACCGCCTTTTGGAGACGATGCGCCAGAAATACCGACCATGCTGCGGCAATCGCTGCCGTAATGATTGCCGTTGCGAACGCGAGCGATTCGGCTGTCGTAAGCAGGAGGACGATGAATAGGATGCACATCGAGACTCGGCCGAGCGAGAGTCCCATTTCCTTCACCGCCGTGTACTCGTCAATGAAGTGGCCGCCGTCCGCGGGCTGCTCGAACGCATGGGGGTCCACATTGAAGCGCACCGGCGAGGTGCCGGACGTGTACGCAATGTTGACCGCAAGGACTTGCGCCGGCGACGCCGCCGCAAGTTTGACGATCCAGGTCGAAAATACGATCGTGGCAAGTACGAACGGAGAATGCAGCGCGAGCGAGCGCAGGAATTTCTTGACGAGGAAGCGGCCGAGGAACGCGACGCAAAGCGTTGCCGTGAGGACCGCGCCGAGCGTACGGAAGGATCCGACAAGGAGGAAGACTGCAAGCGGCCAGATTAAGAGGAGGACGGCGCCTTGGATGCCGTCGAGGAGGAAAAGGCCGGTTGCCAGATGGTTTTTCCGTGCGAACAGCTCGCGCACGGTCGCTGCGTATGTCCATTCGTACGATTCGTACGTTTCCGCCCGTCGCGCAACCGCAAGCGCCGAAAGCAGCATGAGCGCAGTACAAGCAGCAAAGAGGATCGCCGGGCCCTCGCGGTATTCCGTGAGCACGAAGCCGGCGAGCGCCGGGACGAGCGCTATCGCGGCTTCACGGAAAATCGGAGTGAGCGACTGCGCACCGGCGTTGGCAGTCTCGTAGGGAATAAAATAGAAGGCGCGATACACGCCTTGGACTACGGCAAATGCCCCGATCGCCCAAAAGACGGCATCACGGGACGGGTCGGCAAGGAACAGCGCAGCCAAAAGGAGGAACGCGAGAGCGCCGAAAACCGTGCCGAGAAGCAACGTCTTTTTCACGCCACGGCGCAATGCCCTTCCTGCAAGCGGCGTGAGGACGAACGAAATGCAGTGTGAGAGCGCGTAGAGCGCGACAACCCCGGCAAGCGCGACTTCAAGATCGCGGACCGCAACGTAAAACACGCGGAACACGATGACCCAGGCAAAAACGTTTCCCGCCGCGAGCGCAGCGCGGAACAGGAAGCGGTGTACTGCGAGGCCTGACCCGCCGTGCATACAGCTACGGTGTCGGCACGGGACGAGCTCGGCGGAACGAGATGAAGGACGTTATGACGGGCAGTATGGCAACAAGCGCGTATCCGACCCACACGCTCCACGTCGAATAGAGCGCCCAGCCTGAAAACGGTACGAGGAAAAGCGCGTCGAGCACGACTGCGCAGACAGCCCAGGAGAGAGCGTATGGCAGGAGGTCGCGCCAGTTCGGCAAGTGCAAAGAGCGTGCGGCGAGGGCCGTAATGCCGGCAAGCGCGAGTATGCGGATGACGAGCGAGAAGATTCCAGCAGCAAGCCCGTAGATCACGAGCCCTGACCACAAGAGGTACATCAAGGCATAGATGACGACGCCCCACCCGACTGCGCCCAAAAAGAATTTCATCCCGTTAGAAATAGGGCGTGGGCGTTATCTTTTGCCAGCGCGCCATATTGGCTATTGCGGTTAAATGCGACCATCATATTCAAAGCTATATAATCCACGTCCACTATTTCTAACGGGACGTGTACACCAATCATACACCCCCGCGAGGCCAAAGCCGCGCGGGGGTGTAGATAACGATGAATCGTTAGACTGACTTCTTGGTACTACCAAGAATTGCGACGACCGCCACCTCCGCCCCAGTCGCCACCGCCACCGCGATTATCGCGGCGAGGGCGCTCCTCGAGAGGACGAGCCTCGTTCACAGTCAGCGAGCGTCCGCCGAAATCTTTGCCGTTCCACATGTCGATCGCCTTTGTAGCGTCTTCATCGGAAGCGTATTCGACGAAACCGAAGCCCTTCGAGCGGCCGGTCATCTTGTCCATGATGATGATCGCGGACGAGACGGCGCCTGCCTGTTCGAAAGCTTCGCGGAGCTGGTCTTCCGTCGTTGAGTACGGAAGGCCGCCCACATATAACTTCTTTGCCATGCTTGTGAGAAACTGTTTAAAAAGTCCATCTGCGTTGTAGCGGAGCCTCTGCGTCTCCTTCGTCGTATTTGTAATACGCCTCAGTCGCCGCTTTCTCCGCGCCTAGCATCCAGAGTTTTTCAATCAGTTTCTTAAATGTTGCTTTGCTAAAACATGTAAACCAACCTCTTCCTTACTTGCCTCGGTTTACACCTGCGCAGCTGGGGAAAACTTACATTCCCCGCAACCCTAGCACATTCATGAACAGTGGCAAGGGTGAGATGGGGATGGGAACGCTAGGCCTCATGGAGCAGCTCGGCTGCGAGGCGGGGTGGCGCAAAATCGCAGCGGCGATATATGCGTGACGGTTTGCCAGGGTGTGGAAATCGTTGTAGGGTTGCGACGGCTTGGGAATGGCTCCCTGCCCGAAAGCGCCATGGAGGGCGATATGGCTGACGAGAAGAAAATAGACCGTCTAATCGTGGAGCGAATCAAGCGACGCCTCAGGGAGGCCGACCAGCACGAGCGCAAGAACTACATTGACAACCCTGACGAATTCAAGATCGCGCGCGAGGAGCACGCCGCCGAGGTTCTCGACGTAAATCTCAACCAGTCCGACAAGGTCGAAGGCAGCGGTTCGAACGACAACGACGACAGCGGGTTCAGAAACGACAACGACGACAGTGGGTTCAATAAGGGCCCGTGACGGCTGGCCGGCGGGCGCACCAAAGCACTCGCCGGCCGCATCTTTTTCTGCTATAACTATCTCCACCAGAAGAGTCGTTAGCTCAGTAACAGAGCTTCCGTCGGGAGAGTCTCGACAACAGCTGGAAAATGGTTATAAGTGGTACATGGGCCGTTAGCTCAGTTGGTAGAGCACCTCATTTGCAATGAGGGGGTCGCAGGTTCAAATCCTGTACGGTCCACCAAAGACGATAAGGACATGCCCTGCGGCATGTCCTTTCGCTTTGGTGGAAGCCGGAGCGATGTCGCGCCAGAGGGCGCGACCGCGAGGCCGGGTCGGGAAATTTTTTGAGCGACGGCGAAAATAAATATTCCTGACCTCACAGAACACATGGGAAACCCATGGGTTCCCCGCAGTTCTTATACTGTACGGTCCACATTTGACATTTGGTAGGTATTATGTTTACGTAAATAAACCAACGGATTGTTGGTCGATTGTCAATCGATAGGAGAAGATGATGCAGGTTGATGAAGTGCCCCAATCGGAAGTGCTGGTCACGTCAGCAAATGCAAACGTTATCGCGCAGGCTATTCGACAAGCTCTCACTAACCCTGACGCGCAGCTCTTTCACGACACAGAAGCGATCCACGGCGCCGATCGGTCTGGCCGGATACTTCGCATCAAAGCACGCGCAGGAGTTCAGCCACTTTTCAGGCCTATGACGGCGGAACGCGCCGCGTCCGAGCTGATCCGTTTGGGAAAAACGGAGGCCCGGTATGGAACGCGTCCAAGGCAGATCGTGCAACGTGGCTGGGAGATCAGTAAAGCAGTGATCGACGGTGAAATCGTGATCATTGCGTGGGCAACGTGGATCCCAGCGTAAAGTGTAGACGAGAGGAGGTCTCGGTTCCGAGACCTCCTTACCTTTTACTCAACCCCACCGCATGCGCCACAAAATCTTTGACCGACGACCCGACGCTCGCGAGCATATGCGGAAGCGAGGCGTGCTCGTGCAAACCGGGAAGCGAATTTACTTCAAGAAGGTACGGTCCACGCGGCGTCAAAATGAAATCAGCACGGGAAAAGTCGGAGAGCCCGAGCGCACGATGCGCTTGCTTCGCCGCCTCGGCCAGCAACCGTTTATCCTCATGTGAAAAATCACTCGGCACGATATGTTGGTGGCCGCCTGCATGGTGATGGGTATAGTGCAGGATCTGCGCGTCATCCGGGAGGACGATATGGACCGGCGGCAGCGCGTAGAGGTCTTCGCCCCGGAAACCTTCGATGACCCCGACCGTCGCGTCATCGCCCACAATGTACTCTTCGACGAGCGCGTTGCCGAACGCGTCGAGCACGTCCGCGAGCACGTGCGGCAACTCAATGATCGTTGCGGCTATCGCGATCCCATGCGATGCGCCTTCAAGTGCGGGCTTTACGACATACGGCGGTCCGAATTCCGCAAAAACCAGCCTCGACATTTGCCCGGCGTCCATTCCCTCGCGCGCAACGAATCCTGCGCTCTTCGGCATCCTCACGCCGGCATGGTGCAGGATTTTCGCCGCGCGGATCTTGTTAAGCGAAAGCGAACTCGCGAGCGCGTCGGAACCCGTATACGGTACGCCGACCCGATCGAGGATGCGCTGCACCGTGCCGTCCTCGCCGACGCCGCCGTGGAGGCCGGAAACGACGACGTCGACTTGCGCAAGCGCGCGCGCAGGAGAAACCGGGAGGCCGCGCGAATGCCAGTATCCCTGCTTATCAATGAAAATATCCCGCGTATCGAACTGGTCTTCGAGTAATGCATCAAGGATAACGGCGCCGGTTTTCAGCGAAAGGTCATATTCGCTGGATGTCCCGCCACGCAAAACACCGACGATCGTCCTCGCCATGCACGAAGTATAGCACCCCATAGCGGCTACTCGCCGCGTTCCGTAAATTGCAGCCCACTCGGCAGCGTGAAGTACTCGGGCGAAATGTCCCACACCCGCTTGCACCGCGAAATCTTGAACAGATTTTCCTCGGTCGAGCCTTCGCCGAGGTTTATTTTCGTACGTTCGGCGAAGTTTATGTTATCGGCCCAGGTGTAGGTGGTCCCGTCACCATGGATGATCGTGTGGAACGTCGCCGCGATCCCGTCGCCTTCGACTTTGTAATCCGCCCGTAATTCTCCTCGCAGAATGTACATCGTGCCGGTGAGGCCTTTCACCCCCGCGTCGTCGATCACGCATTCCATCGTCGGCAGCGTGCGGAATTCGTCCCAGGTCCGAAGCGCTCCCACATCCGGTACCCAAAACCAATAGCCGATGAGCGAGACCGCGACAATGATCGTGATCCCGATCGCGACCGAGGCGGCGTTGTGCATCGGACAACTATACCACAGCCAAAATATGGCCTAACTAAGCCTCTTTTCCATGCGCTTCCTGTGCCAATGAAGTCGCTTCGCTCCTTAAGAACCCACGGTTCTTAATTATTTCCTCCACGGGAAAACAAAGTGTTTTCCCGACCCCTTTCCTATCACATGGCTCGGCGCATGCGCTGCCGATGCCATGTGATTGCATACCGGTGCGCCTCATTGTTGGCAAGGAGGATGTCGCGCTCTTTCTCCGTGATGATCGCCTGGTCACCGACCAGCCTCTCCGGCTGATGGTGCTCGTTTTTTACGACACCGACGATCGGGATCATAATACCGGCGTTCGCAAGGATTTTTTTAGCGGCGTTCATCTGTGCCGTGTGCCCGTCAACCACGATGAGGCGCGGATATGGCCATTCCGGATGAAGGAAGCGGCGTGAAAGCACTTCGCTGAGGGCTCCTGCGTCATTGTTGGTAAAGCCACGGATCTTGAATTTGCGGTATGCGCTCTTTAGCGGTTGTGAGTCTTCGACGACGGCCATCACGCCGACCGTTTCGCTCCCCATCGTATGCGCGACATCGTACGCCTCGATGCGTGCGCTGTTCGCACGTATCTGTCCTCCCGTCGCAAAGCGCGACTCGCTCTTGATGAGCGAGATGTCGCGGATATGCGTGAGCGCATTGATGCGGCGACGCGCCTCTTCGGCGTCTTCAAACCGCTCTTCGTTCGCCGCGGCTTTCATTTCTTTTTCGAGTTCCTTCACCAGCGCGTGTTTTTTGCCGCTAAAGAGGAGGCAGATGTTGCGGATGGTCTCTCCGTACTCGCGTGCATCCGTTTCTCCGGTGCATACACCGGGGCACATGCCGATTTGACGGTTAAAACAGGGACGGCACTGTTTTTTGCCGCTTTTCAATTGATCGTCGCACGGCGTGCACTTCTCATCGCGGTACGGGAAGATGCGCCGCACCAGCTTCATCGCGTCGCGCAGCGCCAAGCCCTGCGGGAATGGGCCGAAAAGGTGCTTGATCTTCCCTTCCTGCCAATTGGTAAAGAGTTCGCGGCCGCGGACAACGAGGACGCGCGGGAAATTCTCTTTCGTGATCACAAGGTAATTGAAGCTTTTGTTGTCTTTCGACGCGATGTTGTAGGGTGGCTCAATCTTCTTGATAAGGTTTGCTTCAAGGATGAGCGCCTCCAAGACCGAGTCAGTCTGCTCCCAGGTAATGGAATCCGCCTCCGCCACCATCGCTTCGATTGCGCTTGATCTCGCTTCGACGATATCTTTAGAAAAATAACTCCGCACGCGGTCGCGCAGGACTGTCGCTTTCCCGACATACAAAACCTTCCGCCCTTTGCGGAATTGATACACACCCGGTTCTTCCGGAATGTCGAAACGTGCAAGGTCTTCGCGTTGCATGCAAAGACTTTGCCACGGTCATCCGGCCGTGGCAAGTTTTCGTACCTTCATAGGAAGCTTGAAATACTCCCGGTCGAAATAGTCCGGACACTCGCAGTTGCCAGTAGCCAGGACTGCCCAGAAGTGGATATAGTCCGCTCCCGGGTCCGTGCCATTACCACCGGAGTTCTCGTGCGCATATCGGAACGCACCTGCGTTATCGGTCTTGTGGAACTGCGACATCCGTGCAAGTTTCCACAAGCCATCTTCTCGCGAACATGGAATCCATACTGTCATGGTCTCCTCCTTAGCTGTCGTAAGCATACGCCCATCCGCGGGCCGGGCGAGTACCCGCTGTGGATTACCGCTTTTTCTTCAGTGCCCTCTTGAGGTAACTTCCCGTGTGGCTCCCCTTCGTGTTCGCAACATTTTCCGGAGTGCCGTGCGCGACGATCTTCCCGCCGCCCACGCCGCCCTCGGGGCCCATGTCAATAATCCAATCTGCACACTTCAAGACGTCGAGATTGTGTTCGATGACGACGACCGAATTGCCGCGATCGACGAGACGCTGGAGGATTTCGATCAATTTCGCCACATCGTCGTAGTGGAGGCCGACCGTCGGTTCATCGAGGAGGTAGATGGTTTTGTTCTGCAGCGGCCGATACAGTTCCGACGCGATTTTCACGCGCTGCGCTTCGCCGCCGGAGAGCGTTGTCGCGCTCTGTCCAAGACGAAGGTATCCAAGTCCCACATCATCGAGCGTTTTCAAGCGGTCGCTGATCGCCGGAATGTCCTCAAAAAAGGCGAGCGCCTCTTCAATTGTCATTTCGAGGATGTCGTGGATGTTCTTTTTCTTGTATTTCACTTCGAGCGTCTCTTTCATAAATCGTTTTCCGTTGCAGACATCGCAGGTGACGTAGACAGTCGGAAGGAAGTGCATTTCGACCGCAACGAGGCCGTTCCCTTCGCATGCTTCGCAACGGCCGCCTTTGCGGTTAAAGGAGAACCGCGAAGGCCCCCACGCGCGCGCCTTCGCCTCTTCCGTCATCGCAAACATGTCGCGGATGTGCGTCCACGCGCCAGTGTAGGTCGCCGGGTTCGAACGCGGCGTGCGGCCGATCGGTGATTGGTCGATCAAAATGGAACGCGTGAGGTATTCCGTGCCCGAGAACTCACCGACGTTGTAGATTTTCGCCGTCCGCCATCGCTTGTCGAACCGCGCCTGCAGGTTCCGATGCAGGATTTCGTAGAGGAAGGTGGATTTGCCGGAGCCGGAGACGCCGGAAATGACGACGAGCTTCCCGAGCGGGATGTCCACGTCGACGTTCTTCAGTGAAAACTTGTTCGCGCCACGGATCTTGATCTTGCCTTTGTCCTGGGTGCGACGTGCATCCGGAAGTTCCACCCGCGCTTCGTCGCGGAGGTACGCAAGCGTGCGCGAGCCGCTTTTGTTCGTCTTTGCGGTAAGCAGGTTTTCGAGATACCCGTCGACGACGATGTTGCCGCCATGCGTGCCAGCACCGGGGCCGATATCCACGATGTAATCGGCCGCAAAAATAGTATCTTCGTCATGCTCGACGACGAGGACCGTGTTACCGAGCTCACGCAAATGCTTCAGTGTGGTGATGAGGCGGTCATTGTCCCGTTGGTGGAGGCCGATCGTCGGCTCGTCGAGGACGTAGAGCGCACCAACGAGGCCGGAGCCAAGCTGGGACGCAAGACGGATCCGCTGCGCCTCACCGCCCGAAAGCGTATTTGCCTTGCGGTCGAGCGTGAGGTATTCGATGCCGACGTTGAGCATGAATTGGAGGCGGCTCGTGATTTCCTTGATGACAGCCTTTGATATTTCCTTTTCTTTCTGTGTCAGCTGGAGGCTGTCAAAAAACTTCTTTGCGTTTTCGATCGACATGCCGGAGATCTGCACGATACTCGTTTTAGAATCCGGATTCCCGCCGGCGTAAAGCGCAACATTCAATGCTTCGGCGCGAAGACGCGCCCCATTGCAGGCTTCGCAGGGCTCGTCGCCCCAGATGTATTTCGTCCCAAGGCCGTTGCAGGTCGGGCACGCGCCGTACGGTGAATTGAAGGAAAAGAGGCGCGGCTCGACTTCCGGAAACGAAAACCCATCGTAGGCGCACATGAATTTCGCAGACATAACATGTCCCTCGCCATTCGGATCAGTAATTTTAACGAGTCCATCCGCTTCGTGAAGCGCACGTTCGATCGCTTCACCGGCGCGCTCGCGGGCACCCTTCGGGTCGTCGGAGAATTCGGAAATGAAAATCTCGTCCACGACGATATCGATGTCGTGCTTGAAATTCTTCTTCAATTCGACGCGCTCACGAAGCGAATGTTCCTTGCCGTCGACGACCGCCTTTTCAAACCCCTTATTGAGCATGTCGTAGAGGAGCTGGTAGTACTCGCCTTTGCGTCCGACAACGACCGGAGCCGAAATGCGGATTTTCGCTTTGGAAACGCCGGCGGTGAGCGTCACTCCCGATTTCTTGGCCAATTTGCTCGTCTTTTCGACTGCTTTCAGCACTGTCTCGAGGATTTCCTCGTTCGAGAGTTTCTTCACTTCCCTGCCGCAAATCGGGCAGTGCGGATGGCCGATACGCGAGTAGAGGACGCGGAGGTAGTCGTAGATTTCGGTGATCGTTGCCACAGTCGAGCGGGGGTTGTTCGAGCGGCTTTTTTGGTCGATGGAAATTGCTGGCGAGAGGCCAGAAATCTCATCGACGTCCGGCTTCTGCATCTGGCGAAGGAATTGGCGGGCATAGGCGGAGAGCGATTCGACGTACTTTCGCTGCCCCTCAGCAAAAATCGTATCAAACGCGAGCGATGACTTTCCGCTCCCGGAAAGCCCCGTAAAGACGATCATTTTGTTGCGCGGGATCTCAAGGTCCACGTTCTTGAGATTGTGCGTCCGTGCCCCTTTTATGATTATTTTGCCATCCATACAACAGGTTATGCCCCCTGATTTGAGACAGGGGGTAACTGCCTCACTATAGCACATATCAACTACGAGAGAAGTTTGCTTACTTTTGCTTTAGTTCACGCACTATAGCTAGCACGATTATTAGAGATAGTATATTTTCCATGAGTATTGACCGGACAGCGCATGGCGTAAAAAGCAGTCCAGTAACCTAACCAAAGCCGACCATCGTAATTCGACTTTTACGGCAATTGATACAGCCGCTTCTTGATGGGCTAATAATTGGCTGCGCTACCACACTATCATCGTGATTCAAAGCATATATGAGTGAATACATGTGGATAACGTATCACATAACTACCGCCTCTTCTGTCAAGATAACTTCAAACTGGCGCCGCACTTCGTCTTTTACTTTTTGCGCGAGTTCGCGGACGTCTTCGGCTGTCGCGTTGTCCGCATTAATGATGTAGTTCGCCTGCTGCGGTGAGACTTGCGCTCCGCCGAGCTTCGCGCCCTTCATGCCGGCTTTTTCGATAAGCCAACCAGCGGGAACGCGGCCGCCACGGGATTTGACGCCTTTTTCTTCCTCAAACATATTCACGACATGCTGCGGCGCGACCGGATTCATAAAATACGAACCAGCTGCCTTCACGTTTTGGATATGTCGCTTTTCGCGCTCGGCGATCGTCTCGTCGATAAGGGCGGGATTCGATTCCCCCAGCTTCAGGTGCACATCAAGAATGACCCACTCCGGATTCTTCTTGAAAAAGCTGTTGCGGTACTCAAATTCGCATTCGGCGTTCGAAAATTCGTGCACGTCTTCGGTTGTAGTGTTGATCGCCCGTACCCACGTCACAAAATCTTTAATTTCCGGCCCAAATGCGCCTGCATTGCCGCGCACCGCACCGCCAATCGTCCCCGGAATGCCAGCAAGCTTCTCCCATCCTCCTTTTCCTTGTTTTGCAGCTTCACGGATGAGCGTCAACAAATTGCAGCCTGCCTGAGCCTCAAGGCCCTCATCGGTGAATTGGAATTTCTCTCCCACGACACGGATCACGAGGCCACCAACCTCATCGTCGGGGATGAGAAGATTGCTCCCGCCGGCTATTACATAAAACGAGACGCCCTTTTCGCGCGCAAAGCCGAGTGCATCGCGGATGTCTGACTCGGTAGCAACTTCGGCAAAATACCGAGCCACCCCTCCGATTTCAAAGGTCGTCAAGGGCGAAAGCGGCACGTTCTCGAGGATTTCCATAGAGGGATTATATTTCAAAACGAGAGGTCAGCATATATGCGGATATGCCGACCTCGGTGCAAAGATTGGACGCTCATTTCATCTTGTCCAAAATGTTCTTCAAGCTATGAGTGTCGTCCTTGCTCACGGCCTCGGATGCCACGGTACGCACGTCTTTTTTCCAGACGATGATGGAGTACTTCCCCTCGTTGTCCGGATCGGGGTATAGGTCCACTTCCGGCCCGTCTTTCACGTAAAGACGGACTACGCTGTTGAAAGGCAAACACTCAACCTTGACGAGGCGATCCTCCACTTGGGAGTAGATCTTCTCGCAACCACGATGCGTCGGCTTAAGTTTGAACTTACTCATTGCATCCTCCGTTACTGCTTCGCCTTTCACTTCTTAGAGGCAACCAGTTCCAGTAGACACCTCCATGAGCTTCACGTCAACTTCATTCTGTGTTGTCATTTACGCCCCGATTTCGAGAGCTCGAGCTGCCGGATCTCGTCGCGCAACAGCGCCGCTGTTTCGAAATCGAGGGCATCCGCGGCAGAATGCATTTCCTCGCGCTTCTGTTTGATCAGTTTCGTGATGTCGCCGCCGGCGGCAGAAAGCTCGGTGGCAGCGAGTTCAGAAACCGCCCGGTCGCGCATCTTCTGGATGTCGCCGATGATATCGTGGATCTTCTTTGCGACGGTTTTCGGCGTGATGCCATGTGCTTTGTTGTACGCGATTTGGCGTTCGCGGCGACGGTTCGTCTCGTCGATCGCCCGCTGCATGGAGCCCGTCGTCTGGTCGGCGTAGAGGATGACACGGCCAAGGACGTTGCGCGCGGCACGGCCGATCGTCTGGATGAGCGACGTCTCTGAACGAAGGAACCCTTCTTTGTCGGCGTCGAGGATACCGACGAGCTCGACCTCCGGCAGGTCAAGGCCTTCGCGAAGCAAGTTAACGCCGACAAGGACATCAAAGATGCCCTTCCGGAAATCGGTCAGAATCTCGATACGGTCGATGGTCTTCACGTCGGAGTGGATGTATTTCGACTTCACGCCTTTTTCGATGAGGAAGTTATTCAGGTCTTCTGCCATTTTCTTCGTAAGGACGGTCACCATCGAGCGGCCGCCGCGCTCGGTCGTCTTCACCGCTTCTTCGATGAAATCCTTCACCTGGCCCACATAGTCCCCCCGCGCAATGACGGGCTTCAGCGTGATTTCCGGATCAATGAGCCCGGTCGGCCGGATGATCATTTCGACGGGTTGCCCGCCTTTTTCCAATTCAAATGTGCCCGGTGTCGCCGACGTGTAGATCGTCTGCCCGGTATCCTCGCGGAATTCGTCGAACTTGAGCGGGCGGTTGTCTACGGCGCTTGGCAACCGGAAACCATGCTCGATGAGGGTGAGCTTCCGTGCGCGGTCGCCTGCGTACATGGCGCCGAGCTGCGGCACCGTGACGTGCGATTCGTCAATGATCGTGAGAAAGTCCGGTTTCCCATCCTTCGTGTGTGGAAAATAATCAAGGAGCGTATACGATGGCTCTCCTGGCTGCCGGCGGTCGAAATGCCGCGAGTAGTTCTCGATGCCGGAGCAAAACCCGAACTCGCGGATCATCGCAAGGTCCTGCCGTGATCGCCGCTTCAGGCGCTCGGCCTCTAAGATTTTGCCTTGTTCCTCGAAAACCTTGAGCTGCTCTTTCAGTTCGTGTTCGATATCGGCAACCGCCGCCTCGACGACGTCCTGCGGCGTCACGTACTGCTTCGCCGGGAAGATGAATGTCTCGTCCAACTCTTCGGTAATGGCGCGGGTGATATGGTCCATTACCTCAATTTTCGCAACCGTACCGCCAGCGAGGTCGACGCGGTAGACCACGCGCTCGCCCGCAGGCATGATTTCGACTACCGAGCCGAGCGCACGGAACGAGCCTGGCGTGAGGTCGCCCGTCGTACGTTCGAAATACATCGAAATCAATTTGCGCGTAAACAGCGCACGCGTCATTTCCTCGCCCTGTGTAACCTTCACGATGTATTTTTCGTATTCGCGCGGGTTGCCGAGGCCGTAGATGCACGAGACTGACGCGACAATGATGACGTCCTTGCGCGTGAGGAGCGCCTGCGTCGCTGCGTGGCGCAGACGCTCGATGTCTTCGTTGATCATCGCTTCCTTTTCGATGTACGTGTCCGTGACGGGAACGTACGCTTCCGGCTGATAGTAGTCGTAGTACGAAACGAAGTAGTGGACGGCAGCGTCCGGGAAAAATTCGCGGTACTCGGCGGCGAGCTGCGCGGCGAGCGTCTTGTTGTGCGCGATGACGAGTGTTGCTTTCCCCGTCTCCGCGATCACGTTCGCACACGTGAAAGTTTTTCCCGATCCTGTGACGCCAAGAAGCACCTGGTCGCGCTTTCCTTCCTTAAGGCCGTCCACAAGCGCAGAAATTGCCTTCGGCTGGTCGCCGGACGGCTTGTAGTCTGATATAAGTTTGAAGACGGACATCTCCCCAGTGTATCCACACCACGCCCCTAGCGCAAATGCAAGAGGGCTGGTAGTCTACCGGCACAGGCACTAACCATAGGGGGTTTTATGAAGCCTGGACCACGGAAAAAGAAAGCCGTACCGAAGTCGAAAGAAGTTCTTGAGGAGGAACGAATACAGAGGGTCACGAAGGTTATGTACGTGCGACGTAGGGTCGCAGAACGAGAAGCGAGGGATGCTAATGCCACTCAGTGAGCCAGCAAGGCTACCGCCGCTCATCGAAAAGATGGACGACGGCAGACCAGCAATCGTCAAGAAATGGCTCCGCGAGATCGAGCCGGAGAAGCCTCGAAAACCGAACGGTTGCATCGTACTCGAAATGCAACTCATCGTGCTGATGCACGACCCGGGGACACGAAAGTAACCACAACGGCGGCCTTGCAAGGGGCCGCCCAATCTTTTTAATCCAACACCAAGACCGAGACGTTCCGTTTGCCGCGCTTCAGGAGCGCGATCGAGTTTTTGAAATCTTTTTCCTCAAGGACGCGCGAGATATCTGTCACGGTTTCGCCCGAGAGGATTACGGCACCGTCTTCGACGAATTGCCGCGCCTCACGCTTCGATGACGCGAGGCCTGCTGCGACAAGCGCGTCGACGATGGGAAGGCCGAGCTTGATCGTCGCCGAGGGAGCTTCATTGCGGAGCGCCCGCGCCGTGTCCGCAGAAATGTCGGCCAGCGACTTGTCGGCAAAGAGGACTTCCGAGACGCTTCGCGCGCTCTGTGCAGCCTTTTCGCCATGCACGAGCGTCGTCACCGCCGTTGCAAGCGCGATCTGCGCCACGCGCTTTGCCGGATTCGCCGCGTGCTCGCGCATGAACGCCTGAATCGCCGGTTTCGAGAGCAGCGTCATCTTGAGGAGCAGCTCCTCGGCCATCTCGTCGTCGGCATTCAGCCAGAATTGGAAGAATTTGTACGGGGACGTCTTTTCCGGATCAAGCCACACCGCATTGCCTTCTGATTTCCCGAATTTCTTCCCCGCTTTGTCGGTGAGCAGAGGCCACGAGAGGGCGTATGCAACGTCCCCGGTCGTCTTGCGAATGAGTTCCACACCCGAAACGATGTTGCCCCATTGGTCGGAGCCGCCGACTTGCAAATCACAGCCGTAACGCTTGTGGAGTTCCAGGTAATCGTACGCCTGGAGGAGCATGTACGAAAATTCGGTGTATGAAATGGACTGGTCGGGCGTTTCCAGCCGTGGACGCACGCTGTCACGCTTCACCATTTCGTTCACCGTGAAGTGTTTCCCCACGTCGCGAAGGAATTCCATCATGCTGATCGAGCGCAGCCAGTCGGCATTGTTTACCATCTTGAAATCGACACCGCCGAGGAGCTGTTCGAACTGTTTGCGAAGCGCCTTCGCATTTGCATCTACCGTTTCGTCACTAAGGAGATTGCGCTCGGCACTCTTCCCGCCCGGGTCTCCCACCATCCCGGTTCCCCCGCCCACGATGATGATGAGCTTATGGCCGTCTTCGACAAAGCGTCGCAGGACGAGGATGCCCATGAGCTGGCCCGCATGCATGGAATCAGCCGTCGGATCGACGCCGAGGTAGAGCGTGCGTTTTTTGCCGTCCGTGATTTCCTCCAAGGTTTCCGATGAATGCTGGTATACGTATCCGCGCTCGCGGAGGATCTCGGAGAGTTTTTGCGTCGGCTTGGACGCTGCGCGCTGCGGCTTCTCCTTCAGGAACGAAAACCACGACATATGGCGGAAATATACCATAAAAGCTAAGGGTCGATCACTTGTGGTGACCGACCCTATACGGTAGGTGCACTTCTACCGACGGGTCGTGAGATTGTCGCGTTGGCTCACCCTACTGACACCGTGCCACTAACGTATCAGGAATTTCGAAAATCGCCAATCTGGCGCTTTTTTTCCAAATCGCGTACCCCATCCTCATCAATCCCAAAGTGATGGGCAAACTCGTGCCAGATCGTATCGGCAACGACATCGCGGACGTCGAGATTGTCTTCCTCCGCTGCTTCGAGAATAGGTACACGGTAGAGCGTGATCGTGTCCGGTAAAACAAATCCTTCGCCGTAGTGTGCGCCGCGCTCCGAAAGAGGCACACCCTTGTAGAGGCCGAGCAGCGTTTCGTCATCTTCCAACCCTTGGAGTTTCCTGTCCTCGTCCGACGGCTCGTCTTCGACAAGGAGCGCGACGTTTTTGATTTTCTCCCGCACCCATTCGGGCAGCCGGTCAAAGCCTTGGTGGACGAGCGATTCGAATTCGTTGAGGCGCATAGAAGCAGTATAGAAATACGGACGCCTGCGGAGCAAGCGTCCGGCAAGTTCGCCCCCGTAGGTTGCAAGTCACACGGCGGCAAAAACTTGCGTCGTTACTGTAACATCAGACGTCCGGATTCACGAGCTCCGCAAACCGCATCCTGACCTTCTCCACTTTCGGCTCGATGACGAGCTCGCAGTACGGCGCAGATGTGTTCGTTTTGAAATAGTCCTTGTGGTACGACTCGGCGGGATAAAACGTGCCGAGCGGGACAAGTTGCGTCACGACATGCGTACCATCGGTGAGCGATGCATCTACTTCTTTGATCATCTTTTCTGCCGTTGCTTTTTCCTCTTCGTCGCCATAAAAAATCACCGACCGGTATTGCTCCCCGACATCGTTTCCTTGCCGGTTTGGCGTTGTCGGGTCGTGTGAGCCGAAGAAAACGGTGAGAAGGTCTTCGAACGAAATAACTTCCTCGTCATAGGTGATTCGGATGACTTCGGCATGGCCGGTATTCCCTGCCGAAACGCGCTCGTAGGACGGGTTTTCAAGCGCACCGCCGGCGTAGCCAGGCTCGACTTTGGTAACGCCCTTCAGCATTTGGAACACGGCTTCTGTACACCAGAAGCAGCCCCCACCGACAACCGCTGTTTTTGTCATATCATCAGTATATCGCGCTTTAAAAAATATCCCCCGCCGATTGGATCGGCGG
>Ga0207952_1000749_pt1 | contig 20204 bp, 17 predicted proteins | sample SubbioR12Aug_8Ca_FD_184831 | JGI IMG/M metagenome (GOLD analysis project Ga0207952, IMG submission 184831) | Serpentinite rock and fluid subsurface biosphere microbial communities from McLaughlin Reserve, California, USA - CR12Aug_8Ca (SPAdes) | ecosystem: Environmental > Terrestrial > Deep...
TGGAAGCGCCTTGGTCCTAAATCTTGAAGTAAATTTCAAGACATGGATATGATATAGTCCGTCCCCCTTAGTAATAAGAGGATAAGCGTAAGCGATTGGTCGTAGGTTCGATCCCTACCTCCCGAGCCCTGTAGTACAAGGAGGCACGAAAGTGCCTTTTTGTCTTTCTGTATCTAGGTTTTCAGAGGTTCGAGCAGAAGCGATTTCATTTTCTGCTTCAATTTTATTTTTAAAGATAGTTTGTAAGAAAGGGTGAAGCTCTATATGGATTTTTCTATCTTTTAACAAGAGGTTCGAACCTAAACAAGCAAAGATGGCTTTTCGAGTTTTTTCGTCTCCTTTTTCGAACCACGTTTTCGCATAGCAAGCGAAATTAAAGGTTTTTTCAGTAAGTTCCACCCATTCTTCAATTTCCTTGCCTTGTGCCTTTAAAACAACTTCTAGGGCACTTTTACGCTTTAACAACGGAGCTTTCATACTCTGAAGTTCTTCGTTAGAAATAAGTCGTCCATCAGCATTTTCTATTGAGGTGTATTTAAGCATTAAACCCTCTAGTTGCTTAACAACCGATTCAAGTTCTATATTTTTATTCCTAAGAAATGTTTGATGATTTTGGGCTTCGTCGGTATGGAGTTCGTGTAGATGTTTAATAGCCCAGTTCTTGAAACTATTGGATATAGTTAATTTTTCTAAAAGTCCTTCAATTTGTTCGTTAAGTTTTTTTAATTCAATACATTTCTCTGTACAGTTTTCGTTTTTGCGTTTTGTGCAATGATAGTAAACATAGTGGTGAATATTGCCGTTCTTTTGATATTTAGTTTTTGCTTCCGCAGTAATTGCACTACCACAACTATGGCACCGCATAAGGCCAGTAAAAGTAAAATTATGTTCTTTGGGCCGGGGCCGACCTTTTTTTCCTAAAATAATTTGTGCCCTATCAAACTCCTCTTTTGTTATCATTGGTGTATGTGCTCCCTCTATCCAAACACCACAACCGCGAGGAAACTCGAAAAAACCGTAGTAAAACGGATTTGTAAACAAAGAATACATAGCACTCCTTGAAAGATGTTTACCTCCAATATTGCCACGTCTAAGGGTTCTAAGGTCCCACTCCTTACTTATTCTCCATATAGCAGGAACAGAATAGTTGCCAGTTAAAAATAGATTCCACAATCCTTTTACTATGTCGAACCGCTCGGGGTCAATTTCAATGGTCTTGAACCCTTTTTGCTTATCCGGCGTATTGATATAGCCGATAGTTGCACCACTCGGCAACCAACCATTATGTGCTTTTTCAGCCAACCCTCTTTTAACATCTATGCCTTTATTATCATTATCAAGTTTTGCCTGGCTACAGTAGAAGTTTAAAAAGAACTTATCATTGGGTGTATTTTTAAAGGACTGTTGCGGAGTTTTAACTTCAATAAGTGTATCTAAATCTAAAAGGTAAATAATCTCAGCAGTATCAATCGCATTACGAGAAAGTCGGTTAGGGTTCCATATTAAACAAGCGTTTCCTTCACCCTTTTTTATTCTACTCACCATATTTTCAAACTTTTTTCTAGTACGTGGAAGTTTGGCGGAATGAGATTCTTCAATCCAATCTACGACCTCGAGATTTTCGCGGTCTACAATTGCTTCAAGTTCTCTCCTCTGAGCAGGGATTGATAACATTTGCCGGTCTTCTTGTTCACTTGATTTACGCAAATAAGCAAAGTATTTAGTTTTTGCTTGTTGATTTTCCACTAGAGTATGCTAATTTTATCGGCTGCTATTTCTATCGCCTTTTTATCTGAACTTATTTTCGATTTTATTTTCACTAACTCTTTTTTTAATACAGCTTTTGCTTTTTCCTTTTCTTCTGGTGAACTGAAACTTTTTTCTTCAAACTCTTGGATTTTATTATCCATTTCTTTTAATTTCTGCTTATTCGAAAGCATTATTATTGGAGCTAGAACCCCTGCAAGAATCAAACCTAAAACAATACAATAAAATAGAAACATATATTTATAACTTGTAGCTAGTTATTTTTATAATAGGCAGTGTTCCTAGGTGCACGACAACGCAAAAAGGGACAGCCAAGTTGCCTGCTACCCGCAAGAACGAATGCACGAGGCACCGTTTACGGAGGTCTTGACTGCCCCTTTCAGCCCATAAACGGCGCCTAAAAAGACGAAGACCTCGTGCGTTATTCATTCTTGTGGGTAGCAAATGTATCATAGCATTTTTTGACTTCAATTTAAAGCTCATTCCGTGACCTATCTTCCGCTTGGGTCGCGTCTGCTATAAGGCGAGCAAGTGTTTGATAATATAGTTTTTGTTTGTCGAGAGGGAGATTTTTTATAAGAGCACGAATATCATTGGGACCAAACTCAAGAGCCGGTTTTTGTTCTATGACTTTCTTCTTATCCCATTCTTCTACTAAAGCTAACCAGAGTTCTATGTCACTAGCCATACCATACTTAGTACAGCGTTTATGGAATGCTGCGAGTACATCAGGCGTTAAATCACGTAATTTGTTACGTTGGGTTTGCATTTTAAGCGCGTGGAAGTCACTTCTTTGTTTCCAACGGCTAAGTTGGCTTTCATGAATAGAGTGCTTTTTTGCAAATATCTTTGCGCTTATAATGCCAACCCTCTCTTTTTCTTCATTTGTCATTACTGACCACCCAATAAACTCTGTAAATAAATCTTTTTTATAGGGTTCTCTGCCGGCAGCACTATCTAGTTTTTTAACATTTTGTTTATCTTTTTTCATAAAAATCCTTAGATTTCATTGTTTTACATGAATTAAGATTGTTAATTTAACGCTTTATTTTCGGTCCATTTTGAATAACCCAATCTTTTTTGATAGGTCTGTATGTCGCACTAAAAAGAGTTAGGAGAGCAATTGCTTTCTCCGTGGCTTCTTCTTCTGAAATTGGAGTTTTGTGCTCTTGGAGCCAAATCTTTTGGAACTCTTGGAGCGCTAGCCGGCTAAGCATGGCCAACAAAAAAAGCGCTAGGGATAATTGACCAAGTGGCTCGACTGCCAATTAGTTAACTACGCCTGCGCCTAGAGAATCCAGGACACCTACACCGACCCTATCTAGTTTCCTAAATAAGCGTGACTACGAAAGTTAGGATAATTATAAAACTAATGGTTTTAGTTTGCAACAGGTCTGCAAATTGTGCTGCATGTTTAAATAAGACCTTGACACATCTTGACATTAAACAGACGGAAGAATATGCTCAAAATATGGAAGAAAAACTTCTAACATTAAAAGAGGTTACAGCCATTCTTCGTGTAAGTGAACGGAGTGTTTTTCGTTATATCCATTCTGGAAGATTGAAAGCAATAAAGGTTGATTATTGGAGAATCGCCAAAAAAGATTTACAAGATTTTTTAAAACAAAATACTAACTCTAAGAAATAGAGTAGTACTTTTATTACCATGTCATTTTTAAAGATTAAAAATAATTTATATCGAACAAAGAGCTTTTGGCTCACAAGAAAATGGTTTGAGGAAAAACCAATTTTCACTTTTTGGGCTAAATTATTTAAAGTAGATTATAGTATAAGTAAGAGTAAATACTCCGCCCGTTTGTTGTGGCCATCAATTTTCCCTTTTATTCGTACGCTCATTTACTGCGTATTCATAATTGCAATTTTTGAAACATACAGTCACTTTTTCCCTGTAAGTGAAAAAATATTTAGCGACCAGGTTGTAGACACACTGCTTTCGGCAATCGCTAGTGTTTCCGGGGTCTTTCTCGGTCTTTATTTTACAGCTGTTTCTGGTATTGCTAGTAATTTTTTATTACGCGCTACTCAAAATATACGGCGGTACTTTCTCACTACACCCATTGGAGAGCAGTATGTAAGCACAGTTGCGATTACAGGGATTGTGAGTATTTTTTATTTATTAGCTAAATCATTTGGTCACCCTATACACCCCGTCGGATTGGGCTTTCTTTCTATTGCCGGGGCTTATATTATAATCAGATTTTGGAGTGTTGGTTCAAACGTTTTTTACTCATTGGAGCCGACAGTGGCTTTGCCTTCAATTGGCAAAAGCATTGCTGACCTTTTTAAGGGCGTTACCCCTCCTGGTTTTAAGTGGAATAAACCCGCAATACAGAACCACCAAAGACAACTTGTTTCTAATAACCTGGAACTAGCGAGTGACCTTACAGATTTTGGTATCAATCAAATCAAACTTTCAAAGGAGCAGCTTCATATAGCATTGCGGTATCTAGGAGGTTTGCTTTTCTTATATCCAGAATATAAAAGAAAAATACCAACTAACAGTTTTTGGTATAAAACAAAAAATCAATTTGAGAGCTGGAACTTGGCGAGCTCAACACAAGTTATATTGGCTTTAAATACCGGCACGGGTTTACAGCCGAAAACAATTAAAGATTTTACTTGGTTTGAGGAAGAAACCTTGGATATAAGTGTTAAGATTTTTCAGTCGTTTGCGAGTGAGAAAAACATAGGTTCTATATTTCAAGGTCTGGACCTTTTCGTAGACGTGATAGAAGTTTACGGCAGTAATTTTGACGAAGAAAGCTTAAAGTTATTGTTCCAGAAAACAGAAAAGGTTGTTGAGTTGATTGAACTTGAAACGATTGCCGACCCAAAGCAGATTAAATACAAAGAACAAGTGGCGTTCATAGATACTCAAGCTCGATTAGCCATTAGCGCATTACTAGGTTTAACAAAATATCTACATACTATTTCTGCTGAAAGCTTATCAACAACAATTTCAAATATTAAATGGCGGTCCGATAAAAGTATATATCTTACTGGTCTTCCTTCTGCAATGTTGTCGCGTCTAGAGGAAACAGCAAGGGATTTGAAAAATGAAATATCAATTGAGGGCCAACAGCTTTCGCCTGAATGGTATATTCGTACACTTTGTGTCCAGAGATATTTATTTTCTCTACTAAATTATTTTAAATATTTAAAAACCCTACATTCAAGTTACTTCGGACCCAAACTCGCAAAGCTCTTGGCTGAAAATCAATTAGGCCTCGCTGTTCATTTATTACAACGTTGGTTGGAGTTTAACAGCAAATACGGGAACTTAGTCGACGCTGTTGTAAAACAAGTTGAAGGGTGTGCACCTTTTCAGCAAGTTAAAGATTTGCCTTGGGTAGATTTAAAACCGGAAGAAGAATACAAAACAGCAAGAGACCGCGCAAAAGAAGTCACTGACAAAATGATTGCACTATTGCCTCGCCTGGCAACTATGAACACCGGCGAAGATATGCCGGATTACTTTGGACAGGCGCTGACAATTGGCGTCCAAGCGTGCTATGAGGCATGCGACGACAATGATGTAGATAGATTAAAAACTATCTTCCCAACAGTTTTAAATGCTTCTCTTGCGGCGCATGATATGACACGTACAAGGGTTCAAGATTGGAGCGAAGAAGAGAGTAGAATAATCTTTTCAACTGAACCTTTAATAAATGCTTTGGAGTTAAGTGGGTATGCACGTTTATATTCAGAACTGTATCAAAATCCGGAGCTCTGGAACGCTGTACAAGCCCCTTGGGACGCTTATTTAGCAGTAGTAAATGCTCCGCAAGTAATTGGATATATTGCCGCTATATGTACCTATCGTGGAAGTATCTTCAAAATAATGCCCCAAGCCAGCTTACGGTCAAATTGGCAACTAAGATTTAATCACAAAATGAGAGAGCAAGGGCTAGCTGTTTTCCCGGATAGTAGAAGTTACGATTATGTAAATGGTCGGGCAACGCCTCCGCATGTAAGCCCAATTATTCGAGTAGTTGCTCGGTCAGGCGGTTTTGACTTATCTACCGGCCAAACAGTATTTTTTGCTACTTACTTATCCAACCACCCCGGAGCAGCCGGTATAGACCTTCCGGACCGACGCGATATGCAAGACCAAATCAGACGTGAGGCAGAACAACCTAACGAAGAAGAAAATGAATATGAGTAAATACTTTAAAAAAATTAAAGACCTCGTATTAAACTATTTAAAAGACCCACTCTTATTGAAGAAATGGGACCAACCAGATTATTATCGGGTGCGAGGTCGTGGAAACAACGATAATCAACTATCCGTAAGGACCACAAGAAATAGAAGGCATAGGTATCATTACTACGGCACTTCTTCAATGCTTATTGAAGATATGTTTACGGGAATAATGCCCTTTATGATTTATCGTGGCGTACGTGAAAAATATCCCGCAACAACAATTCCTAGTTCACCCGAAAAGGAAGCCATTATTGCGCAGGGCCTCTCTGGTCGCAGACATCGAACTGCACTAGGTGAAGGCCTTTGTGATTTCGTAAGAGACGCAGCCCACACGCTATTTTTAGACGGTGTAGCACTATATGAAATTATTTATAAAAAAAATGAAGCTGGCGAAATCGAAAGTTATAATTTTGAGTTGTTGCAACCGTTTGAGTTCTTTAGATTTTTTGGTAATTATTATCAATTTATCTCTTGGCGAGAAGCCAAGGCTTCTCATACAAAAGTTCAGATAATTAAAATACCAAAGGAAAAAATACTGCGTATTGATTTCCCAAAAAAGTTTGGTGGAAAAAGAAGAATAAATAAAATATTAAAACGCTCCTGGAAACTTGGACAAGAAATTATCCCGGAGTTTCAAATGAAGGCAATGGAGAAGCAAGAAAATACGGGTTTTAATGCAAATGAATACGCCGACGCAAGCTACTTAGAGATTGCTACTCTTACAAAAGATTTGGGTTGGAACCAGCGCCAACTATCGACTAACCATACTACTGAATATTATGCACTCCTACGCCTTCTTAGACAAAGAAAAGTGGAGGCCACTGTTAGAGAGTTAATCTTTGCAAAACTCAACGAGGTCTTAAATGGACCAGTTTTAAACTTCGGAGTCCAAGTTTCAATGGATAATCTGTTTTCTGTTGCAGATATTGAAGCTAGAGTAGTGAAACTAAAGGAAGGAAATGTAACTTTCGTAGATTTATTTACTGACACAAGTTTGTAGGTTTGGAATGAAAAAATGTTCATTACTGGTTTGAAAAAAGGTTCTAACGTCGTATACTACCCGGAGCCAGATAGGATGAGCATCAGCGGAAGCTGGTGTTTTTCCTTTATCCACGGGCTCTTTTGGCGGTTCGAAAGTGTTTTTCTTGGTATTTTTCTCTGAAAGGGCTTCACTCACGGTATCTAGTATGAGTTGGAAGGGTTTCTGGTATGAAATCTCAACATTCTTGCCGTTAATCTTCGGGTTCGAAAATAAAAACGAGAATAGCATTCGTTTCTGTTCGACTGTTCGGCGAGGGTTTAAATAAATGGCTCTCGCTTGCTTTGCTACTTCAAGAACCGTTATTCCCATTTCAAAATACTTGAGACTGGCATTCCGATGTCGGTTGAGGCTATCGAGCACGTTATCCTGCTCCTTTTTGTACTGCTCGAGTTTCTTGTCATAAAACTCTCGACTGATCCGGTTATCGATCTTATCGTCATACAGCTTGTCGATGCGCTGGGTTGCTATTTGGTATTGTCGCTCGAGCTCGGACGAAGCTGTTTCTCTGAACGTTATTTCATCGGCGTGGCCTTCTTTTAAGGCTTCTTGAATCCATGAGAGCATTCGTTCTACGCGCTCATCTTTCATGGTTACGGCAACTATGGACTCGGCTATCTGAATATCGATGTTTTCCTGCTTAACCCAATCTCTTTGTGAGCAGTTTTTATAATGGTTGCAGTGACCATACCAGTGACCTTTTTGTATCTCCCATGTGATCGTTCCATTGCATTCCACACATCGGAAAACGCTCTTAAATAATGAATTATGTTTGCGTGTTCGTGGTGCTCCGTAACTATGCAGTCTGTCTTGTACTCGCTGATAGAGTTCTTTGCTTATAAGCGGTTCGTGATTGCCTTTGGTGATCTGATTCTTCCAGCGGTTCATGCCGTAGTAAAACGGATCGCCAACGAGCTGGTGGATTCTGGCATGACTTACTTTGTGTCCAGTGCGGGACCGGAAGCCTTGCTCGTACATCACGTCGCAGAGTTTCTTGGTGGAGTATTGTCCGGAGGCATACAGGTCAAACATCTTTTTTATAAGCGGTGATTTTTCTTCGTCTATCACATGAATTTTGTGACCCTTCTCTCCGATGGTTTTATATCCGAGCGGAGGTTTGGTCGGAAGCCATCCTTGCGATAGCTTTTCTTTTTGGCCTTTCTTTACATTTTCGGAAAGAAGCCGGATGTAATACTCGGCCGTGGCAACTTTCACTCGCCACATAAACCATTCGTGGGACTTGGAGTCCTTGTGCAGAATGCAGTTTTCTTTTACCAGATGGATTTTGTGATTCTCATCGGCCAGTATCCAGTTATCGATTACTGGTACGTCCGCAAAGTTGCGAGTTAAGCGATCGGTCGTTTCCACGAAGACAGTGTTGATCTTGGTTTTAGTCACATGCGCCATCATTTCGTGGAAAATCTTGCGCTGGATTTTTCCAGCGGCCGACTCCTGAATGGCAAAAACTTTTACAAGCTCGTAGCCGTTTCTCTCGGCGTAGTCATGGAGAAGTTTTTCTTGAGCCGGTAAGGAGTAACCCGTATCCTCTTGGTCTTTAGAGGACACACGAGCATACCCTACGGCCTTGGGTAATTCTTGATTGTTTATCATGGTCATATTTTTTTAATTTTCTTAGGTTCGAAATCGACTTTTAGTACCATAGCCACCCTACACTAATTTTTTGCACACGCTAAGCTCGAGTTGCCCACAATCGGTTATTCTCCGTCCGCAAGCCAATTCGTGATTTTATCGGCTTGCTCTTTTGGGTATTGGTTTCGAGAAAGCGCGAGCTTCACTTCGTACGGGATGATATCCCAGCGATCCTTTACTGAAAGCTCGCTAAAGTTAATTTTATCGAGTTCGACCGTTTCTTTTGGATGACCCTCCACACGATCCAGAAGTTCTTTAATGGCGGCCAGCTTCACATTGTCGTTTTGGCTCCCCATGAGGGCGACGAGCATCTCATTGGCCAGACGAAAGTTTTGCTCGCGAACACGTACACCTGCCTTCCGGATTATGTCTACTGTTTCCTTGTGGATGACATCCATATCCTGCTCATAGAGCCGGTAGGTTTCCTGCAATGTACCCGACTGTTTAAACCAGTCTTTAACGGTTTGCTCGGTGAATTTGGCTTTTCTACTTTTTTCAAACCGGTGATTGATATCCTCGGCGATGTTTTGGTAGGAATAGCCTTTATATTTCAACTCGAGCGCGCGTTCATGGTATTTGGTTATGGTTTTCAGTCTGGCCATAAAAGTTGGGTTTAGTGGAGTCTTTTCTTGCTCTCGATTGGGATGATGAGGAGCGGTCTTCCGGTCGTTCGCTCGATGATGTAAGCGGCCGCTTGAGCTCTGACTACCTTGTCTTTGCTTTCCAGAAGCGATATCAGGACTTCTGCCGCTTTTGGCATATTCTTTCGGATGATCTCATCAGCGATTTCAATTTCTGTTTTCTTTTTGTGCTTGGTCATAGATTTTAGTAATTACGCTTATGTCGATTCGACGAGAACGACATCTTAGCCACGAGACTCGCTTTCATCTCGTTTATTTTCTTGATTTGGTTTTGGCCGTTAGCTTCTTTATAATTTTCTTTAATTTCTTTTAAACCCTTAGCTTCTATATCATCGCCGTCCGATGCAGTGTGCGTGTCATGCCGTCCGGCATTTCGTGCTGATCGTCCGCCGTCCTGCGCCAGATGTAGGACGGAGAGCAACGTGATGCTTCGGGGCTTAAACTTTGCATCCTCGCCACGAGTCTTGATGATCGCGACAAAAGCCCACTCTTCGAGCTTGTCCAGGCACTTCTTAATCGTTCGCCAATCTTTGAGACCAGAGTAAACCAGAAGCGTCCTATTTGATGCTTCTATGGTTTGACTTGCTTTGTTTGAAGCAATCTCGGTCAAGGCGCAATAGACATTGCGTAAGTTGCGATATACATCAACACCAATGTGCTTATCAAGCCACTGCTGTCGCATGTAGCGCAAAGCTGGCTTATCTTGATAAGCAAACGGTGCTTCGCGGTAATCTCGGACCTTATGCTTCTTGTCGCTTTGGTTCATTGTCATATTGCGTCACAGGTGCTTCGACCACTGCGGTATCCTCGTAGTGACACTGCATGAGCGTGTCGAAGTAGCCCAAGAGATTAAAAGCGGCGTCGTGCAGTTCCTGATCGCTCACTTCTTGGCCGAAGTCCTCTTTGAGAATCACGCGGAGCTTCTCCAGTGTTTCCGGTTTTAATTTCACAGGTCTTAGTTCTCGGCATAAATCCGTACTTTGACCTGTTTGAGCTCGTTGAAGAACGCTTGAGGCTCGACTTGAAGCTCGCGGCTCCAATATCGCTTCACCAGAGAATCCAAGTCAGAGCTCTTGCCGAAGCAGAAGAGCACCTTGTGCGGATTTCCCCGATCCACGACCTCAAGAGAATCAGGAATAAATAATAAAAGCACCGCGACCAATGCCAGGTCGGCGGTTTTGTAGAATTGATTGTCCATATTGTGGCATTTTCATTGTCATTAACTTCCTCTCACACATATTCTTTATAGCAATCGGGACATGGCTTCTGGAATATAGTGCTAGTAAAGTTGGCAAACAAAAAAGCGACCATTTTGGCCACTTGTTTTGCGAGTTATTAACTACACTAGAGCTACACCAGTTTTATTTTGTATTCCGGATTGATTTTATAACCACTGACGGACCGGCCGATTATAAAATGAGAAATGCCGAGATGATATTTGGTTTTGTCATTGATCATAAGCTTGGCATTATGTATGGCCTTTCTACTTTTGCTTCCAGTAAGTCCTACCAACTCATCGGTCGACACAAATGTTTTGCGTTCGATTAAGGTTCGCACCATCTTTTGTCTTTGTTTTTCCTTGCCCATCGGGTAGCAATGCTTGGCTTTTGGCTCACGGTATAAATCGCCATCGCTTGAGAGATAAATAATCTTACTTTTGTCTACCAGTTTTATTCTTTTAGCGGCCAGTCTGTAGGCCGCGCCCTCGGCCACCATCTGAACAATGTTCTTTTCTAAATCAGAAACCTTTCCTAGTGCATTTTGGTATGCGCGAGTCATCGACTCCACGCTTTGCGTATTTCGATTTATTGCTTGGGTTAGAGCTACGATAGCCGGATCGCCAGCTTTAATAATTTCTTGTGGGTTCTCTATGTCAGCAAAATCTTTCAGTGAGGATCGGAGTTTGTCAGTGACGGTAGAGACTGAAAAAGAATAAGAGCTGGTCTTACCTACGGACCGGAGTATTGAAAGCTTGTATTTTTTGGCCAAAGTGGCCTTTTTCATCTTCATAATCATTCACTGGTTTTTTATAAAAAGTAGTGAATCAGAGCAACTTTTGCCTTCCATTCACTACTTTTTAGCAACCGCAAGTCTTTTCCGGGCAATCTTGATGTAATTATCATCAGTCTCCACCCCTATCCATTTACGGCCTAATTTTTGGGCAACAAAGGCAGTGGTACCGCTTCCTAGAAACGGATCGAGAACGACATCGCCCTTATTGCTACTGGCGAGGATCACTCTCTCCAGTAAGTTCTCAGGTTTTTGTGTTGGATGAGCGGCTCGTCCAGTTTTATCTTTCACTCTTTCCTTGCCTTGAACGACTGGAAAAATCCATAAATCACGCATTTGTTTTTCGGAGCCATCCTTAGCTTTGTCGGGATTCATCTTTTTAATATCCGAGTAATTAAATGTCCACTTTTTACCTTTGGAAAAAAACAAAACATACTCACATGAGTGGGTAAATGTACGCCGTGTCATGCTTGGCATAGCATTGTTTTTATGCCAAGTAATAATGTTCCTCGGGATAAAGCCGAGGAGTTTAAGAGCCATCATAAGCTCTCCGATGTTGTGGTATGTGCAAGAAATATAAATACTGCCATGAGGCTTTAGGACACGATGAGATTCTTTGAGCCATTCTTGAGTAAATTTGAGATAGTCTGATTCGGTCATGGTGTCCCACTTTTCGTTAACTTTGAACCAATCGCCACCCATGCCTTTGTTTTTCCATTCCATACTCTTACCGGAAAGATTATAAGGAGGGTCAGCAAAAATTAAGTCAATGCTCTCATCCAGCATCTCTTTCTTTAGAATCTCACGACAGTCTCCTTTGTGGATTTGGTTCGTTTTCATAATTTTTGAGTCCAATCATGCATGATCGTAGGAATCTTCTTACCCCATTCAATCGCGTCTTTTGAAGTGGCAATATCGGCTCTTATTGATTCAAATAATCTTTTCATGTCCTGCGTAGTAAAACGCTTTTCCTTAAAGACCGATAGCAACTGTTTTATCTGATCAATTGAGAAAGGAATAATGGTCAAATCCATTATCTCGTCATTCACAGCATATTTTCTGTTATTGAAGAATGTAAGGAACGTATTGATGTCAATTTGCGGAGCAACGAATAAGCCGAAAACGTCCTTACCTTTATTTTCCGACTGAATCTTTGCAACATGTCTTGGGACCGGTTCTGCTTCGGCACTCCACTGATTTGCACGCACAATCAAAGTCACTTCCGTAACTAGGATAAAATTCTCATACTCAAACACCATATCCGCTCTATTGCCTGGAGCGTGATTTATTGGCTGTAACTCATCATCGAGTTTGAAGTTTCTAGCTTCGTAGGGCTTATTTGCTAGTGTATCTATTGCTAAAAATACACGCCATGTATTCCATTCAAGATAGGCAGGATAATAAGCTTCACCGCCTAGAATTTGCTTGGTGAGAATTAGATCGTAAAAATTAATAATATCGTCAACTTGTTTTTCCTCTCTTTGTGAATAGTAAAATTCAATTTCTCTCAACTTCAGTAGGTTTGTTTCGATACTTCTTGTCTGCTGTTTTAGCTGAAGAATATCTTTTGCTGGGCTTATTTTTTCTCCAACCAGCTCTAACGACTCTCGAGCTCCCACTTTATCAAACAAAACCTTTTCTTTAGCTCTTATGGTAACTAAGTGATCTTTTAGATAGTCGGCTTTATCACTTGGCAAAGCTGGCAAGGAATCACTCCACAAATAATCCAAGTATTTATCATCTCCAACCAAGTCCCACTTTTGGGCGAGCAATGATTTAATCAAATCTTCTTTTTCTGTAATTGTAATCAGCTTATCTCTGCTTACAGAGAACAATCCACTCTTTCTTAGGTATCGAGCTGTGAGGTCTGCGTAATCTCTTAAGGTGGCTATCTTGAGCGGAAGATAGTAAGCAAGAAAGACTTTTCGAGCTTCGCTGGCATTTTTACCCGATTTAATAACGCTAGCTATTGCGAGCTGGGCCTTCTTTGCTTTTATAGTATTTGATCCTTTTCCGCCCTTAGTAATATCAGCAAGTAGCTTTTGGCCTTCGGCAGACGAGACAAAATTTTGGTCTTTTTTGTAACCGGCAATCAATTCTCTAATCAAAACGACACGTTCCTTGATCTCATCGGCGAAAATCTCTTCTAGCCAAGCTAGTTGTGTCTTTACATAAAATTCTTTCTTCTTAACCCGTCCTTCGATTTTACTTTTTTGTATTCGGTATTCCCTGATTTCCTTAATGATCTTATCGATATCCTCCATTCGGACCGTAGTGTTTAAGAAAATACTGATTTCCTCTTTCGACAATCCCTGCATTTCATAAGTCACTCTTAGGCTTACGAGAAATGGCAGTACAGAAACATTTTCAAAAGAGGCTCCATTTTGCTTGGGTAGGGCTGAAGGTTTTTGGTATTTAAGTAATTGTCTTAAGAAAACCTCATCCTCAATGTCAGGATTATTTAGCAGAGAAATGCCAGCCTTTGTTATTAGGACCGGCTTTTCTGATGACTCATAGGCAAAGCAGAAACCAAGTTGATTCAAAATAGATACCCATTTTCTGGCATGTTCTTGCTTTCGAGCACTCGTCATTCTTCCGTAGTCATCATCTTCCATTTCATAAACACCCTTATCTCTTAGTAAATCAAAAAACTTTTCCTGCTGAGCAGTATTCCATTCTTTTCCATCAAAATGGTCTTTGAGGACTTGTAGTCCCTCTCGCAATCTATCTGGATTGCGAACCGTTGTTGATCCAATTGTCCATTGAAAATATTTCATATATTTACTTGGTTACTTTGCAATAAAACACTCTTTCGGTATGCCCCTGGGTATCGCTTTTCCCAGTGGTGAATCCTTTATATTCTCGCTCGAATACCTCGACTTCACCTTTGGCTTTTAATATTTCTACGATTCGGTTGTCAGGAATTTTAGCATTTGACCGTTCATTTTTCTTTTCGCCCGTGTTATTGTAAGAAATAAGAATATGATTAGTCTGAGCATTCTGTATCAGATCCTCAAAAGCCTCAGTGGCACCTTTTAGGCAATAACGACTTTTAAGATGGTTTCGTTCGGCCATCTTTTTACCCACTCCCTCCACCTTTGGTTTTTTCCAAGTGATTATATTTTCGAGCAAGTGGTATGAGTCACCATATTGTCTGGAATTATAGGGAGGGTCTATGTAAAGCACGTCGCACTTTATTTCCCTAACCAGCTGGTTTGCGTCCTTTTGATAAATCTCATTGTTGGCGTTATTTTTTGTATCTATATCTGGTACTAAAAGTTTTAGACCTTGAATGGTATCTAGCTTCTTCCTATAAGTTTCGTAATGGCCAACGGTATTAGCCACCTTATCTATGGCATAAATCAGGGAAGTGAGGAGGATATTTTTCTCCTCTTTATTTATTTCTCCTTTTTCATCAAGTTTTTCTATTTCCTCTCGAACAGCCCCGATTTTCAAAGCATTTTCTTTAGTAAAGTATGATCCACCAAATTTTTCAGAAACATAATTTTCTTTTTTGGGTTGTAGATCGTTTAGGAAATTAATGATATTGGCTATTTTCTCCTTGTTATAGTTCTTGGTGGTAAGCCAGCATTGGAGTGAAGTAAAACTGCTATCTAAAATGTCATTTGAAATTACTTTAGTATCTGGCCTATTAAAATATTGACCGACTACACCGGTACCAGCAAAAATATCGCAAAAGGTGTAATAACCACGACACTTATCAGCCACTATATCGCCAATAAAGCCGAGTAGCTTAGTTTTGTTTCCCAGAAATCGCCTGTTGTGTATTTGGAGTAGCTGTTCTGCCTTTTGGTTTTGAGGAAACATGAACAGCGGAAGTTGAGCAGGTTTTGGTAGTGGATCAAAGCGACTTCTTAATACGCCGGTAACCCGGCCACGTATCTCCAAGTTCTTTGTAAGAATAGGTTTATAGTTTTTATTGGCTGGTTGTAATCTAAAGCCGTTTTTCTCCTTGTAGATTCTTTTGAGGGTAGCTTCATTGTCATTTACGATTGCCACCCCGATCTGCCCATCGTCGACTACCGATTGCTCACGCACGATTACAGTATCACTATCAAAAATACCATCATCTTGCATGCTGTCTCCCCGAACTTTTAGACCGTAGTGTCTGCCTTGGCCAAGAGTGAGCTCTTTAGGTACTGATACTGTTTCCGGTATCTCTATGGCCTCTATTGGCTCACCAGCGGCTATCATTCCCAGCAAGGGAATTTCTATAAAGTTTCGGTTTTCTTCCGTGGCCCCGTTGATTTCAATTGCTCTAGCCAAGTTATCAAATCTTTTGATGTATCCCTTATCGATCAGTGCATTAATGTGTTGGTGGACCGTAGAGACAGCCGACAATCTAAGTCTTTTCTTTATTTCTTCAAGAGTGGGAGAGTATCCTTTGTCGTCAATAAAGACCTTAAGAAAATCAAAAACTTCTTTTTGTCTTTTTGTAATTGGATAAGGCATAAAATTGATTGATGTTTTTCGCTTCAACTGCTATATTATCAGTATACCGAAAATCTTACGAAAACGTAAGTGGTGGTTATCCACAAAACATAAAACAAGCTATGGATTTAATAAGTCAAATAACTTCATCTGATCTTCTCTCTCGGCTTTGCAAAGCTCTTTTGGCAACCGAGTATAAAGATTTTCAAACCATTGATGATAGTGGTGGAGACGCCGGCAATGATGGCTATTCTGAAAGCCAAGAAATACTCTTTCAAATTTACTGTCCGGAGAAACCACAAAAAACTAGCAACTCTGACTACCAATCAAAAATTAAAGAGGATTTGGATAAAGCCAAGAAATTACTCGATTCCGGAAAATACAAAATCAAAGACTGGGTATTTATTACCCCACACGAACTTAGAGAGCCGGTTCAAACTTATCTTCGAACAGAGGCATCTTCTAGGGGCATGAATGGTATCGCATGGGCAAGTTCAAAACTCACTGAACTTTTTGCTAAGCACGCTCATCTACGTAGTCAGTTCCCCGAACTGATTCAGCCGGATATAGAAAAACAGATTGAAACATCGACGACCAAAGTTTTAGAACACATAGGAGCAATAGACGAGGTTAAAAAAGAATATAAAACAAAACTTGAACAGAGTTACCAAAAAAGAATTGATCAAGCGAAAGAAAAGCTGGATCAAGGCAAAAATGAAACTGCAAAGAAAGAGTACGAGGTAATCTTTAACGAGCTCAAATCAGAGACTGAAAAGATTGATCCCCACATACATTTTAGAGTTTTTAATAATCTAGGTGTTTGTGAACTTAATCTTGGAAACCCAGATCGCGCGGCCGAGCTATTTGAAAAAGCATACGAAGCAGAACCTAATTTGCCGATGGCGATTTGTAAGCACGCTTTGTCAAAGCTCTTGAAGAATATTCCGGCCGAGGCTCTAGTAATTATAGATCAGCTTTTAGAAAAATATCCAAACGATGATCAGGCAATAACCACAAAAGCTAATATATTGCATGGTTTAGAAAGGTATTCTGATCTAATCCCTTTTCTCAAACAAAAAGGCAAGATTGCATTGGCTCACTGGTATGAAGGGTTTGAGCGAATGTCTCGAAAAGATTATGAAGCGGCTATGGCTTCGTTTGAAAATGTCGTTAAGCTAGAGCCTAAAAATATTCGAGCCCTCATGCTGGTTGCTCAAAATGTGATGGTTGGAACCCGGGAAGCCGTGAGGGACAATCCTTTTCCTCCCGATAAAATACCCAAAGCCATAACTGATAAATTCAATCGGGCTACTGAGTGTCTAAAAGAAGCCGCGCGCCTCTTGAAAGATATGGAGCAAAAAGATGATTTAGAAATGGCTTATGCAAATCTCTCTGGGTGTTACGTGGCACTTGGTCTGTATGAAGAATCCATTGCTTCAGCCGAAGAAGCGGCGATTATTGATCCAAAGTCTGCTATCCCATTTCTTAATAAGGGTATTGCTCAATTGAAGTTAGACCGCTATCAGGATGCGATAAAAAGCTTCCAAACCTATAAAGATTTAGGTGGTGGAGATATTGATGTTGAAAGACACATCGCTTTTTGTGCTTTGAGGACTAGCGATTTAACAAGAGCGGAGAAAATAATCTCTGAGCTACTAGAAAATGAATCGGGGCTTGATCTTGATATTGCAGAGTTAGCCGTTGATTTATATTCAAGAAAACTCGACAATGAAAAACTCAATCCTTTACTGGAAAGACTTGAAAAAGAGTACTCAAATAATTCTCAAGCTCTTAGGCTTCGGGGAGCTTATATGCGACGCTTAGGTTTGGAAGGTGCGGAGACAGTATTACAAAAAGCACTTGAAAGTGCGGTATCCGAATCAGAAAAAATACTTACTGAAATTGCTCTTGCTGATCTGCAATATGATCTGAAAAATTATTCAGTAGCAGTCGAGCTTTACAAAAAATATCTCAATACCCAAGAAGGTAATCCTGCAACTTATCGTTACGCACAGTGTCTCTATAACTCTGGTCAATACGGCACGCTTCTTGATTGGATTGATACCTTAAGTCAGGGTGTAAGGAGTGAGTCACTCGTTGAACAATTAGAGGCATACTCAAATCTGTACTTAGGAAATTTAGATAAGGCATCGCAATTATTTAAAGACCTCTTTGAGAAAAATCCCGGCAGTCTTCAATATCTTGTTTATTATGGGATGTGTCGATTCAGACTGGGCAAAGAGAGTGATGCTACGGTTGCTTTTAATGCAATAAAAAACCGCGTAAGCGAAACAGAGGATTTAGTAATACTCGCTGGAGGCTACCAATTCATTGGTGAGTGGAAAATCGCCATCGATCTAACTTTTAAGGCTTTGGAAAATGATCCTAATAATCCCAAAGCTCATTTAGCGTTCATATTTACTTTTTTAAAGAGAGAGCAAGCTGATGGAATAGAGCCCGAAGAGAAGCATATAAAGGCATTTCAGAAATCAATCGGAGAATTCAGTAATCGTTTTCCTGAAGAAAAAGCCCTTCAGGGATTTGAATCAAAAGATGGCGATATAAGCCAAATGCTGAAGATGGTAGATCAGATGGCTGAAACCATCGATAACGCGACCAAGCTCTACAAAGAATCACAGGCTCCCATGGCTATCGTTCCCAGATTGACCGGAAAGAAGCCCTTTGATGTTTGGGCCGCGTTTACTCAAATGCCCGAGGTTGGAATAAAAATATCTTTCGGTGCACCTGATGAAATTAAAACTGAAGTTTCCACTATTGAGGAGTATAGAGACCGTTCTATTGTGATGGATATTTATCCTCTTTTCCTTTTGGCACACCTTGACCAGCTAGGCCTGTTGCCCCACCTCTTTAAGAAAATCTATATACACCAAAGTGTCATGGACGAGCTAACAGAAACAATCGAGGATCGGAAGGTCTCTGCCCGGAAGGGTGTGAGATCGATTGCTAAGATTGATGGACAGCACAGGATGACAGAAATTCCTCCCGAACAGGTTAAGAAAACTTTAGACTTACTAGAGAAAATTAGGGGCTTTATCAGCTCAAACCCAAGCGTTGAAGTTAGGGGGTTTTCAAAGGAAAAACCTAAAGAAGAACGGAACATCATCAATGCGTTGGATGAAAGTACGAGGGATAGTGTTTTACTCGCTCAAGAACTGGGAGTACCCATTTACTGTGATGATCGAATACTTCGTGTTGTGGTAAACAAAGACTATGGATTGAAATCTTTTTCTTCACAAACACTTTTTATCGTCGCTCATAAAAACAATCTAATATCTCTTGATAAGAGATTTGAGCTTCAAAAAGTGATGATAGATTTCAAATACGAGTTTATCTCAATTGATGCAACCTTTATTTTCACCCAGTTAAAAAACACAGAATTTCGTATCGAAGGAATACAGACGATCATCAATAATCTGGTCAGAAAAGAAACCAGTGTCCAATCTTTAGGAATGGTTTTAGCCGATTTGTTTTTTATCCTCATGATGGACAAATCAATAAACAGCCAGACCAAACTTCAAATATTCAAACATATTTTAAAGGAAGCTAGCCCCAACCATGATCTTGCAAATATCGAGGAGGGTATTTTTGCTAACGTCCAACACAGGGTTCTGCCAGAAAAGCGCGAGCAACTCAAGCAAATGATCAGGTTATTTTTTCAAAATTAATACCATGCTTAGCATCGAACGCGTCAAAGAACTTTTGAATGATCCGAGCCTTTCCGATAAGGAGATCGAGGAGATACGAGACGGCTTTTATCAGCTTTCCGAAATTATATTTGAACAGTGGCAAGCGGAAAGAATAAAGGCGAAGAAGGCAGAAATAGAAAATAAGTTCGGCGAGGATAAAAGTTAAGCAATTATGACTCGGCATATTTTGCTTAACATCACTCGAGTTAAGCAAATCGTTCCAAAGGTTCAAATTTGGTCAACCGGTGGTCGAGATTGCAAGGTGTGTCCCAATATCGATTTTTGGTACAAAGCTCGCCACAGGGGCAAACAGGTGGGACTTCGGGGTTATCCCTCTTGCTGTTCGGCCAGTAACTGTTTCATTTGAGATAGAATCACTGTAGGATATTTATATTCTTCAGCCCAGTCTAAAGTTCGAAAGTCCTTAAGGAGGGCGAGCAAAATCAAAAAACTCATACTTTTGTATGGGCTTTTTTGGTTTCTGTTTTAGAGTAGGGGTCGAACCGCGGGCCGCAGCCTTCGAAGAGAAGGCGTAGGTTCCGAGCATAGCAATGCGAGGGGCGATCCCTAGGTTTTTGACTATTCTTGTAAGGAAAGATTCCTACCCTTAGAACCTTTCATTCACAACCGGCAGGACTAGCTCTGTTTGCTTGTAGCCTAAATCCATTTTTTTAATTTCTTCTAAGGTAAACCACCCAGCACCGCCACTTTCA